>Ga0207124_1071_pt1 | contig 14512 bp, 14 predicted proteins | sample Alteio_BWMinHeat_37_FD_153506 | JGI IMG/M metagenome (GOLD analysis project Ga0207124, IMG submission 153506) | Enriched cells from forest soil in Barre Woods Harvard Forest LTER site, Petersham, Massachusetts, United States -... | ecosystem: Environmental > Terrestrial > Soil > Temperate forest >... | reverse complement strand
TTGCCATTGGCATCCTGCCTGTAGGAGTCGTCCTTCTTCAAGACCACCGCTCTTCCGCGCCCATCGGTCCGCCACGACTCACCGGGGGCAACGACCTTGGCCCTTCCGTCCGCGCCCTGCTTCCATGAGCTGCCCTTCGGGACCACGACCTTGTGCCCGTCGCGCCCCTGGGCAACCTGACCGCCCTTAGGAACGACCAGAGCCTTATGGGCCGACTTGGAGCCGTTGGAGTTGGAAGGGGTGGTTGGCTTAGTGTTGGCTGGGTTCTTGTTCGACATGCGGAGTTCCTCATTGGAGTGTCCGTTATGTTTGACGGGAACGAGGGCCGCCAATGCAAAAGCCCGACCGATGAAGGCCGGGCTGATGATGCCGATTCGACTGCCGCCAGGGCTCAATCCCCACGCATGAAATCAATGTGAATGTCCAACCCGGCTTCATTTTCCAAGCGGTCCATGAAGTATTTCTCGGTCGAAGTCGGATCAGGATCAGCTTCACGCTCGGCCTGATCCATATGCGCCTCGAACGCCTCTTCCGCTTCATGGAAATCGTCCTCAATGTGAAGATGGTCTGATGGCACTTGCGCCACGGCAACCAGATCGACGGGAACGGGAGTGGAATTGCTGCCTGGGAATGAATCATTTTGCATGGTTTGGTCCTTTGAAAAAGGGGGTGAACCGGCATGCCTGCCGGGCCTGGGAAGTGGTAGTTAGCCATCTAGAGGAGAGAAAACCTAACCCTTCGGTGCTAACCGGAGGGTAGGAAGAGCGGCTGTAAGAAGTTGCCAGGATTAGTGCGTGTCGGCCCAGCTTTGGCCGACCTTGTACTCGCTGTCGATCGGGATCTTGATCCCCAGCGCCTGGCCTGCAAGGAGCGAACATTGCTGGCAGACCTTGCCGACGGTATCCGCCAGGATCGCATCACCATTGACTTCAATCTGCACTTCGTCGTGAACATTCAAGACGAACTGGTATTTCCCGGCGGCGAGTTGATCCAGCTTCTCCTTCATAAGCAGTAGCCACTTCTTGGCAACGATAGCACCAGAACCCTGTAGCTGGGCGTTCAGCGCAGCATGTTTGGAACGAACCGGAAGCATGCGTCCGTCAGGCAAGCGGAGACTCGCACTAACTTCGGCGCTGGTTTTGACTTTCTCCAACGCGGGCAGGTTTCGGAGGAACTTTCGGCGGATTCTCTTACCCCCAGCATCGTTGGTTCCGCAGATGCGTCCCAACTCTGCATCGCCGGCGCCATAAAGGAACGCGTAGATGAATCGTTTGGCTTGGTCGCGGGTGGCTAGGCCTGCTTGTTGTTGGTTATGGCTGTGGATGTCACCCTTCAGGATGATGTCAGCGTAGGCCCCATCATCATGACGGAACATGTAGTGGGCCAGCATCCGTAGTTCGAGACCGGACAAGTCGCACCCAACCAGATGGCAACCTTTGCGTGGGATGAATAGCGCGCGGAGTTTGGTCCCCCAGCTGGCAGGGTTTCCATTTGCTTTCGGAACTGCCGCCAAATTCGGCTGGCTATGGGTCATGCGGCCGGTGACAGCACCTTGCGGGTTGACCGAGCCATGGATGAAATTGCCGGGAGGCTCGTTGGCGCGTAATTCCCAATCTTCGACGAAGGTAAGGAGTTTGCTCAACTCGGCGTGCTCAACCAACAGCGCCGCTTCGGGATACGGCAAGGTCTTGAGGACATCGGTCGCAGCGGATGGTTTTCCGCTGTCAGTCATCACCGTGGGAACCCAGCCATACTTCTTCTGCAAGCCTGCGACCACTTGGGCATCGCTGGCCGGATTAAAGGGGATTGATTTGGTTTGTGCTGGTCCTGGGAGGCATAGCGCCTGAAGCGTCTTCTTCGGAATCCCCACGAATTGCTGTGCTGCCAACTGGACGCAAGCGGCCTTGGTAGCGGCCTGGACCTCCTGGCCGTTGTAGGTGATTGCATAGTGGGCCGGTTTTTTGCCCACAACTTGGGTTGGAGGGAATATCGCCTGGAGCTGTTGCACGATGGCGTTGATCCCTGTTCCAAGATTAGCCTTGATATTGCCGGCGTTGGGCGAATCAAAGGCAATTCCATGCTGCTTTTGATCGCTGATGATCTGGGAGACCGCATGCTCGTCTTCAATTACTTGCGGCGGCAAGTTAAGGAAATTTGATTCTTCAATCAATCCACGGAGGACCGAAACGGAAGCTTGCACATCCTGCTGGCAGTAGGCCAGCATTGAGGCGTTAAAGATAGACCACCCGCCGATGTAAGAACCCTTGACTTGCGCTCCGTAGTGCGTGGAAAGAGTTTCGAGGTCGCGTCCGTAGTTGCATGCTCCCTTGGATGTGACGAGACATGGACCGCTCTGCGGTTCTGGCCAGGTCAGACGGGCCAGGATCAACGAATCAACAGCTGCGCCAGCGAACTTGCGCCCCAACAGGCGCGCGCACACCGGCAAGTCGAAGTCCACGATGTTATGACCGATCAACACATCAGCGTTGTCGCAGAGAAAATCCCAGCCCACAGCCACATCACCTTTGGATGAATCCCAGGAGTATGGCTGGATGACATTGTGGTTGGCATCCAGTTCGGCGGCGCAGATGCAATGGATCGTGGTGGCCCGTGGAATAATCAGCTTCTTTTGGTCACGGGAAACTTGTCCTAGGCCATTGGCTTCGATGTCGAAGAGGAACCTTCGTGCAGGCGGAAGGCCAGTCGGCGGGTACTTGGCCAGGGACTTGATAACAGATTGGAAATCGATTTTGCTCATATTTGTCGCGGCCTTTTGGACTCGCGGTAAAGGGTTATCCGACGTGAGTGAGACTTGAGACTTGAGACTCCACCGATTGCGGCGGACATGCGCGGAGCATGGGACTTCCGCGAACAGGCCATTACTGGCGCTGGCCGTAGGTACCTCCTTCTTCGCTTTCATCGTCGTTGGCGCGCGTTGTGCCGCGCTCCTTCCAGGCTTTCTGTTCGGCTAGCACTTGCTCTTCGAGGCGCGCCTCATCATCCAAGGCTTCGGAGAGTTCGCCAGCGTCATCGCAAGCGGAGGCTCGGGCGTAGCGGGAGGCGATGTGTTCGGAGTGCGTGAGGCGAGGGGCAAAAGGGTCTGACATGGGAAATCTTTCTGTGCAATTGCACAAGTTGGAGGAGGAACAGTGGCGGGGGAAAAGAGGGCGTTGGTGTACCAACAGCGGCCCGGGCTACATGCCGGACACGCGAAAAACCAACCGACGCCTTTCAGCGGCGGCGGGCGAGGGGTTAGGGCTTGACTCCCTTCAGTCGTTTGAGAATGGCTTGGCGGATACTCACTTCATCCGCTAAATCAAAGGCTTGACCGGCGACAATAATGTATGGGCCACCAACCCCAAAGCTGGCAACGACATTTTTCCGCCCCCTGATAAGGAAGAAGATCCCAGGCCCTGTTGGGATTTCTGGACAATAGAGGACAGTGGCTTCGCCTCTCGTCGTCACCGAACCCATGATGTTGAAGACGAACTTGATGGCTTTGATGTAGCGTCGCAAGCCCCAGACCTGCGTGGCATTCAGCGCAGCGAAAAGTGCCTTCAGACTCTTGGTTGCTACCCCTTCCGCACCGTAGATTGAAAATCCATCGTCTAGTCGGGATCGCACCAATCGGGAGATTAGTTCTGCTTTGTCGTCAACTGGGTCGTAAAGCTTCCAATTCTCATTGATCCCAAACTTATAGAGATATATCCCTCTGCCGCTCAAGATGCCATGGTCATTCATGCGGAGTGTCGGATTCCTACCTGGCCTATCGCACAGTCTGGAATTGAGGGCGTTAAAGGAAGTGGTCCTCGCTTTCCACCTTGCCATCAGACTGCCGTCTACGACTGCTTCCTTCAACAGTCTCCGAAGATACTCCAAGGTTCCTTTGCGGGTAGCTACCTCAAAATCGGAAAGAACTTGTTTTGCCACTATGGCCTCGCTTTCTGCCGCTGTGCGGCGTTGGTGAACCCGCCCGACCTCAACGGGTCAGCGCGGGGAAGGCCCACCGTCCCAACGGAGGGGCAGTGGATGGTTAATTGCGTCGACGAGCACTCCCTGGCCTTCCCGATCGGTTTTCCGGATGGGGGACGCTTGGCCAGGGGCGAGGATTTACTTGTCAAAGAACTATGGGACAACCTTGGGCCGGTTTTCCGGCCAGTCTTCTTGGGAACCTATTTCTGCTGGGGGCGTTTTCCCCGACTGTGGCGCACGGCGCCGGTACCTATCTCCTTGGGCTGTGGGAGCGAAAACGATCCGCTCTCAGAGTCACCAAAAAACCCCCTCCCACACTTGGTGCATGGGAGGGGGTGGGAGGGGGGTCAATGTTTCTTTTTAGGGCCACGTTTTCCAACGAACTCACGCACCCCACCGTCATATAGCCCCCTGTCTTTGAAATCCTCGTTGCTTTCGCGGCGGTCGTCAATGGGCTCATCAAGACCATCACCATCATCATCATTGTCCTCAGGCGGTTTTTTGGCCAACATTTCCGCCAATAGTTCCTTGACGCGGGGCAGGTTTTTCCTCACTCGACGCTGATTAGCTGGGGAAAGCGCACGAATAGCCTCTTCAGCTTGTTCAACCATGGCTTCGGCCACTATTTGGGCCACTTCTTTTAGTGTTGGTCGCGGCTTCTTCTTTCTTCTCTTTTTCGGGAGTGCAAAATTGAATGCGCAAGCTTCCGCAAAGGACGCCTCAACATCGCGAAACGCCTCTTTGAGCTCTTCATCAAGTTCATGCACAACCTCGTTTTTGGACCGGTACTTAATCTGCTTCATGTCAGACCAGTTGATGGTGTGCTCTGGGGACTTTCGTGTGTGCCCTTTCAGGGGGTAATATCGAATTGCAACGTTGATTGAATAGACTTCGCTATGCCCCTCAAACAGGAGCAGACACTGGACAGTTGTAGTTCCGCCAAGACCTGACGGCCACACAGGAACTTCTTCGCTCGCTGCACAGATGATGGGGTGTTCGAGAAGGCTTTTGATCTGGGCTGGGTTCATAAAGGGGCCTTGAAAGGGTTCCCATGATACGGTGGGGCTTATGGCGCGTCGCCGCCACTTGCACACCCCCCCTCAGTCGCCCCTCTCCCGCCGCGCTGCGCGCGGATGCCCTCGCCGCTGCGCGCCGAGTTCATGTTTCTCCTCGCCGGCTCAGACTGTTTTCCTTTGCCCGCCCCAGCCCGTCCTTGGTACTTCCGTTGCGCTTGCGCCCTCGGCTGGCCTCCGCCCGGCCTACGCCCCCGGCGTCAAGGGCGGGGTGTTTCTGTGGCGCGGGCCTGGGGGTTAGGCTTTCTTCTCTTCGGCTTTATTCTTCTCGGGCTTTTCACTCTCCTGCTTTCGGGGGGGGGCACCTGTCTATGTTCCGGTTTCTCTGTGGCAAGATGGGGGAGCTATGGAATAAAGGGGAAAAAAGGGGAATGACAGGGAGGAAAGAAAGACAGGGGGAAGGGGAAAACCGCAAGAACGAAACCCTGAAGGGTGGTGTGGGGGGGAACCCTTGGCCCTCCTTGAACAAACCGTGGGTTCGCCGCAGGCGACCCACCCGCGCACAGCGCGGCAAAAAGTGCCCAGTAGCACCCGATAGCGCCCCGTACACCCCATATCGTTCCGGTCTAAACCCCAGCCAAGAGTCCCCCTTCCCCTTCGCGCGACCACCTCTCTATGTATTTGATAGGTACGCCTGGCGGCAAAGGCTGAGAACCAACGATGCTTGAGTGAGACCAAGCCAAAAAGGAACGCAATGACCAACGCAGCCAACATCACCGACGCCGACACCAACGCCATCAGTCCCGGCCCCGGCAGCACAGCACCAACCGTGGGTTCCGCCCTGTCTCACCCTGGGTCTTCCACTGTTGCCGCCTCGCTGCCGGGGCCATCGTCATTCCAGATCGACCACTCATTGACTAAAGGGGTCAAGGCCAAGGCCGGCGGCGACCGGCACCGAAACCGCCGGACTGGCGACACGGTCTACCTGTTCGTGCCGGCGGCCTTCGACATCACCCAGTACCCGGAGCTCGACAAAACCGGCATCCGTGAGTCGGCCTTGTGGTTCCTTCACCACATCTTGGCCATGCAGGCCAAGGCCAATACCCAGTCCTTTGTCGCCATCCCTTACGCATCAATCATCAAGGTCATCAGCGAGAAAACTGTCGGGGCAGTCCTCAGGCATCTGGTCAGCTATGGGATCGTGGAGCGGACCGAGTACCGCTTCAGCACCGGCTCGATCAACTACAACCGCTGTCGAAAGTGGATGCTGTCAAAGAAGTTCATCGGCCGCCAAAAGATGATGCTGATCGACTACAAGCCCCTGGTCAAGAAGGTCAATCTCAACCGCCTGGCTTCCACGACCCTGACCAACTCGGCAACGCCGCCGGAAATATTCAGCCATCTGCTGGTGTGGTTGCAAAAGACAACCATCTCGCCGGCCTACTGCCCGACCGACGACCAAGATTTGAAGAAGGTGGCAACCTTCAAGACCAACCCCTACATCAGCAGTTGCAAGTACGGCCGGGTGCACACCAACATCACCTCCTTGCGGGGCGAGTGCCGGAAGCACTTGGAAATCGACGGGCAAAAGTTGGTGGAGATCGACATCGTTAATAGCCAGCCGGTCTTCGTCGCCCAGTTGTACAAGAAGGCCCGGCTGGCCGACGAGGGGTACGACGGAAAGTTCGAGGCCTTGTGCGCATCGGGGGAGATTTACGACTACTTGATGGCAAAGGTTGGGCTGACGGACCGGGCGCAATTCAAGACCGAGCTGTTCAAGAAAGTCCTCTACGCCAACAAGTACCCAGCCAAGCCCGGCCCCCTGCTGCGGCTCTTCGCCGCAGAGTTCCCGCACCTGTTCGCCTTCATCCATGACCAGCAGGAGGCCGGAGTGATGAAGCTGGCCTGCCAGATGCAGAAGGCGGAATCGGCCCTGATGATCGCCGGGGTCTGCGGGCACTTCGCCCAGCACCATCCGGAAGTGCCACTGATAACGGTACATGACGCGGTGCTGACCACCCCACAATACGTCGAGATGGTCAAGAAGCAGATCACCAAAGAATTCGCAATCAAAGGAATGACCGTGACCCTGAAGGAGAAACAATGACCACCATGCTGCAAACGGAACCGTCAACGCTCTTGAAAATCAACCCCCTGATCGAATACATCTCCGCCAAAATCCCCGACCTGGGGGCTGGCGACCTGATGGTGCGCGGGACCAGCGCAACTTGGAGCGCCACGATCAACGGCGAAAAGCGCACCATCTGCTACTTGCGCCTCAAGGGCGAGGCTTGGGAGTTCAGCGCCGGCCTCGGCTCATGGGTTGACCTGGTAGACGACGCCCAAATCGAGGCAATGATCCAGGAGAAACTGGCGAATATCGCCGCCGGCAAAGCTCCCGCCGTCTCAGCCAAGTTGAGCCGACAGGAAGCAAGGGCCAAGCGGGATAGGAAGTGGGCGCGGTTTGCCGAAAGGATGAATTGACCTGACGCAGGGGCACCGCGTGCCATCGGGGGAGTGGCGGTGGAAGACTCAAGCAGCAATTACGGCGGAATGAAAACCGCCGCGCATGGCGCGGCATCCGCGCGCAGCGCGGGAAGCTCATACCCTTGGCCGGCATATATAGGGTGACCCGGAGCGCAAGCCGGCGCACATCCCCCCATTACCTCAATGATGCACTCCACCGCGAGAAGTCCCCTGGAAGGCGCCAGAGGGTTAGGACATGCAGATCCAGCTATAAACGAGTCCTTGCACAGGAATGAACCGGGCTCGTCCAGGTAGTCTGGCTAGTGCGCGGAGCCACGGGAATGGGCCTCCCTTGTCCTCTGGCGGTGGCGCCGGCTGGCGGGAGGGTCCCGCAAGAGGTACGTGTCCAAAGGCTCGGGAAGACCGAGAGGGTTAGCGCGGGACAGAGGGGGTCATCGAGGTAGTACCGGTGCGGATTCACCATCCCCGCCGGGTCACCCTACCCCTAGCTCAAGCCAATTCCTTGGCGATCGCTTGCCCCACGGCTTGGACGGATTCATCCCCGGACAAGTCACGCATGGCATTGGCCTGCACCCGCAAATCGCTCAGTGCCTGCGGAGAAAGACGGCGCAGAGCAGGCAAACACTCATGAAGAAGGGTCGAGCGCACTTCCTTCCAAAGCGGCCGGATCTCGTATGAAACCCGCTGGATACCGGCCGCCAAGTCCGCATCCGCCACGGAGGCCAACTGCTTGGCACGCACCCCGGCGTCCGAACCATCCAGCAGCATGGCGCAAACCATGGCGGAGGCGACGGCTGGATCCTGAGCAGCCTTGGCCAAGTGCCCGGCCACCTTCGGCGACGGCTCCGTATGGACAGCAGATGTTGCCCGCCTGGGCATCGTTGGGCTGGGAGAGGGAACAGCCTGGGGAACGAAACGCGGCTTGGGGAATTGCCCATCCCATGCCGGATCCAGCAACCGGATGCGCGCCGCCAGTTCCGGGTGGGTGGCCAACAAGCCGCATGATGGCTCATCGCATTCCCCAAAGAACAGATGGCTGGCTTCCCGCGCGCGAAAACTGGAGACCTCGCAGCCGGCGGCGCCAATCTGTTTAAGGGCGCCAGCCAGCCCCTCGGGATTGCGCGTGAACTGCACCGCCGCCGCATCCGCCAAGGCTTCACGCTGACGGGAAATCGCCGCCTGCATCAGGTCGGCGAAGAAGGCGCCCAGCCAGCCTATGGCGATTAGGATGGCGCCAAGAATGATCGTGATGATGATGGGGATGAGGAGCCCGTTCTTCTTGCCGCTGCCGCTCGCCGTGCTGCCGGCGGCCTCAATCATCCAGCCGCCCACCACGGCAATGGCCAGCAATCCGAAGGTGATTCCCATCAGGCGGATGTTGATCCGCATGTCGCCATTCACGATGTGGCTGAATTCATGACCGACGATCCCCTGCAACTCATCTCGCGTCAACCCGCATAACGCACCATGGGTCACCCCAATCACGGCATCCTTTGACGACCACCCGGCCGCGAAAGCATTGATCTTGTCTTCACGATCCAAGACGAACACGCGCGGCATCGGCATCTCGGAAGCAATGGCCATTTCCTCAACCACATCCCAAAACTTCTTCTCGTTGGGATCTGTCGTGCCATGTTGAATTTCACGTCCTCCCATCCCGATGGCTATCCCCGCCCCTCCGTCCTTATGCAGCTGGATGATGCGATACAGCGAGGCGCCCAAGACAAAGATCCCTGCCACAACAGCCACCCATAGAAAAATCATGGGTTGCCAAAATAAGGAAGGGCTGAACGATGTCTTGAATGACTCGCCATTGAAATGGTGGATGTCATCCGCAATCCTCACCGCCACGATGGAAGCGATCACGGGCACATAGCAGGCGCCAATGGTCGCGGCCAACCCCAACGCAAGGCCGCATACCAGCCATGTGGTATTGAGTTTGGCCCGGTCCTCACGTTGGAAAAAGTCTGTGGACATGGCTGCATGGGGTAGAAGAACCGGACATCGGGAACCCAGCTGACTCCGCTTTCACTCGGCGCGGCCATTCTACTTCTTCGCCGGCGCAACCTCTAGGTTCCTGGGGACACCACGAAAAAACCCATGACCTGGGCATCAGGCCATGGACGCGCGGCGCAATTTCCGGATTAGTTCTGCGACGGAGTAGACGGTGTAGTGGTTCCCGTGCCGCCGGTGCCAGTACCGGTTCCGGCATCCCTGTGGTGATGATGGCGGTGATGATGGCAATGATGGTGGTGATGTTCACCAGTGGTTGAGCCACTGCCGCCGGCCGGAGGCGTACCGGTGGAGGTGTCGGCCATGGCGGCCGTCCCCAGGATCGAGGCGAAACCCAGAACGGCGACGGCAAGAAGAGAAGAGCGCATGGAAGTACCCTTGAGAAGGAGGAGGACTACGCGACCACAAGAGAGCAACGCAATAGAAGCCGCCACTATTGCCAATTAAAAACGCACCGGCAATCCGGTGCGTTGGCTGGCTTTGAGGAAAGCACTCACGGGGTATTCCGGACCATCTCGTGGTAGTTCCGGTAAATGACCACCGGTTGCGTTGCCACGGGAGCCGATGCGATGACCGGCACCGGGGCCGGAACTTCTACGACTTGAACGGGTGCTGCTTGTTGAACAACTACTGGGCGATCCACATAAACGATTTGGGTGGGCTGCTGGACAACGGTGTAGGCCGGGTAGGCTGAGTACGCCGGGTAGCCGTAATAGGCAGGCGCGTAGGAGTAGCAAGGGCTGCTGTAATAGCAGGGGCGGCTGTAGTAGCACGGCCCTCCCCAGTAGTCACTCAACCCGATGCCCAAACCGATCCGTGAGTGGTGACCAATCCCAATCCCGAACCCAAGGCCGATGGACAGACCGCCCGCTTGGGCAGGCGCAGTAGCTAAGGCAGCGGCGAAAGCGGACGCGGCGGCAAGAAGGATGGTTTTCATGGCAGACTCCGGTAGGGGAGACAGGTGAATACGCCTTCAGTATAACGCATAGGTGGCTAACTTTCTATATTCCGTCGGCGGCTATGGCCTGCTCTCTGCCGCCCGTTACCACCATAAGACTTGACAAAATAGGTACTTGTATGTTATAATTATCACCTGGACAACGACTTGCGGTAACGCGAGACGACAACCAGCCGCCCTCATCAATTCAATCAACCGATGCTCCACCCGGAGCATTTTTCACAACGAGATCCAATGACCACCACGAACAACAATCAATACTGTCAGGTCTGGCGGCGCGGCTCCGGCAATCCGCTGTGGCGCAGCATCAAGAAGGTCTCGGGTGTGCGCTTCTCGAAGACCTTTGGCCGTGCGGATGAAGTCAATGCGATGACCGCAAACCGTGAGGCCCGCAAGTGGCAGGAGAAAGTCATGATCGCCATGAAGTGGTATGCAGCATGGAAGAGCCGCCAGCCGAAGGATGTTGAGTTGCCTCTTGCCGTTGGCGGCTCCGGTGAAGGGCTGTTCACCTTCGCAGAAAGTCACGGCAAGAAATTGGATTTCGCAGCACCAGCAATTTATGACGCCTTCATGGACGAGCAACGCGCCAAATTGCTCAACAAGCAGAGCAAGAGTTTCGAGCGCCGCCGCTGCGTCTACCGTTTCATCGCGGAGCGTCTGCCGATGAACCTTCCGCAAAATGATGCCGAGTGGGAAGCGTTGTTCCTCCGCATCAAGCAGCAGATTGATTCCAGCACCAACGCCAACGGCACCCCGACCAGCCCACACACCAAGAACCACTACTCCCAAACCCTCTGCGCCTTCACTCGGTTCCTCTGGCAGAAGCGCGTCATCGCTGGCGAAATCCGAGTGTTGCGTGATATTGCCAAGCGGGCACCGATCATTGCTGAAGCCAAGAAGAGCATTTCAACGGCAGACCTCCACGCTCTATGGGCCCACGCTTCTGTGGACTTCCGCTGTTACATGGCGCTGGCCTTGAATTGCGCCTTCTACAAGATTGATCTTCAGGATTTGACGACGGACATGGTTGATTTCAAAACCGGCCGGATCGTTGGTCGCCGTGGGAAAACTGGGGTTCCGTTCAACTTCAAGTTGTGGCCGGTCACGATTCACTGGATGAAGAAGCGCCTCGAAATTAAGGCCGTGAACAATGATGCCCGCGAAGCGCAGGAAGATGATTTGCTGTTCAAGTCGAGGTTCAACGGACGGATCACGACCATCGACACGATGTTCACTGCATTGCAGCAGAAGGCCCTCGGCTATGTTCGCTATTCCTTCAGTCATTTCCGCGACACGAGCGCAACCATCATGGAGGGGAGTATTGACCCAATGCTGACTTCCTATTTGCTGCGCCACCGGGTCAAGGGAATGAAGAAGTTCTACTGCGTCTCCGGCACCTCTCCGCTCCTCGACGCCGGCATGGATCGGCTGATGACCTTCTTCCTGTTCCTTGATTACTCGGAGCCGCCGGTCCGCAACAACGGTGATGCCATCCAACGATTCAACGCTCAACGCAAAACCAAGGAGACCAAGTGAAACTTTTAACCAAAGAAATTGCCGCCGCATTGCCCGCCCTGTATTCCCAAGAAGAGAAGGGACTAGAAGCCATTGTCCAAGTCAAATACTTCATGCCGACCGGCTCCTTTACTTGGTACGCCACGGAATACGACCCTGATGAGCGTCTGTTCTTTGGATTCGTCCACTCGTCCCTGTGCCCGGAAGGAGAGCTGGGCTATTTCAGTCTCGATGAGTTGGCCTCAGTTCGTGGGCGCATTGGGTTGGGGGTTGAGCGTGACCTGCATTGGAAGCCGAAGACCCTGGCGGAAGTCATGAAGGAGGTGCGCCAATGAAAAGACATCAACCACAACGCCGGCCTCAACGGACAGCACCACGCCCGCAAATCTGCATTGACTTCGATGAGTGGGCCAACGGATCAAGCCTTCTTGGGTGCCTTGGCTTTGACGCGGGTCTTCGCCGTCACATGGGCGAGAACTTGGCCAAAGGCCTCCTTTGGATCAACCCCACAAGCAATGGCCCACAAAACGAACTCGGTGATGTCCATGCGGCGGATGGAGGTCTCAGTCTTGAAAACCCACGATTGAGTCCTACCGATCCGCTTCGCCAGATCCCGTTGAGTGAGCCCTCCAGTCTCCCGCATTTGCCGCAGCAAATCGGTCAAACCAATGTATTCACGCTCGTGCTGGGCTTTGGCCATGCGTGAACGATGCCCGATTAGATTCTTGACGCCCGATGGGATTCATTTAGAATCCCAACGGGAACCATCCAAAACCACACTCCTCGTAATTAAAGGCATGAAATGGGATTCCGTGACGCTAAGGGAATTGAGCAATCAAGCGAATGGGCCCGCGATGTCAGAAACCACGAATACTTGCAGGAGGAACGCCAAGCAAGAACTGATGTCCAGTGTCAGATGATGATGCAGTCGCTTCAACAGGCGCAACAATTGGACGCGATTCAGAAGGCTTCAACCGCTGCGGCTGTGGCCGCCGCACGTCAAGAAGAATTGCTCCAGAAGCGCCTCAAAGAAGAACAGCGTGCCAATCGGGCCGCCGCCCGAGCTGCCAAGCGTCACGAAGCGTTGCTGCGTGAGCAAATTCGTCGAACGCAGCATCCATTGACAAAAGAAGAGGACCTTGCACTCCAACAGCTGGATCGAGGAATCGATAAATTGGAGGCGGATGCAAAACGAATCGGCGCGGGAGTCCCGGCTATCTGCTTGGCTGCATATCGCGGCGATGTAGCCGCCATACAACGTCTAATGGATCTTGGAGACGACATTGGAGAAGCCGTAGAAGAAGGCGGGGAAAATGCTGACATCGCAGGGACATGGAATTTTGAGCCTGGGGAACAGGCGATTCATATTGCCGCAGGGAGGGGCCACTTGGATATGGTGACTGTCCTTTTGAAAAGCGGCGCCAACATCAGCGCTCGTGGCGCGCAAAACCTGACTCCATTGCATTGTGTTGCCACCGGAGGACAACCCGATGACATGGCTTGCAAAATGATTGATCTCCTGCTGGATAAAGGAGCACCAATCAATGCTCTTGCAATCCAGAATACAACCCCCCTGCATATTGCTGCGATGATGGGAAAAGTGGCTGCCACAAAGCTGCTGATCCAACGCGGCGCGGCCATTGATGCGAAAGCAACCAATGGGAACAGTGGAAATGATGAGGTTACGCCGCTCATGGTGGCCGCGAAGCCCGGACACGAAGAAACTGTGACTGCTCTTCTGGATTGCGGAGCAACGCTGAACCCGAAACAAGGAGTGGCTCCACTTTGGTTTGTGGCGGGCTCCGACAATGGCAACGAAAAAATCATTGAACTTCTCCTAAAACATGGCGCTGATGTTGCGGCTCTTTCAGGCCCTCTAGATTCGACGGCATTAGCGGTCGCCGCTAGCGCCAACCGGATCGGCGTGGCTCGAGTCCTTCTTGATCACGGAGCCGATGTCAACTGCAAAGATGCGAAGGGGAACACTCCATTGGCCTATGCAGTTGGACGCGGGCATGAAGACATGGCATTGCTGCTCCTTGGTTCAGAGGCTGAGGCTGACATAGAGCTGGAAGGAAGAGAAACCGCATTGGTTTGGGCCGTCAAACATGGCATGCCGTCGATGGTCAAACTCCTCCTTGACAATGGTGCCAGCGTCAATGTCAAGGCCAATGGGACGGATGGCCAACAGCCCCTTCTAATTCATGTCCTCACCAATTACCCATTCAAGGATGCCGACCAGTCGATCCTTCATATCCTCAAGGCCAAAAAGTTAGATGTGAATGCCAAGGATAAAAGTGGCAGCACTGCACTGGATATCACGATAGCCAAGAACATGGAAAAATTCGCCGACGTCCTTCGCCAGCGCGGGGCAAAGCGAGGAGTCGCTGCAACTGTTGCCAGTGGAGCATGTGTCCTCGCCGCAATTGGTTGTCTTGGAATCTGGATGTATATGTGTGGCACTCTTGGCGAGAAAGATGTCAGCACTGGACTTATTGGAGGCGGCGTCTGCTGTGGCCTGCCTGCCGTCGCGTTGATTGCTTTGGCCTTCCGA
>Ga0207124_1053_pt1 | contig 14518 bp, 16 predicted proteins | sample Alteio_BWMinHeat_37_FD_153506 | JGI IMG/M metagenome (GOLD analysis project Ga0207124, IMG submission 153506) | Enriched cells from forest soil in Barre Woods Harvard Forest LTER site, Petersham, Massachusetts, United States -... | ecosystem: Environmental > Terrestrial > Soil > Temperate forest >... | reverse complement strand
ACCGACGACTTCGGCTACAAATCGGTCGACAAGGTCGTTCTCGTGCCCGACCTGCACGCCACGCTCTTGCAAGCGCTGGGTCTGGATCACGAGCGGCTTACGTATCCCAACGCCGGCCGGGAGGACAGCTTGACAGACGTCGTCGTGAGCAAGGCCAAGCCGGTGCCGGAGTTGCTTGCGTGAAGGGAAGCGGCGAGCCACTGGCTACTTCTTGACCAGTCCGCCCGCCAACGCACACGCCCCCACCCCTCGCTTGGCGGCCTGACCACGTAATACGTACCCGCGAAAGTCGGTCGTTTCACACACACACCACGCACACCCCTCGACGTAAGTCCTGAATTGGCAACACAAACGCACCGCCAAACCTGGTCGTTTCACGTCGAACCTGAAACGACTTTCGCCGGCCGACCCAGAGTGCCAAATCCGCGAGGGGGTACCCCCCGTTTTCTTGGCACTCTGACTACCACTTACAATAGCCATTTTGTCGCTCATGGACGCTCATGGGTCACAATCCAGCCATCACCGGCGTTCATGGACGCTGGCATTCTGACCCCCCTTCCTTGGCACTCTGACCCCCTTTGGTTGGCACTCTGACTCCCCGGCACTTGGCACTCTGACCTCCTGCCCTTGGCAGGCAGAGCGCCAACTGCCATTTCGGCAGTCGGCTGCTCTTCTTGGCCGCAGTAGTTTGAAAACCAGTCGCTCAGGCCTGGCGTGCGTCGATGCGTAAGCTCGACGTGTGCGCGACGCACTCCAACGCGTGCCATGTCAGCGTAAGACTCTGAGGACTGGAAACAGGGTCATATGTCGGCGTCCACGTGGCACCAGCGGGTGGGGGCGGGTAGGTGTAGCTTCCGAACGACGTTCCATTAATACTGGTGGCACAAGATCCATCCACTACCCAGGCTCGCGGAAGAGAAAGTGGATAGTTTGCAACAGGGTCCAGACCGTGTGTTCGGTGTGTGTGAAACGACCGACTCATCAAGGCGAAGTCGGTGCCTGAGTTCCTTGCTTGCCGCGCCGGCAGCGGTTAGACTGCCGCCACTTCCGCAGTTTCTTTATTTTCGCCTTCCGAGCGGCAGTCGATGAGCGAATCTGGCCAATCTCCGTCCAAACTCCTTTCGGAAACACAAAGCGCCGGGCCCACATGGGTCCGCTGGCAGATCGTCGGCCTGCTCATGGCCTACGTGGTGATGTGCCATTTCAACCGCATCAGCATCTCGGTGGCCGGCACCGACCGCATCATGACGCAGTATGGCCTCGATGAGCCGACGATGGGCGTGGTGTACCTGGCGTATTTGTTGGCTTATACGCTGTGCATGACGCCCGGAGGCTGGTTCATCGATCGGTTTGGGCCGAAGATCGCATTGGCTGTAGTGGGATTCGGATCCGCGGTTTTTGTCGTGCTGACCGGGGTTTCGGGCATGATTTTCCGCTCTGCCGAATATGCCATGGCTCTTTTGGCGCTGTTGATTGTGATTCGGGCTTTGACGGGAGTTGTGAGTGCTCCGATTCATCCATCCCATGCGCGGAGCGTTTCCTTTTGGATTCCTATTAAGGATCGGGCATGGGCGAATGGCCTGGTGTGTTGCGCCGCGTGCCTGGGAATCGCTTTGACCTATGTGATCTTCGGATTTCTGATCGACTGGTTTGACGCACGGCCAATCGCGTCGGGCATCTCGGGTTGGTCCGTGGCGTTTGTGGTTTCCGGCGTGGTCACGGCACTCTTGGCGGTTGTGTGGATTGTGTATGCCACCGACCGCCCCGCGCAGCATCGGTTGGTCAACGCCCAGGAGCGGCAACTGATCGAGCAGGGCGATCCCTATCCGGGGAGTGAGCCGGACGCGGAAAGCGCGACGTTGGCGGCTGCAAAAGAAACTCGAGTTGGCACGCCTTTGGCAGACAGTGGGACCTGCACCAAGGTTTCGCTGTTGCGCAATCGAAGCCTCGTGTTGCTGACGCTGAGCTACGCGGCCGTCGGCTATTTTGAGTATTTGTTTTTCTACTGGCTGCAACACTACCTGAAGAAGGTTGTTGGGCTGGATGAGCGCGATAGCCGGTTCTACGCCACGGTCTGCACATTAAGCATGGGCGCGGGCATGCTGCTGGGAGGCTGGTTGGCCGACCGCTCGCAAGCGCGCTTTGGACTTCGGCGCGGGCGGGCACTGGTTCCGATGACGAGTATGATTCTCGGCGCCGTCTTCCTTGGGGTCGGTCTGTTGGCGAATCAAGTGTGGTGGGTGGTGCCTTGCTTTGCGTTGGCGATGGCTGCCGGAGGAGCGTGTGAGGGACCATGCTGGAACACGGCGGTCGAGCTGGGCGGTCGGCGCGGCGGCGCCGCAGCGGGGATCTTTAACACCGGCGGCAATGTTCTTGGTGCGTTCTCGACGGTGATTACTCCGCTGGTCAGCAACAGCGAGTATTTCAATTGGCAGATCAGTTTTGGCCTTGGCTGCGTCATTAGCCTGGTCGGCGCCCTCCTATGGTTGGGAATTGATCCCGCCGAACGGGTCGGCGAAAGCGACTTTCTCGGGGCGATGCCCAATGCGAATCTCCCGAATTGATTGCCACGTCCTGCTCGTCCCCGACTACGACGCGTCGGCCTGCTCGTCGGCGCAGGACGATCTGGTAGTCGAAATCCACACCGATGCCGGCATCATCGGCGTCGGAGAGACGGACACCAATCCGTGGGTTGCACGAGAGTGCATTCGCGCGCGGGGCACGCACTGTATGGGCCTGGGGCTGGAAGAGATGCTCCTCGGCGCGGACCCGCTTCAGCCCGAGGCCCTCTGGCACAAACTGTACGCCGGGTCAAAGATGACCGGACGCCGGGGCGCGTTGATCTGCGCTTTGGGCGCGATCGACATGGCCTTGTGGGACATCCGGGGCAAGGCGCTAGGTGCGCCTATCTATCAATTGTTGGGCGGCGCGGTGAAGGACGAGATTATCCCATATGCGTCGCTCCTGCCGACGGGGCGAACGCTCGCCGAGTACAAAAACTCGCTGGTAGACAGAGTTCGGCGGGCCAAGGCCATCGGTTTTCAGGCCGCCAAGTTGGAAGTCTGTGTGAATGGGCCATACAGCCACAACGGTCTTCAGGAAGACGATGAAGCGGTCGTTGCCGTGGTCGCGGAATGCCGTCAGGCGGTGGGGCCGGACATGGTCCTGATGGTGGATGTCGCCTATGCCTGGTCCGATGCCCAGCGGGCGTTGTGCGTGCTGCGACAATTGGAGCCATTTGATTTGTTCTTTGTAGAAACGCCGCTCGACATCGACGATCTAGAAGGGTACGCATACCTTCATTCGCACAGCCCGATTCGCATTGCCGCTGGAGAATGGCAGAACACGCACTACGAGTTCCTCGACCTTGCCGACCGGGGCCAGGTGGAGGTCTTGCAACCGGATGTCGGCCGGGTGGGCGGCTTCACGGAAGCGCGTAAAGTGTGCCGGATCGCCGCGGAGCGGGGCCGGCTCATCGTGCCTCACTGCTGGAAGAGCGCCATCGGCATCGCGGCGAGCGTCCATTTGGCGGCCGCAACGGCCTGTTGTCCGTACATCGAGTTTCTTCCGGCGGAACTATCCGAGTCGGACCTGCGAACAACGTTGGTGCAGGAAGAACTCAAATGTGTCGAAGGGAAAATCGCTTTGCCTGCGAAACCAGGTCTAGGGATCGAACTGAACCGCGATGCCCTGGAGAAATACCGGGGCTAACGAGGCGAGAACTGCCGCAAGTCTTACGAACCGCTGTTGGGGCACACCTCCCCAACCCACTCTGCCAACCATTGGCCGGGGCGTTCACACGCCCCGCTCGCCTTGATCGTATCACGCCAATCGCGATTCACCGGGTGCGCCGATTGCCCATCCGACTTCGTGAAAAGTTTCTCGAATTTCCCGTTGACTTTCGTTTTCCGGGTCTGAGAATACCCCCGTCGCGATGGATCTTATAGCGCCCCGTTTCCCTTCCCGATGCCCCACGCGGGGCCTGATCGGGTATCAGGCTCATGACGCAGGGAGCCCCAGACCCGAAAGAGGTGGGCCGTGCCTATGCCATGGCCCAGGTCGGGATCGAGATGGTTGCCCCCATTGGATTGGGAGTGGCGCTCGATTACTGGTTAGGTTGGACGCCGTGGGCGACGGTTGCCGGTGCGGTCTTCGGGTTCGTCGGCGGCTTGGTCCACTTGGTGTCGATGATGAACAAGGAAAATCGCAACGGTCCCACGAAACCTGGTTCGGGCGCGCCGTGATGAGACGTGTGCTGTTGCTAATCGCCGGTTCGCTCGCCCTTTGGCTGTTCGTGGCGTTACCCGCTCGGATGCTGGGCGGCGGCGACGCCGCGATCATCTTTAGCGGCACCGCCCTGCTGATTTGTTTCGTGCCCGCGGTGGGGACGCTCCTCTGGGCGTCGCGGGGATTGCAAAAGCATCCTGAGCAGCAATTAATGATGATTCTGGGCGGCACGGGCTTGCGAGTGTTTTTTGTGCTCGGTGTCGCCTTGCTGATTTCCCTGGCTGTTCCCTATTACCAAGGGCAGACCACTTTCTGGATTTGGTTGTTGGTCTTCTATCTGATCACGCTGGCCCTGGAAATGGGCCTCATGCTGACCCTTCGGCCAACGAAGGCGTGAAAGTGCTGAATTGACACGGGGGCTGCCCTTGCCGCCTCCTCTCCTTTATGTCGGCGGCTGCGGGTATCGACATGGCGGAATCTCACGAACCGAATGCGTTCCACCATGTGATGGATAGCAAAACGTCGTGGGAACTGTTCGACAGTTTCTTTGGCACGCCCGTCGCAATCCCATTGCCCAAAATTGCAACGCCTTTCGGCGACTTCTACATCACCAAGTTTATGATCTTGGAATTGATCGCTGCGATTTTGATTGCAGCGATCTTCATTCCCCTCTGTCGACGGATGGGAAGGGGTGAGCTACCTAAGGGGGCGTGGTCCAACGCATTTGAATCGCTACTCACGTTCATCCGCAACGAAGTGGCAAGGCCGGCGATCGGTGAGCACGAGGCGGATATATTCCTGCCCTACTTGTGGACCACGTTTCTATTCGTCCTATTCTGCAATCTGCTCGGCATGATTCCCTTCCTGGGATCGCCGACGGCCAGCATCTACATGACCGGCGGACTCGCGCTGTGCAGCTTCTTCATGATGCATGTGCCGGCGATGGTGAAAATGGGACCGATTCACTATTTCGTCGCGTTGTGGCCGCATATTGAGATTGTTCCGAATCCATGGGGTGCGTCCAGCGGTCACGGTCATGGCCACGGCGATCAGGGGCACTCTCCGGCGCACGCCTCTCCTGCGGCTCCACCAAGCATGGGGCAAATCCTTGCCTGGGTTTGTGGCTCGATCTTTGGAGTATTGTTGAGCCTTATGATTTTTCTGATTGAGCTTGCCGGCACTGGCATCAAGGCGATCATCTTGGCGGTCCGATTGTTCGCCAATATGTTCGCCGGCCATCTGGTGCTGGCGACGATCTTGCTGTTCATTTATATGGCGGGAACGGCGAGCCTCGCCTTGTGGGGAACGGTCACCATTGCGAGCGTGCTAGGCATTGTGGCCTTGAGCTTGCTGGAACTGTTCGTCGCGTTTTTGCAAGCGTATGTCTTTACTTTCCTGACCGCATTGTTCATGGGCATGGCGCTCCATCCGGAGCATTGAAATACCCTTGTTTTTCACACTCGCAAGTATTTTGGTAGGAGTTTTCGATGTCGCTGAAACGAATTGTGCATCTGATCGCCCTTGTTTTTGTTGTCATGTTTATCTTGGTTAGCCCCGTCATGGCGGAGCCGAACTACGCCTTTTCCGGCGCCGCGGTCGGAGCGGGCGTTGGCGCCGGCATAGCGATCTTGGGAGCGGGCTACGGCTTTGGGCGGATTGGCTCGGCCGCGTTGGAGAGCATGGCCCGACAGCCGGAGGTGGCGCCGCGCGTGCAAACCGCGATGATCGTTATTGCCGCACTCCTCGAAGGCGCGACGTTCTTCGCGCTCATCGTGTGCATTCTGCTCGTCAACAAGGCCATCTTCTAAGCGCTCGCGCGTTGTCCGGTTTGCAAACTTGTGGAACAGCGTTTGTGAGGTTGCCATGCGTTCCCCGTGGTTGGTTCTTTTGGCGTGGATCCTTGTCGCGGCGCTGCCCTTGCGTGCCCAAGCCGAGAAGGCGGAAGGGGATCACCCGGCCGGCCAGGCATCCTCGGGCGGCCATCAGGCCGAGGAAGCGAAAGGGCCCGATATCTTTGAACGCGCCCTAGACCTTACCATCTGGACCATCGTAGTCTTCGTCATCCTGCTTTTCGTCCTCGGCCGCTACGCCTGGAAACCCATGCTCGCGGGCCTGCAACAGCGTGAGCACAACATCCACGCCGCTCAGGAGGAAGCGAAGAAGGATCGCGAGGAAGCCCAGCGCCTGCGCGACGAATTGCAAAAGAAAATGGACGCCGCCGCCGCCGAGGTCCGCGAACTGTTCGACAAGGCGCGGCGCGAAGCTCAGACCGCTGCCGACGAAATGACCGCGAAGGCCCGCGCCGATATTCAGGCCGAACGCGACCGGCTTCGCCGTGAACTAGACACGGCCGGCGATCAGGTCTTGCAAAGCATTCTCAACCGCGTCGGCCAAATGGTGACGCTCGCTTCCTCGAAAGTGATCCGGCGAGAGTTGACGGGCGACGATCATCGCCGACTTGTCGACGAAGCCCTGAAGGATCTCGGAGAAGCCAACGTCGATTGGAAACAACGCATTAGCTTCTAGCGCCACGGGTTGCATGATTCCGTTCGTACTAACGGCAGACGAAAGTGAAGAGCAGCTCGCCCGCGGCGCTGCCGGCGTCGACGCGTTGCAGGTGGGCGCGGTCTATGCCGAGGCGTTGCTCAATGCCGCGGAGAAGGCGGGCCAGGTTGATAATGTCGTCGGTGAATTAGATGCCTTGCTGGACACCACGGTAAAGCGTGGCTCGCCTCTGCGCCCGTTCTTCGCTAGCGGCGTGATCAGTCGCGAGACGCGCAGCGAGGTGATCAGGAAGGTCTTCGACAGCCGCGCGAACCCCTTGCTCGTCGATTTCCTCATGGTGCTCAACGAGCACGACCGCCTGCCTTTGCTTCCCGTCATGATCTTCGAACTGAAGCAGCTTCGCGACCGGCGAGCCCGGAAGCTGCCCGTGTATGTCTCCGCCGCGGCGCCGCTGGCCGAAGACCAGCTCGAACTGGTCCGGCAAGCCGTTCGTCGCAATTTAAACCTGGAACCTATGCTGGAAACCAGAATCGACCCGGAACTGCTGGGCGGCATCGTTCTGCGCGTCGGCGACTGGGTCTTCGACGGCTCCGTGCAAAACAAACTGAACGATTTAAGCAAGCAGATTACCGAGAACAGCAGCCATGAAATTCAAAGCGGACGAGATCGTTTCCGTACTTCAGTCGGAAATTAGCCATTACCGCGCCAAGCTCGAGGCCAAGGAAGTGGGCCGCGTGCTCGAAGTCGGCGACGGCATCGCGCAGGTCTACGGCCTCTCCGGCGTCATGGCCGGTGAAATGGTCGAATTCACGCGCACCAAGGTGCGCGGCTTGGCCTTCAACCTGGAAGAAAACTCGGTCGGCGTGATCATCCTCGGCAATTACCTCGAGATCGCCGAGGGAGACGAGGTGCGCTCCACGGATGAATTGTTGCGCGTTCCGGTCGGCGACGCCGTCATCGGCCGCGTCGTCGATCCGCTCGGCAACCCGCGCGACGCTAAGGGGCCGATCATCACTACGCTGACGCGCCCCGTCGAGGCGATGGCTCCCGGCGTGGCGGGCCGCCAACCCGTCGATGTGCCGCTCCAAACCGGCATCAAAGCCATCGATGCCATGACGCCCATCGGCCGCGGTCAGCGCGAACTCATTATCGGCGACCGCAAGACCGGCAAGACCGCTATCGCGCTCGACGCGATTATCAATCAGAAAGAAGAAAACGTCATTTGCGTCTATGTCGCCATCGGTCAAAAGGAATCGGGCGTGGCCGGCGTCATCGAGGCGCTGCGGGCGCACGGGGCGATGGACTATACCATCGTCGTCGTAGCCGGCGCATCCGACCCCGCCCCGCTCCAATACATCGCGCCCTACGCCGGCTGCGCGATGGCCGAGTATTACATGTACGAACAGGGCCGAGACACGCTTTGCGTCTACGACGATTTGACCAAGCAGGCTGCCGCATACCGCCAGCTATCGCTGCTCATGCGGCGTCCGCCCGGCCGCGAGGCGTATCCTGGCGACATCTTCTATGCGCACTCTCGTTTGCTTGAGCGCTCCGCCAAGGTCGCCGAGCGCTGGGTGATCGTCCCCGGCGACGCCGATCCGGCCAAAGTCACCGCGGATTGGGGAGTCAACCGCGGGCCCGACGGCAAGGGCATTGTCTACACCGGCCCGCTCGAAAAAGAACACGCCCAGAAGCACGAGTTGTCAAAACATCCGGGCCACAAGCTCGCCAAGGTTCCAGGCACCGGCGGCTCGCTGACGGCTCTGCCGATCATCGAGACGCTTGAAGGCGAGGTGTCCGCTTACATTCCGACCAACGTAATCTCGATCACCGACGGCCAAATCTATCTGCAACCCGACCTCTTCCTCGCCGGTGTGCAGCCCGCCGTGGACGTCGGCATCAGCGTGTCGCGCGTCGGCGGCAAGGCCCAGACGCCCGGCATGAAGCAGGTCGCCGGCCGATTGCGTCTCGACCTCGCCGCCTTCCGCGCCTTGGAAGCGTTTGCCCAACTCGGCACCGAACTCGACAAGGCCACGCAAGCCGAACTCGACCGCGGCTACCGCATGGTGGAGATTCTCAAGCAGAAACAGTTCAAGCCGATGAACGTGACCGACCAGGTGATGATCCTCTTCGTCGGCACCCGCGGCTACCTTGACAAGATCCCACGCAACCAGGTCGCCGCCTGGGAAGAGCAATTCCTCCAATACATGCGTGAGCAAAAAGCCGAAGTGCGGAACACGCTGCGCAAGGAACGCAAGCTGTCCCCCGCCTTAGAAGAGCAACTAATGGCGGCGATTGACGCATTCCAGCACCAGTTCAAACCTCCTGCTGCCGGGAAGTTTTAGACTCTTGCTGATAGCTGACGGCTGAAAGCTAATAGCTCTTTAATTCACAATTGCTGAGAAGGCCGCATGGCAAAGATTCGGGCGATCTTCAAGCGACGCAAAGCGATCCGCAACATCCGCAAGATTACGCGGACGATGGAGCTGATCGCTACTTCACGCTTCAAGAAAGCTCTCAACCGCGCCGTCGACGCGGAAGCGTTCACCCGCAAGATCGCCGAGCTGGCTGCCGACCTCACCGCCAATGCGACCAATATCTCGCACCCGCTTCTGGCGAAACGTGAGAAGGTGAACAATAGTGTTTTGCTGGTCCTCACCTCCAACCGCGGCTTGTGCGGCGGCTACAACGCCAGCATTCTCCGCGAGGCGAACGCCGCAGTCCGCAAGGTCCGCGCCGAAAACATCGGCTTGAACCTCGAACTCTCAGGCAAACGTGCCATCGCCTTCTTTCGCTTCCAGGGCGTGCCGGCGAAGGCAACTTACACGCACTTCGAGGACAAGCCGCGCTTTGATGAAGTCGATGTGTTGGCCAACCACTACCTCGCCGACTTCATCGCCGGCAAGATCGACCGCGTGGAAGTGGCATACATGAAGTTCATCAATGCCGCGCGGCAGGCGCCGGTCGTCGAAACGCTGTTGCCGCTGTCCTCGGCCGCGCCGGAAACGCGGCGCGGCATGGCTACGCCCTCGGCGCCGGTCGAATACGAGTTCCTGCCCGACGCTAAGAGCATTCTCGAAGAGATCCTGCCGGTGTCGTTCAAAGTCCGGTTGTTCAAAGCGTTCCTCGACTCCGCTGTGAGCGAACAAATCGCCCGCCGCGTCGCCATGAAGGCCGCCACCGAGAACGCGGACGACATCATCAAGAATCTGAGCCGTCTATATAACCGTGCCCGGCAGGCACAGATTACGAAGGAAATTGCGGAAGTCATCGGTGGCGCGGAGGCGCTCAAATGACACGGCGTGCGTCCGCAGTCCTCGATGATCCGTGGGGCGAACACGCCTACGCTGCGGCACTGGCGCGCCGACCGAAACAAACCGTGCGAGACCACCTCGAGGCCTTGCATACCAGCAGCAAGCTGACCCGGTGGTTCCGCAAGGACCGGGAGCTGGAAGTGATCAACGTAACCCCGGAGAACGTGATCGCCGCCCTCAACCGGGCCGGAATCCGCCCCGTGCTTCTAGGGACTTACGGCATCGGCGGTTACCGCAGCGAGGCGCGGGCGACCGAGGACGTGGATGTCCTGGTTAACAAGCGGGACGTGCGGAAGGCGGTTCGCGTCCTGGAACAGGAGTTCCCGGACCTGGAAATCGAGGACAATCCGGTCGTCGCCCGCTTCCGCAACGCGGTTACCCAGAAGATCGTTCTGGATGTATTGAAGCCGACTTCTCAGGCGATGCAGGCGGTGTTTCGCAATACGGTAGCGGTGGGAAAGACGCACCGCATCCCGACCTTAGAAATGGCGCTGGTTACCAAGTACCTGGCCATGAAGGGACCGACGCGAAGGCGAGACAAAAAGCTGATCGACGCCGGTGACTTCACCAACCTCGTCCTGCATAATCGCGCTGCAATCGACATGAAGAAACTGAAACGGCTCGGCGATACGGTCTCCCCAGGCGAGGGAGCTAAAATCCTCCGTCTTATTGAGGACATCGACGCCGGCCGATCCATACAGGTTTGAAGATCCCGATAGAGGAGCATAAATGGTAACAGCAACAGCCAACGGTCAACAAACGGGCCGCATCGTCCAGATCATCGGCTCGACGTTCGACGCCGAGTTCGAAGAAGGCCACCTGCCGGAAATCTACAACGCCGTCAAGATCGACTCCGAATACAAAGGCGTCTCCATTCACCTCACCGGCGAGGTCCAGCAGCACTTAGGCGGCAATCGCGTTCGCTGCGTCGCGCTGGGCTCCACCGACGGCCTCGTCCGCAGCATGAAAGTGGTCGACACCGGCGCGCCCGTGAAAGTGCCCGTCGGCAAGGAAACGCTCGGCCGCGTCTTCAATCTCCTCGGCGAGCCGATCGACGGCCGCGGTCCGATCAACGCCACCGAATTCCGCTCGATTCACCGCGACCCGCCACCGCTGGCCGAACTCTCCGCGAAATCGGAACTCTTCGAAACCGGCATCAAAGTCATCGACCTGTTGACCCCGCTCGTCCGCGGCGGCAAGGCCGGCCTCTTCGGCGGCGCCGGCCTCGGCAAAACTGTGATTCTCACCGAGCTGATCGCCCGCATCGCCAGCCAGCACGGCGGCTATTCTGTTTTCGCCGGCGTCGGTGAGCGCACCCGCGAAGGCAACGACCTCTGGCTGGAAATGCAGGAAACCGAAATCGGCAAGACCGGCCGCTCCGTCATCACCCAAACCGCCATGGTCTTCGGCCAAATGAACGAGCCGCCCGGCGCACGCCTCCGTGTCGCTCTGTCGGCCCTGACAATGGCCGAGTGGTTCCGCGATTCGACCGGCGCCGACACGTTGCTCTTCGTCGATAACATCTTTCGTTTCTCACAGGCCGGCTCGGAAGTATCCGCGCTTCTCGGCCGCATGCCGAGCGCCGTCGGTTATCAGCCGACCCTGGCCACGGAAATGGGCGCGCTTCAGGAACGCATCACGAGCACGGCTCGCGGCGCCATCACCTCGGTCCAGGCCGTCTACGTCCCCGCGGACGACCCGACTGACCCCGCCCCGGCCAACGCCTTCCAGCACCTTGACGCGTTTATCTATTTGGAGCGCAGCATCTCCGAGAAAGGCATTTACCCGGCCGTCGATCCGCTGGCATCGAACAGCCGCATCCTCCAGCCGCAGATCGTCGGCGAGGAACATTACGCCGTCGCACGCCGCGTGCAACAGATTTTGCAGCGTTACCGCGAACTCCAAGACATCATCGCTATCCTCGGCGTCGAGGAATTGAGCGAGGAAGACAAGCAGGTTGTCAACCGCGCTCGCCGCATCGAGAAGTTCCTCTCGCAACCGTTCATCGTTGCCGAGGCGTTTACCAACCGCCCCGGCAAGGTCACGCCGCTGGTCGAGACGATCCGCAGCTTCAAGGAAATCTGTGAAGGCAAGTGGGACCAGCTCCCCGAAGCCGCATTCATGTACGTCGGCGGCATCGAAGAGGCGGCGGAACAGGCCAAGAAGATGGCAGACGAAAACAAGTAAGGGAAGACCATGCCTGACCGACAACTCCAATGCGTGGTGGTCACCCCCGAAAAGGCGGTGCTGGACACTCCAGCCGATTTCGTCGCCTTGACGCTCTACGACGGCGAACTCGGCGTCCTCCCCGGCCGCGCCCCGCTCATCGGCCGCCTCGGCTTCGGCGATCTTCGCATCAAGAGCGGCGACCATACCCAACACTTCTTCATCGATGGCGGCTTCGCACAGGTGCGCGCCAACGTCGTCACCGTCCTGACGCCGCGCGCCATCAAGGCCGAGAACATCGACAAGGCCGCTGCCGAGCAAGCGCTCCAAGCCGCTCACGCCCCAGCCACCACGCCGGAAGCGCAGGAAGAACAGCTGAAGGCCCAGCAGCGAGCACGCGGCCAACTCCTCGTTGCCGAGCGCGCCGCGGGGGGATGACCGTCTTGGCCTGGCTGTGTGCGCCATTGCGATGCGCTGTGTGGTTCGGTAGGTCGTTTCACACATACCCCCCACGCACACCCGTCGCCATAACTCCTTAATTGCCAACGAATCCCACGGACAGGTTGCCTGTCGTTTCACGCTGCGTGAAACGACTCTGCCATTTTGGCAGCTCGGCGCTGACGGCTACTTGCGCGCAAATCCCACACAGCCAATGCCCTCCTTCGGATCTTGCCGCTCGGTTATCCGTCCACCATGTTGCTTGAGAATGGCGACACGTTCCGCGTTGAGTTGAATGAAAGGCGTCCATTGCCGCGGCACATTGTCCTCATGAAAAATCGCCTCCACCGGACATTCCGGCACGCACGCCTCGCAATCAATGCACTCCACTGGATCGATGTAGAGCTGCATATCATCCTGATAAAAGCAATCGCACGGGCAAACCACGACGCAATCCGTGTATTTGCAGTCGTGACAAGGCTCGCAAACTACGTACGCCATGATCGGGGCTCCTTCTCTAGGATCGGGATGCAGAAATGTCGTGCATCCCTTTGCGAGCCGCGCGCCGATTGATCTTTAGAATTTGCTTTTGCTTGGAAGATGCTCAATTGCTTCGACTTGCGTTTGTCTAGGGGGCCCGCAGATAAGGAAGACACGCAGGCTGATTCGACGAAATATCGTTAGAACAACCAAAGGCCGTCGTCAAAAGACCGAGACGCGCCATTACTCGCCGGACGAGTATTTCGGAATCCGGTGTTTGCGCATCTTCCCGTAAAGCGTCGTGGGCTTCAATCCAAGAACGGAGGCAGCTCCACTCGGGCCATAAATCTTGCCATGACAGCGCTCTAGCGCGGCGACGATTGCTCGCCGTTCCAGATCAGCCAAACCCGTCCCGGATTCTTGGTCCACTGGATCCGCGCGGGCAGTCGTCAGCCACTGCGGATCAATCTGCAATGTGTCACCGGCGCTGGTGATCATCGCTCGCTCAATGATATTCTCCAGCTCTCGCACGTTCCCTGGCCAGTGATATGCCATCAACAACTTGAGCGCGGAAGTAGCAACGCCATCGAACGCTTTGTTCATGCGGCGTCCGAATTGAAGAAGGAAATGCCGCACCAGATCCGGAATGTCTTCTCGACGTTCCCGCAACGCCGGAACCTGGATCGGGAACACGTTCAAGCGAAAGAACAGATCTTCGCGGAACCGTCCCCGCGCAACCGCGGCCGCCAGGTCTTGATGCGTGGCGGCAATGATCCGCACGTCCACGGCAACGGCTTCTCTTCCTCCTACCCGCTCGATGACGCGCTCCTGCAAGGCTCGCAGCAGCAATACCTGAGTCTCCGCCGGCAACTCGCCAACCTCGTCTAGGAAAAGCGTACCATGATGGGCAAGTTCAAACCTCCCCACCCGCCGCCGCGTCGCGCCCGTGAACGCCCCTTGTTCATGTCCGAAAAGTTCACTCGCGATGACGCCCGGCGCCAAAGCGGCGCAGTTCACCGCTACGATGAGATGATCACGTCTCGGGCTGATCTGATGAATCGCCCGAGCCACGAGTTCTTTGCCGGTCCCGGTCTCGCCGAAGATCAACACCGTGCTGTCCGTCCGGGCCACCTGTTGGATCGCGAGCCGTACAGTCTTCATTGGTTGGCTTTCGCCGGTCAGTAAGCGCAAGTCACGATCGGTCTTGGCCTCGTCGCGCAAATAGGCGCTTTCGCGTTGGAAACGCGCAAGTTCTTCGACGCGCGCTTCTAGGGTGGCGATGCGGGCATCGCGGTCCCGGCAGCCCTGACAAGAAGGATCAATCATGGAGAAAGACTAGCAATTCGCTTCGCGACAAGCTGCGCATTAACTCGTGAAAAACGCTGGTT
>Ga0207124_1067_pt2 | contig 14677 bp, 13 predicted proteins | sample Alteio_BWMinHeat_37_FD_153506 | JGI IMG/M metagenome (GOLD analysis project Ga0207124, IMG submission 153506) | Enriched cells from forest soil in Barre Woods Harvard Forest LTER site, Petersham, Massachusetts, United States -... | ecosystem: Environmental > Terrestrial > Soil > Temperate forest >... | reverse complement strand
TCACGTGAATAAAAGTTTTTAACACTACTCTGTTTTTCTTTATCAACATCCACTAAATGCAGTGCGCCAGACATCGTATTATATTTAATGCCTATGCTTGTTCCTTCAAGAATAACCGTGCCTTCATTTTGTTGATTTTTACAAAGGTAGACGCTGATATCTTTTACAAATTTATCAGGTTTAAGATTAGCCATACTCATATCAACATGGAATGGTGTCACGATAATCCCACTCTCCTCATCCTTATTTATATTATTATAACAGCAAAAAATAAGGACTTAGCGAAGAGAGCAAGGCTTTGCTTTAAATATTGATACCTCTCAATAACATACGACGAGCATCATTTTTTCTCGTCGGCCATACTGGAGCAAATCTGATTTAGCTTAGTTTTAGCATTTGTATCATTTGTATTATGTAAGTGAATCAATATCCACAACTGGATTTACGTCTGCATCATATGCTACCCCAACCATATTAAAACCAAACAAACGATAAAAATCATCGCGATAGCCTTTAATATCCGTGAGTTGAGCAAGATTTTCAGAGGTAATAGTTGGCCATAATGCTGCAATTTTTTGTTGAACATCTTCTTGCATCTCTAAATCATCTACTCGGATATAACCTTCATCATCTACTGGGATTGATGAGCTTGAAAGATAGAGGAAATTTCTAAAAAGCCTATCAATTTGCCGAATACAATCCTCATGCGTGCCTTTCTCTTTCATGATTTTAAAGAGTAAAGAAATATAAAGAGGTACCACAGGGATCGCTGCACTTGCTTGCGTTACAACTGCTTTCTGAACAGAAACAAATGCGCTGCCATGTAATGTTTTAAGTTTTTCATTAAGTTGATCGGCGGTTTTCTTTAAATCTTCTTTCGCTTTGCCAATCGTGCCATCTTTGTAAATAGAATGTGTGAGTTCGGGGCCAATGTAAGAATAAGCAACCGTCATTATATTTTGCGATAACAATTCTTCTTTGGCTAAAAAATCTATCCATCGCTCCCAATCATCACCACCCATTACTGCAATGGTGTTAGCTATTTCATCTGCCGTTGCGGGCTCTAAGGTCACTTCTTTTATTTCACCGCGAAAAGCATCAACGGACTTACCAACAAATTGCTTACCAATCGGTTTCAATGCTGAATTAAAAACGTGACCCGTCTCTGGATGAACACGACGTGGTGAAGCGAGGCTATAAACAATAAGATCAATTTTACCTAAGTCTTTACGAATGATGTCTGCAGTACGTTGCTTGACCTCATCTGAAAAGGCATCGCCATTAACACTTTTGGCATAATATGCGGCTTGATGAGCAAGTGTTTCAAATGCTGCTGTATTATACCACCCGGGTGAAGCGGTACGTTTTTCATCTGCCTCTTTTTCATAAAACACACCTACGGTTTTTGCACCTGCGCCAAACGTGGCAACAATACGACTAGCAAGCCCATATCCCGTTGACGCCCCTATGATCAAAACATTTTTAGGACCGTCTATTTTTCCTTTACTTTTAACATACTCCACTTGTTCTAATACTGCCTTTGCACATCCCTTGGGGTGCGCAGTTGTACAAATAAATCCTCGTATTTTAGGTTGAATAATCATCATTTTTATCCTCTTTTAATAGGGCTCATTACAGCAAATGGGGCCTAGTTTACCAGCAAAATAGTGGGAAAATAAGTGGAGTTCATATGGCATGAGAGAATGAGATAAGCGCATCTTCATTTAATAATGTAATAAAGAAAATCTATACCTTGCGCATGCTGCTTAAGAAAAAAGTCTAAACGCGAAACCAAAGTATCATGGCAAAAGAGATAGGCATGATTGTCATGTTAGAGAGAGGTGGCAGATAACACTTTTATTTTACTTTGCATGTTCACCTTCACATGCAAAGAAATACGCTAAGCTTGTTATACCTTATGCTTACAATAAAATATAAAAAAATAAGCGCTAAAACAGCTGTCATTCTATTGTGAGTAATTTTACATATTTTTATTTTATTACGTGTTAATCAGTAAATTTTTTTGAGTAAGTACAACATTGGCAAATATCATTCATGCAATGCCCGGTGCGCATTAGTAATTCCCCTAATAGTTCTATACTTTTTTGAATGCTAATGTTAAATTTATTCATTGTTAACAATTGAAAGGAAACGACGTCATGGCAAGAGCAAGAACTGCAACAAAGAAAAAAGCTGTTAAATCTCGCAAGAGAACAGTGAAGAAATCCAAAGTAAGCAAAAAGCCAGTAAAGAAAACGACAGCTAAAAAACGTGGTGGCCGCAAAGCAAAACGCTCCACTGCAAAGAGAAAAAAAGCTGCTAAGTAAGTAGCGCAGCATTTAAAAATGGGCCCTGCAATGCAGGGCCCATTTTTTTTGTCTCGCGTATTTGCCGATGACAATATGCAAATACCACTCATATTTGCATGGGAATAATCACAAGCTCCTTTCCTTCCATATGTAAACCTTGCTGCAATAATAAAGCCGTATGATTATGTAAAAAACGCGTTAACATATTATCATTTGCAAAAATAAGCTCGCTTGCAAAGAAAATAGCATCCGGATATTTCTGACTAACCTCTTTTGTTAATGTTAACAAAGACTCAATGATATCCGTTCCAAATACCATATAGGCTTCCGCAGGCAAACCCTGTTGCGCGCAAAAATTAATAAAATAATTGAGTACAGCTTGCGACTCTCTGTTAAGCTCTTCCATTTCTGCTTGGCCCCGAAAGCTTTCTGTATCTACAACGCCAACGCGTAGAAAAACAAAATTTTTAAACTGTTCCGGAAAAAATCTAAGTAAAGCGAGTAAGGTATGCATACCCATACTAAGACCACTGACAAACACAACCGCTGTCTTTTCATTAGGATGAGTGGGGAGCATTGGCATGGTTGCTTCAGCAAGCTTGGGGCACAATGCTTCATCTAAACGTTTCAGTTTGCTTGCAACATATTGATAATGACGCTTAATTAACAAACAAAAACCAACCAGTGAAGAAGTGATAATAAGGGTTAGCCAACCGCCAGCCGTAAATTTAAAAAATATCGTAATACAAAGAATACTAAACGTTGTTAAGCAAGCAAATGCGGATAATATAAAATGGCCTAACCAACTTGCCGACTCTCTATGTGTCGCCCAATAAACACTTAAGCTTAATAACGACAAAGTAAAAGTGATAAAAACATTAATACTGTATAACACCACCAGAAAAGACACATTGCCATTAGTTAAAAATAAAATGGCTAAAGCACCTAATCCCATTAACATCAAACCATTTTGCACTGCTAAACGACTAGAGAGATGCCGAAAACGATTTGGTAGCCAACCATCAAAAGCCATATTTGCGAGCACATTAGGGCCATCTACAAACCCAGTATTAGCTGCGATAAATAATAACGCGGCTTCTAATTGCAAAGTAAGAATGAGAATGGCTTGGCCTAAGCTGCTATCTCCTAGAATAGAATGGAATACGACGGCATTTAATGTTTGACCTTCTACGGGCTTAACTGCCCACAACATATAAAGTAGAAGAATGCCGCCAGCTGTAAAGCTGAGTGAGATAGACATATAAAGCATAGCGCGCTTGCCCGTTTTGATACGTGGCTCAGCTAAACGTTGCACGTTATTTGAAATCGCTTCTAAGCCAGTATATGTTCCCGCACCTAATGAGTAAGCGCGTAGGGTTAAAGCGATAACCGCTAACCAACCTACCGCTTGAGCCAATTGATAACTTTCATGCATCGCATTAGGAATAACAATTTTTAGCGCTTTAGAATGTGCAGCAATGCCATATAAAATTAAAATAAAATGAATAACGACAAAACCTAAGAAGATAGGTAGTAATATTTTGATAGTCTCTTTCATACCGCGCATGTTAAGTGCCAACATTAATAACAGCGCGGCCGCTTCGATATAGAGTTTGTAGTGACTAAACGACAAGGGCAAGAAACTAAAAAAAGCATCAGCACCACTTGCAATAGAAACACTGATCGTTAAGACATAATCGACAATTAAGGCAGCGCCGGAGATTAAACCGACATAGGGATGTAACAATTTTGTTGCTACTTTATAACCACCGCCACCACTTGGAAATAATTCGATAACGCGGTTATAACCCATGGCAATAATAAAGATAGTGACTATCGTAATAGCAGCAACAAATACAGCTAAATGACTATTATCTCCCAAAACAAGATAAGCTTGTTCTGGGCCATAACACGAAGAAGATAATGCATCGGCGCCCAATCCTACCCACGCAAATAAGGCAATCAATGCGATGTGTTGACGCGTATTGATACCTAGCGGATTGAGCGGGGTGCCAAATAAAAAACGTCTCATCCTAGAGAACATCATTACACCCTTCTTTATAAAATTGATCCCTCAATGCAGTGTGTAGATAATCCCTTTGCAAACAGGACCATCATTCAATTCATAAGAATTGCTTACATCAGATACGCTTGTTTTGCTTTCTTATATTTAGCAAAACGTTTTTTCTTAGCTATGTTAGCCATTAGTTTATGTCGCTTTATTGAAGCAATTTTTCTTTTGCTATGTTTAACAGCAAGCATTTTATGTTTTGACTTCATAACAAGCTTAGTATGTGTTTTAGTGAAAAGCTTCTTTTGTTGTTTTTGTGCGGTTACCATTCCAATGCTTGCTTTCTTTTGTATAACTGCGAGTTTAGATGTTTGCTGTTTTTGTGCGATTGCGGGTTGCTTAGTTGCGTTACTGTCTTGCGCTAAAATAAAAAATTCATCTTTGCCAGGATCGCCTGCAACTAGTCTCGCACCCGGTGGTAAAACTTGGCTATAATCTTGTTTAATTAAATGGTCATCTACAGAAATATAACGTTTTTGTTGGGCATTGCTGGTTGTCGCTATCATTAACATGAGCGCACTGATTAGCAAACCCCTGCCTAATTTCAATTGCATCGATAAACTCCTTTTATCAAAAGTTAGCAAAAGTCTTTTATTATAACGAGCTATTGCTTAGGATGGCAGCTAAAATAAAACCAACATTAACAAAGCATTAGAATACCCCCTCTCATTCTCTTGCCGATGTGGCGTTGCTTTCCTAAATAATTTTTATTATGATGCCAAGCACGTTTGCACATGCAAGCTCATTAGCCGGTCACACATGAAAATACTTTGTCTTATTCCCAGTCGCATTCAATCCACCCGCTTACCACGCAAAGCATTATTGCCCATTCGAGGTAAGCCCATGATTCAATGGACTTATGAGAATGCGGCTCGCTGCCCCCTTTTTACCGAAGTCATAGTGGCAACCGATAGCCAAGATATTGCGAATGTGATTACTTCCGTCGGTGGCAAAGTTGTTATGACCGATCCTGATTTGGCAACAGGGACCGAGCGCATCGCAGCAGTTGCTGAACATTATACGGATATTGATGTTGTCATTAATTTACAAGGCGATGAGCCTTTTATTAAACCGCATATGTTACAAAAATTAGTCGCACCTTACTTAGCAGGTGATTCACCTGAAATGACAACGCTTGCCTATCCTTTAGAAAAAGATAAGTATCATGAACCTGGCAGCGTGAAAGTCATCACCGATTTAAAAGGTAACGCGCTTTATTTTTCACGTTCTCCTATTCCTTTCTATCGCATAGACAGCGAAGCACCCGTTTATAATCACATGGGTGTCTATGCGTTTCGTCACGACTTCTTAATGCTTTATAAAAATCTACCGCAAACCCCACTTGAAAAAACTGAATCTCTCGAACAATTACGCGTCTTAGAACATGGATACAAAATTCGCGTTTGTTTGACGGAAGAAAAGACCTTAGAAATAAACACACCGGAAGAATACGCCGCTGCACAGCATTTTGAGTACAACTGTATTGATTGATAAAGGTTGGCAAGGATAGCTATGTTATACGAAAAACGTACGGCTGCGAGCCAAGATTAGGCGAAAACAGACGAGAAAGCGAAGCATACGCTCAGATATGGATGTTGGTTCATAGTGCGTGAACGCTTACATTGATTGACTGTCAGCGCCATTTCTTGTTAGCGTAACATTCTGGTAGTGGTTCAGTTTGGTTTTCTGTTCAAGCTATAAAATTTGCATTAGAGAATCAAAATGAACTACTACCAATATCCTTAAGGAACGATTGTCATTTTAACACGGAGGTTTTCTATGCGCTTAAAATCACTAGGAATCATTTTAGCAACTGCGTTTATGCTTATTTGCAGTGTATCAAGCTATGCTTTTCACGTTTACGTTGTTAACGGCACCTCATATCAATTAAATGGATTTATGTTCCCTAACGAGGTTGGTTTTGGATCAAACGTTTTTCCTAATACTTACAAAGAACTTCCAGCACGTTTAGCTAATCTTATTCCTAACACCACAGGTAATGTCACGTTTGTTGCAAACAAATCTAACGTCCATGAAAATGAAATGTGTCCTAACGTTCACTTTGGCCATTCTTATACCGTTATCACCATTGGCCCAACGAGAACTGATCCAGATACTTTCAATTGTCGTATTAGTACGCTTTAAAATCATCCTAACAAAAGCATGGGAAACCATGCTTTTGTTATCTCCTACTGCAATTTTTTTTAATCATCTTTTCTATTTTTCTCTAGTGCACCGTATATAATGAACACATGAAATTATGCTTATTGATTTTTTTATTACTCACCATAACAGGCCCGCTAGTCCTTATTTTTAGTGGAAAAATTGATTTTGCTGGGGATTATCGTACCGCCAATCGAGATAGCGCTCACCTTGCGCCCGATCCCAACAAAACAACAGAAGCTGTCATACAAGTTTATGCCGCGCGCACTTTTAATTGGCGTGGCATTTTTGCTGTTCATACGTGGCTAGCGGTTAAACCTAAACACGGCAAACAATATACGGTATATCAACTCATTGGCTGGCGACTCTATCATCACTTATCACCAGTTGTGGCACTTTCCGATATTCCTGATCGTAATTGGTTTGATCACAAACCCCATATCATTCTTGATATACGTGGCATAGCGGCAGAAAAAATCATTCCTAAAATAACGCAAGCTGTACAAAGCTATCCTTATCCTATGCGTTATCATTATTGGCCTGGACCCAATAGCAATACTTTCATCGCCTATATTGCGCGTCAAATTCCAGAAATGCAGTTGGCTTTACCGAGTAATGCCGTAGGCAAAGACTACTTAACGGATGCACATGTTTTTGAACTTGCCCCTAGCGGAACAGGTTACCAATTTTCTTTGTACGGTTTGTTAGGAATTATTTGGGCACGTAAAGAGGGCTTAGAAATTAATATTTTGGGATTAGTGTACGGTTTCAATCCTTATTCGCTAACGCTCAAATTACCTGGATTTGGAGATATTGATCTTAAACATTGAATTGCTTAGGCTTTAGCATCTCAACATTTTCTACAGGACAGGCGATGGTAAAGACGTACGGCGTATTCAATAATTGGATCAACCCTAAACTCAAAGTAAGCGATGTCAACTATGGTAAAGGTATCTTCAGTACCGAAACTATTGTTGCCAAAGAACGATTAGCCATTTTTGGTGGAGATATCATGCTGATTGATGAAATCAAAAACTTACCTCTTCATCTGCAAGAATATCCTCTACAAATCGAAGAGCGCTTCTTAATTTACGGTAAGAAAAATACCGAACCAGAAAGCACTGATTTTTTTAATCATAGCTGCGAACCCAACGCGGGCATTAAGGGTCAACTTTTCTTGGTTGCTATGCGCGACATTAAAGCTGGTGAGGAAATTACGTTTGACTATGCCATGGTTGTCTCTGCTTCCGTGGGTAGCGATATCGTTTTCAAGATGCAATGCCGTTGTGAAACGAAAAACTGTCGCAAAACCATTACCGAATATGACTGGCAACTTCCCGCACTGCGAAAAAAATACCAAGGCTATTTCTCGCAATATCTACAAGAACGGATTGAGATTGAAGAAGCAGAAAACATGACATCTGCTATCTGATCGCTGATAATGAGCTGACAATAAAGGTTATCCCTATGCATACAACAGAACTGCCTCATGCCTTTCCTCCAAATATAAAAGAAGCGCAGCCTAAGGGCTTATATTTACTCTTTTTTACGGAGCTTTGGGAGCGATTTGGTTTTTATACTTTACAAACCATTATCATTTTATATATGACAAAAGCATTGCTCATGCAGGATGCTGAAGCCAATTTACTTTACGCAGCATTCAGTGCATTACTTTATTTAACACCTACTATAGGCGGTTATTTAGCAGATCGACATCTTGGTTTTCAACGCGCAATTAGCATAGGCGGCATTCTTTTTATCAGTGCTTATCTACTCTGTGCCCTTTCTAATGAAAGATTCTTTTTTTTGGGATTAGGTTTGCTTATCGTCGCGAATGGTTTTTTCAAGCCTACCGTTTCAAGCATAGTGGGAGAACTGTATAAAGAAAATGATGCACGCCGCGAAGGTGGTTTTACTATTTTTTATATGGGCATCAATGTAGGCGCACTTATTCCCCCGCTTATTGCTGGTGGTTTAGTTGCAAAATATGGTTGGCATGCCGGGTTTTTATTAGCTGCTTTCGGTATGTTGCTAGGTCAACTGACGTTCCAATTTGGCAGAAAACGTTTAGGTGAAGCGGGCTTACATCCTAAATATCAAACGAAAACAAAACTCGGGTTTTTATTTTATAGTTTGCTTTGCTTAGGCATTGTCGTCTGTGTAGGTTTATGTCAAATCGCGTTTCATTATCCTAAAATGACTGCTTATCTTATCGAAATAGCTGGCGTTGTGATTGTCGTGATTGTGCTTTTGCAGCTTTTGAAACTCCCCTTAAAAGAGCGAAAAAAAATGTTCGCGGCGCTCTTACTCATTATCATTTCTATCGCTTTTTGGTCGCTCTACAATCAAGCGTTTACGTCATTAATGTTGTTTGCAGATAGAAACATGGAAAAACAATTTTTAGGCATGCCTTTTACGGCCGAGGCAACCCAATTTTTTAATCCTTTTTTTATCATTGCATTGAGCCCATTACTCAGTCGGCTATGGATAAAAATGGATAAGCATACGCTCAATCCCTCTATTCAATTAAAGTTTTTTTTCGGCGTCTTTTTCATGAGTGCCGGCTTTTTCTTATTGGCTTTTGGTGCGACTTATTTTAGCCATCTAGGCATGACAGCGCCGGGCTGGCTGGGTGCAAGTTATCTCTTGCAAACCATGGGTGAATTGCTGATCTCACCTATTGGCTTAGCCATGATCACCGTTCTTTGCCCGAAAAAAATGGTTGGGATGATGATGGGCGTATGGTTTTTTGCTCAAGCCATGTCATTCACCATAGGCGGTTTTCTTGCTAATATTGCAGCCGTACCGCAAACGCTAAGCGTGGAAGCGTCTTTAGCTATTTATAGCCATGCTTTCACCACTTATGGGATAATTGCGCTCGTCATGTCGGTTTTTAGCTTAGCACTCTTGCCCCTCATTTATAAAATGACGCGGGAATAGCACAGGAATAGCAAGAGAACAAACGTAAAATTAGCTATTTCTTCGCTAGATCGGGTAAGATAGGCCACCTTTTAACTTAATCAAACCTTGTAGGTAAGTATTGTGTCAGAACAATTACGTAACATCGCCATTATTGCGCATGTAGACCATGGCAAAACAACCCTAGTAGATAAGCTATTACAACAAACAGCCAGTGTTTCAAAAAAAGTGACTACTGAGCGCATTATGGACAGTAATGACTTGGAACGCGAACGCGGCATCACTATTCTGGCTAAAAATACAGCTATTAAATGGCGAGATTACCGAATCAATATTGTCGATACCCCAGGACACGCCGATTTTGGTGGTGAAGTAGAACGTATTTTATCTATGGTCGATTCCGTGTTGCTGTTAGTAGATGCTGTCGATGGTCCTATGCCACAAACACGATTTGTGACGCAAAAAGCCTTTGCACGTGGCCTTCATCCTATCGTGGTCATTAACAAAATTGATAGACCAGGCGCGAGACCGCATTGGGTGATGGATCAAGTTTTCGATCTATTCGATAAACTAGGCGCAACCGACGAACAACTCGATTTCCCTGTGGTATACACTTCTGCCTTATTGGGTTATGCCATTTTAGATTTAGAACAAAAAAGCGATGACATGACCGCTTTGTTTGAAACCATAGTGAAACATGTGCCACCACCAGAAGTGATTCTAGATGGCACTTTTCAAATGCAAATCAGCACACTCGATTATTCCAGTTATGTCGGCATGATAGGCATAGGTCGCATTCGACGTGGTCAAGCAAAAACAAACATGCCCGTCACTATCATTGATAGAGAAGGTAAAACCCGTTCGGGCCGCATCTTACAAGTTCTAGAATATTTAGGATTGGATCGTAGTGAAGTGCCCATTGCGTATGCCGGCGATATTATTGCGATTACCGGTATAGAAGAACTGAAAATATCTGATACCTTATGCGATCCTGCGCAGGTCGAAGCGTTACCGCCATTAACGGTGGATGAACCAACTGTGAGCATGACTTTTCAAGTCAATACTTCTCCTTTTGCAGGCAAAGAAGGAAAGTTTGTTACCAGCCGTAAAATCCGTGAGCGCTTATATCAAGAATTGTTACACAATGTTGCTTTGCGTGTGGAAGATACAGCCGATCCAGATAAACTTAAAGTCTCTGGTCGCGGCGAATTACATCTGTCTATCTTAATAGAAAACATGCGTCGTGAAGGTTATGAATTGGCGGTCTCACGGCCTGAAGTCATCACCAAAATAGTAGACGGTGAAGTGCATGAGCCTTACGAAACATTAACCATAGATGTGCCCTCAGAATTTCAAGGCACTATCATGGAAAAATTAGGTAGCCGACGCGGCGAACTTAAGCAAATGTTATCCGATGAAAAAGGCCGTGTTCGTTTAGATTACGTTATTCCTTCTCGCGCTTTAATTGGTTTTCATACCGACTTTTTAACCATGACTTCGGGGACGGGTATTATTCATCATGTGTTTAGTCATTATGGTGTAGCTGCAAAAGGTGACATTCCACATCGTCAAAATGGTGTATTGATTTCGAATCAGCAAGGGATAGCGCTTGCTTATTCTTTATTTAATTTACAAGAACGGGGTCGCATGCTTATCCAGCCGCAAACGGAAGTGTATGAAGGCATGGTTGTAGGGATACACACGCGTGACAACGATCTCGTGGTGAATGTTTGCAAAGCAAAACAATTAACAAATATTCGCGCAGCAGGTTCGGATGAAAATATCGTCTTAACTCCGCCTATTCAATTAAGTTTAGAACAAGCTTTGGAATTTATTGAAGACGATGAGTTAGTGGAAGTGACCCCACAAAATATTCGCGTGCGTAAAAAATTCTTAAAAGAACACGAGCGTAAACGGTCCGCAAAAAGTTAAGCACTATAGCTTAGTCCGTAAGACGGCCGGGTAACGGCCGTCGCTAAGGGTAAGCGCTTTAAAACAACGAGTGTTGTGTTTTTCTTGCAGGATAAAGTGCGATTTCACCTTTATAAGGACCACTATCAATTTCTATTGTCATCCAACAATTATTAACATTGGATGATGAGGCAACATCTAAAATATGAAAGCGCGTGCCTTTATCTAAAATCCCAATGATGCGTGCGCGACCATAGAAAGCATCTCCCTGCCAATGCTTCCATCTCTCTGGATTATTTTTAAATTGAGCATAGGTAGGAATATCAAGCTCAATAAAATTACTGTGGTAAGGTTTATCTGAAAAACCAATAACCCAATAACGATTACCTTCTAATTGTGACCAATGTTTTTTTTCTGCGAGTAACATCTGATCTGGTAATTGTTTTTCATTTTGAGTATCGCCTTGATAGTGCGCATTAAAAGGATAAAGAGAACAACCTGTTAAACTGAGAACAATGGAACAAATAAAACTTTTTGCCATAGCATTCATGCTTAGCTTCCTTCTACAGAAAATAATTAATCCTGATTATAGTTAGTCATTACAGTGAGGCAAGCAATATTTGGCTTTTATGCAGGGCAAAACGCTAACGATCAATAGCTTAATCATAAATGAGGCTATCCTTAATTGTTTTACTTTGGATAAAGCTTAGATCAAATATTTAATATTAATATCAATGATATAAATCAAATAATGCGCTTAAAAAAACTTTAATCAGAATTCATCTATACTTTAAATATTATAGTGAGGTGGCCCCATGCCCGTTAATACAACAAAAAAAATTCTCGAAACAGTTCTTTCTAAAGCGCCTGCCGGTATTTCTGAGAATGTTTATCAAAATGATTTAAATTATGTCGATAATTTAGAATCTAAAGCACAAGACATGCAAAATAAATATGAAAAAGTATTATCGTCGCAGTTAGAACCAATTGTAAATGTAAAGAAAGATTTTGAAGAGACGATTCAAAAAATAAAGAGTTGCGGTAATAATATGAAGACTCAAAAGCAAATTTGTGAAAATGATTATAATAATCTAATGAGGACTAGAGAGTTGCCTCTTCATAAAAGAGTGACAACAACCGGAAATCGCATCAAAAAATTAAAAGAATTAAACAAAGATACGGCTCTTGTTACTGTAGAAGATATTTATGCGGATTCGAAAAAGAAATATCAAGATTATAAAAAAACGTCTGTAGAATTGGGTAAAGAGCTTGATGCTATGCCTGCTAAAATCGAAGTGGCAGCACAAGCAGCAAAAGTATCAGTAAAAGATAATGATGTATTAGCAAAACATAATGCATTATTAGAAAAAGCATTACATCCTCAAGATCATCAGCCGATTTCTCAAAAACTTAATCCAGCAGAAGAATCTAGTAAAAGTTATCGGCCTAAATAATACTTTGTCGCGCAGCTTAATTCTGTAAATTTAGCAACATAGATTCTAGCGTGAGCCCCGGTCCAAAAGCGCAACTGAATATTTTTTTAGACGTCTGTTCAGCATCCCAAATGGCTTTTAAGACAAATAAAATTGTTGCTGAAGACATATTCCCATATTGACGCAACACCTCATAGGCATAGCGATTATCCTCGGGCGTAATGGCAAGCGCTACTTCACACGCTTTTAAAATTTTCTGTCCGCCCGGATGAATAGCAAATAAATCAATCTCATCTAAAACTGTTTTGTGTTTCCTTAATAATTGCTGAACAAAGGTAAAAATACCTTGTTCTATGGCTTGCGGCACATAGGACGATAACACAATATCAAATCCATAATCGGCGATTTCCCAAGCCATGGCTTGGTGATATTGCGGTAATAAATCGCAGTGAAACCCTTGCAAAGCTAAATATTTTTGCTGCTTTGGGTTTGCTTCAACTAAAACAGCTGCAGCACCATCAGAAAATATCGCATTTGAAATCATGTTATCCAGAGAATCATTTTTTTGAAAATGAATCGTACAAAGTTCTACACTGACGATTAAAACAATCGCGTCAGGATTCGCGGTGCAAATAGCATGCGCGAGTTTAATGCCATTAAATGAACCATAACAACCCATAAAATTAACAGCTGTTCTTTGCACTGACGGATTCAGTTTTAACTTGTGCACAATCTCAATATCAATGCCGGGCGCATACATGCCGGTGCAACTGATGGTAATGAGATGCGTAATGGGCAAATCCGCTCGCTTACGTGCAACAAAGCAAGCCTGAATGGCACTCAACGCTAAATCCAAGGCATGTTCTTTATATAAACGCATACGCGCTTTAGTGCTTGGAAACGGTAAAGCAGGATCATTTGGGAAAAAGGCGTATTCTCCAGGTTTTTTACAAAAATCATTCATTACGCTATAACGCGATGCTATCCCGGTGGCACGATAGACAGATTTCAGTAAACGTTTTTCTGCTGGATTCAATTGTAAAATGTTCGCAACCGTTTCTGCTGCGACTTGTTGTTGCTGTTTATAAGGTGGATTAGCAGTGCCAATGGCGGTAAGCGCAATTTCCATAATTAAAGTAAGCTCCATGTAATGATAGATCTGTATAGTTGGACCAAATAATCATAAAGCAATCTGTATACTAATTCGCCATTAATTTGAGATTGACGAGAAAACAAACTTCGTTTAAAAATTTTCAAACATCAAAACCGCTATTGTTATCTATATTCTATTTTTCCTTGCAAATTTTTTTTTCGGATTCCAAATATTAGATTAAAGGTAAGCCTGTCTGGCAATGACAAGTCTTGCATTTGTGATAGACTTTAAGAACGTCTGTCGGATTTCTGTTTGTCATCTTGGCATTTCGTGTGGAGGATAAGCAATGGAATCAATTTATATGAGCGAAAACCCTATTCATACAGATCATCACATGGGTATCGCTCCACTCTCCATCCTGCCTATACATGCGCTAAAAGATAATTATATCTGGATGATTATCAATCCCCATTCCAAACAAGCACTGGTCGTAGATCCTGGGGAAGCGGCGCCGGTACAAACTTATTTTAAACAACATAAATTAACCTTAACCGCCATTTTGATTACGCATCATCACTGGGATCATACCAATGGGATTGCTAAGCTTCGCAGCCAATACGATGTGCCTGTGTTTGGTCCCGCAAAAGAAAAAGTGATGCAACTGACCAATCCCTTACAAGAAGGCGAAGAAATCCTCTTTGATAGCCATAAATTGGTTTTCCAAATCTTAGATATTCCTGGCCACACACTAGGCCATATTGCGTATTATTCTCAAGGC
>Ga0207124_1064_pt2 | contig 14722 bp, 14 predicted proteins | sample Alteio_BWMinHeat_37_FD_153506 | JGI IMG/M metagenome (GOLD analysis project Ga0207124, IMG submission 153506) | Enriched cells from forest soil in Barre Woods Harvard Forest LTER site, Petersham, Massachusetts, United States -... | ecosystem: Environmental > Terrestrial > Soil > Temperate forest >... | reverse complement strand
GGATGTTTGGCGGACAAGGGTATCCTGTCTCTACTTCTACTGTGGGTCCATTAGATGATTTATGGAAATTCAGTGTTACTAATGATGAATGGACATGGGTTAAAGGTTCTAATGTCTCGAATACCCTTCCAAATTATGGCACTATAAATGTTTCAAATACCACTAATGACCCTGGTGGCAGATGGGCTACTGCTTCCTGGAAAGATATTAATGGAGACTTTTGGTTCTTCGGAGGTTTGTATCACACTTCCTCAACAAATAACTGGAATAATGATCTATGGAAATACCACATAACAACAAATATGTGGACATGGGCAGGAGGAACGAATGTGGCAAATGATACTGGTCATACAGGTACTGTCTGCGTGCCTTCGGTTAATAATCTTCCAGCATCAAGAATGGAAAACAGAGCTTGTTGGATTAGATGTGCAGATAACTTTGAGTTCTTTGGTGGTTCTTCTAATTATACCCAAACAAATAATTACAGTGACCTCTGGAATACCGGGAAATGGACATTGATGAAAGGCAGTACTGCATCGAATCAACCCTCAAATTATGGTGCTATTCATATATCAAGTGCCACCAATCTTCCTGGAGCCAGAAGTGGTTCGGTAGGATGGAAGGATAATAATGGATACTTATGGATGTTTGGCGGGCAGACTTATCCAAGTTTCTGGAATGATATGTGGCGGTTTGTTCCTGATACCACCTGCCCAGCTATAGCCGGCAGTACCATTAGCGGTTTCAATGCTTCCACACTTAGCGGTTGCGTTCCCTTGAATGTGAATTTTAATAATACAAGTATCAATGGGCAATCTTACCTATGGAACTTCGGAGATAATAACACCAGCACCTCTTATAACACCAATCATACTTATCATGATACCGGTACTTTTATAGTGAAGCTGATTGCATATCCAAGTTGCGGTGGTAATCCGGATTCTATTACCAGAACGATTACTGTATCAGATACTCCACATGCTTCTTTTCGTGCGGATACTTTGATAGGATGTAATCAACTGACAGTCTCTTTCACCAATAACAGCACTGGATCAGACTCTGCCTATTGGTTATTCGGGGATGGCAATCACAGCACACTCTATAATCCGATACATACTTATGGTCCTGGAACCTATTCGGTAACGTTAGAAGCATATAATCATGCCGGATGTGGGAATGATACTACCATTGGAGCTTATATTATAGTCTATTCTTCGCCGACTGTCAACCCCAATTTTACTGCTAACCCTACTACAGGATGTTTTCCGCTCACTGTTCACTTTACCAATACCAGTAATGTCTGGACTTCTTTGCAATGGGACTTTGGCGATGGGCATACTGATACCGTTCCAAATCCTGTTCATACTTATGATACAGTAGGACACTTCTTGGTGTACCTCACTGTTTATGATTCAACAATTTGCGGAGTACAACATGCTTTGATAACAAGATGGGATACAGTAAACGCCTCCCCTATCAATGGTTTTACAGCGTCACCAATGACTGGCTGTACACCTGATACCGTTCATTTCAGTAACACTACCACAGGTGCAAATTCTTTCCTCTGGAAGTTCGGGGATTCATCGCCTACTACTACTGCCTCCAATCCTACTCATATCTATTCTGCTGCAGGACATGATACTGTTACGCTTATAAGTTATGGTAACGGAGGTTGCAATGATACCACACATCTTGTTGTAACCATTGATCAAAGCCAGACAGTAACGAGTTCATTCACGCCAAGTACAACCTCGGGTTGTGTTCCTGTAACGGTGAATTTCACAAATACCAGTAGCAATGCTACTTCTACTCATTGGGTTTTTGGGGATACTGCTACAAGTAATTCCACAAGCCCGACACATACTTATACTACCCCAGGAACTTATATTGTGAAGATATACAGTACCAATATTTCAGGCTGTGGTACTGTGATTGATTCTTCCACAACAACCATTGTCGTGAATCCCTGGGCACATGATTCCTTCACAGTAAATCCTTCTACAGGATGTACTCCTTTTACCGTTACCTTCACTAATTTAAGTACCGATGCAAACTCTTATCACTGGTCATTCGGTGATACCTTTACAAGTGCTTCGACAAGCCCGACACACACATACAATATTGCCGGAACAGATACAGTTGTTTTGATAGGTTATGGTGCAGGAGGATGTAACGACACCATCAGATATTTCCCAATAACCATCAGCACGATGCCCATAACAACTTGTGCCTTTACTCCCACAAATAACCTTAACGCATGTGACAGTCTCACCGTTCATTTCACGAATGGAAGCACGAATGCAATCGCCTATCTTTGGAACTTCGGCGATACCCATACCAGCACTGCCGTTAATACAACGCATACCTATACTACCTCCGGCACATTCACAGTTAAACTATATGCTTATGATACCACTATCTGCGGTGTCGCGATAGATTCTGCGATACATACCGCCATGATTACTATCAATCCTTCCGCAGATGATTCCTTCACGGTAAGTCCGACTTCCGGCTGTACTCCACTCACTGTTACCTTCACTAATTTCAGTACCAATGCTACCTCTTATCATTGGTCATTCGGCGATACTTTTACAAGTGGTTCGACAAGCCCTTCACACACATACCTCACAGCAGGAACAGATACAGTTACCTTGATTGCTTATGGTGCCGGTGGATGTAATGATACCATGAAATACTTCCCCATAACAATCATTGGTGCGCCTATAACCACTTGTGCCTTCACTCCGACAACTAATTTCAATGCCTGTGATAGTCTCACCATTCAATTCACCAATGGCAGCACGAATGCGACTTCTTATCTCTGGAACTTCGGAGATACACATACCAGCACTGCTGTTAATCCTTCACATACCTATTCTACTTCCGGCACTTATACCGTCAAGTTATACGCTTATGATACTACTGCATGTGGCGTGGCAATTGATTCTTCAGTTCATATTGCGATGGTTATTATCAATCCTACTGCACATGCTGCCTTCCCTGATACCAACTTTGTCGGATGTAATAATATCACCATCAGTTGGGGCAATACCAGCAGCAATGCCGTAGGGTATGAATGGCTTTTTGGTGATGGTAATACCAGCACTTCCGGCAATCCGGTTTATTCCTACACAACCCCTGGAGTTTACCCCGTAACACTGATTGCTTATGGTGCCGGAGGATGTAATGATACCCTCTCCAAGCAAGATACCGTTACTATTATTGATGCCACTATTCTTAGTGCCTTTATTGCTGATTCTGTTACCGGATGCAGTCCTTTTACTGTGCAATTTACCAATCAAAGTCATAATGGAACTTCCTACCTTTGGAGCTTTGGTGATGGCGGTACAAGCACTGCCCTTAACCCAAGTTATACCTACCATGATTCAGGAACATTCACAGTAAAACTGATTACTTATAACAACACTCACAGCCCCTGTGGAATACTCATAGATTCCTCTGTTTTGATTCCCAATATTACCGTTGATACTCCCATCCATTCGCAAACTATTTTCACTGCCGAGCCTCAATCCGGATGCTCACCTTTGATAGTTACTTTCACGGACAGCAGCAAATATTACAGCTATGAACATTGGAACTTCGGCGATGGAACCATTGATACCTTGTTTCATTTTTCAAGTCAGTCGCGCGTTTATTTTGCGGGGAATTATACAGCCACTTTAATCACCGAATACCATAACAAATGTAACACCGGACCTGATACCATGAAGGTCAATATCACGGTGGACACCTGCAATCTTTTTATCCCGAATGTCTTCTCTCCAAATAGCGATGGCAAGAATGATTTATTCAACTTTGAAGCTTATGGATTCAGCGATTACCACTTGAAGATATTTGACCGATGGGGGTTGAAAGTCTTTGAAAGCAACGATGCCAAAATTCAATGGAACGGAAGATTTAATAACTCCGGTGGCGAATGTACTGACGGCACCTACTATTATATTTTCACCTCCGTTGACTTCAATTCGAAGCCTTTCATGACTCATGGTTATATTACGATGATCAGGACAAAGTAATACGTTTTTATCAATAATACTTGAATACGCAAGAATCCGAAATTGAAAAGCCCTCCGAAATAATTTTCGAAGGGCTTTCCTAATTAGACCTCTTGCATAATATGAATAGTAAAAATATAATGATAATTGGCAACCTTACAGAAACTGAAACACATCTGTCAGGATTTGCAGTCAATAAGGTTGAAATTCTCCCTTTTCTATTTCATTCTACTAAGGTCAAAAAGGAACCTTTAAAATTTGTTAAGTATTAATATTTTTGCGGATGCCTTCGTTGCAAAATTCAACCCGATGCGCAACCTTGCAGATGACCTCATTGCGAAAACGTAACCGATGCGCAACCTTGCGAATGACCTCGTCGCAAAAAATGAGTTGATAAGTAACATTGCGGATGACTACCTCGCAAAATATAAACCGATAAGTAAGCTTACTTATGACCGAGTTGCGAAAACTGACCTGCTCCGCAACGTTACTTACGACCGAGTTGCGAAAAATGTAGCGATAAGTAACGTTGCGGATCGGTTTCTTGGAAGCGACAAAGCGATAAGTAAGGCTGCAAATCGGATAATTTTTCACAACAAAGCGATAAGAAACGTTGCGAATCGAATAAATTTTGTCAACCAAGAGGTAAGTAACGCTTCGCATCGGAATAATTTTGGCAACTCGGTCATCCGCAACGTTACGGAGCCATTTATTTTGGAAAGGGAGGGGATTCTACTCCTTTATATTGGGAGGCACTTAATAGTGACCATAAGACTCGAAAGCTAATCCTGTCCACGTTCCTTTCGGCTTTTTCTGCCGAAAGGTATTGAAAATTTAATATCTAAAAAAATACAACCAACAATAATATTACTAATTTTGCCAAATGCATAAACCAAGAATTGCTTTAAATAAATAGATGTACCCTTATTCCTTTATAAAAATCAGAACAGGAATTTGGATATGACAAATTTGCATACTTTTGCTGCTTAAATAAACTTAAAGAAAAGAAACCGGCTGGAAGGTGAAATTTATCATGAAGAGTAAACCAATAAATAAGAGCAATCTGACAAATTCTAATCATTTAAAGCGTTCCCTGGGATTGATAGTTGCTGCTTTAGGGTTCTTGCTCTATGTTCAGACTATCGGGTATTCTTTTGTCTTGGATGATGCTTCTTCAATAAAACAGAACCGAATTGTGCAAGAAGGTATTCGAGGAATCGGCACCTTGATTCATACTCCCTATCGCTATGGTTACTGGGATAAAAAAGATGAATTATACCGACCATTATCCTTGATTATGTTCGCTGTGGAATGGCAATTCTTACCTGATTCCAGTACGATGTTTCATTTCATCAATGTCTTGCTGTATTGCATTACGGGGTATCTTTTATTCAGATTAATAAGCAGGTTATTTAATAATAACTTGGTGATACCATTCATCGCTTCCCTCCTGTTCATAGCTCATCCTGTGCATACTGAAGTCGCGGCATACATCAAAAGTGGGGATGAAATTCTTTGTTTCTTATTCTGTATTATAACCATTAATCTCATCCTCGATTATCTTATTACAGGGAGACTTTCCAAGTTGATCTTCGCATCCATAACCTTGTTCCTTGCCTTATTAGCAAAGGAAACAGCTATCACCATGATATTGATTATTCCCATGATTTTATTCTTCTTCAAAGAATATAACAGGAGTCAATTTATTAAGATTACAGGTTCATTAATCATTGTTACTGGAGTTTATCTTTTGATGCGGGCAAATGCATTGGGTGGCATTATCAATACGAATGAAATAGCCTCTGTGGATAACATTCTTGCGGCATCACCCGATTATTTAAGCAGGTTCTCAACGGCAGTTTATGTCCTTGGAAAATACCTCTTGTTATTAACTATTCCCATTCATCTTTCCATTGATTATTCAGCATCAGAGATAACTATTCTAAAAGGCACTGACTATCGTTTCCTTATTGCATTAATCATTTATCTTGCGCTCTTTGTTTATGCCATTATCAGGTTAAGAAAGAAAGATGTTATTACCTTTTGCATTCTATTTTATCTCATCACCATCTCCGTTGTTTCAAACCTCTTTGTTATCATTGGAACGGTGATGGCAGACCGTCTTCTCTTTATTCCTTCAATGGGATTTTGTTTGTTAATAGCTGTTTTATTAACCAAACTATTTCAATCAAATTATTCAATCAAAGAAGGTTCGTCAGTAAGAGGTTTCATTGGGAATAACAAGAGAATATTTTTTGCAACCTCCCTCCTACTCGCCTTCTATTCCATTAAGACCTGGAGCAGAAATCCTGTTTGGAAAGATAATAATTCACTATACATAGCAGGCGTAAACGATGCTCCCAACAGCTCACGAAGTCATTATTTATATGCCTTGTATTTATTGGATAATGAAGCTATCCCTGAACAGAATCCCACACATAGAAATGAATTATTCGATGAGACAGTCAATGAATTCAAAGCCTCTTTAGACTATTACCCCAAGAACTTCAATGATTATCTGAATCATAAAATAACCATCAATAATCAAGACAAGCAACTCCTGGTTGAGACCTATAAAATGATTGCAATAACATACCGCCACAAAGGTGATACAGCAAACACAAATCTATATGCCAATAAAGCAAGTGCAATAGAGGCGATCAGATAAATCAATAATAGAACAAGGTTTCAAACTAAACGCGTGATTACTTTTTCAAGGTTCTTGAATAAACCAATAACTATTTCAACTTTACTTTTTCTTATTTCAACGATAACTTTCAGATTGCTGTCTGATTGTTGTTTGATGATCGTTAGTTTATTCTGTTTGATGATTCGCATCACTTCATTTAACTGTTCATAAGGACAAGTGATTTCGATATTTTCATTGATGGTTTTCTCAATGATTTCTGAATTATTTATTGCATCCAAAGCTGCGGATTTATATGCTTTAATTAAACCGCTCACACCTAATAATGTTCCCCCGAAATATCTCACCACTACTATCAAAACATTTGTCAGGTCATTACTCTGAATCTGCCCATAGATAGGTTTGCCCGCAGTACCATTGGGTTCTCCGTCATCATTGATACGATAAACACTTTTATCGGGCATCAAACGATAGGCATAACAATGATGCCTTGCAGCATGATGTTCTTTCTTTAATGAGGCGATTATTTCTTTGATTTCAACCTCCGATTTAACCGGATAAATGTAGGCTATAAACTTACTTCCCTTCTCTTTATAAAGCCCTTCGGCAGGTGCAGAGATTGTTTTGTAAGTATCATCAAACATCTGCTTGGTTTACTGTCCTTCAAACTTCAATGAATGAATGAATGCCTTAGCCTTGGTCTTCTCTTGAGCGGTGAGATTTGTTTTATCAATCTTCTCATCAAACTTGGCATAGAACTTATCTCGCCTGGCATCATGGTCTTCTGCATCATAGATATGCCTTCCGTAATATTCTATAAAAAATGTTCTCAAATAGGAGCTTTTATTCATCATCATGTACTTCACAAAATCTCCAAAATAAAGTTCAGAAAGGAATTCAACAACCTTGTCTCCCTGGTCAATATATACGCCATCAGCGTGAGTTATCAGAGCATCGAGAATCTTTATTTTCTTTTCCATGCTGTCCTTCTGCGTCCATATCAGTAGCGAATCAATCATGCTCTTAAAACATTCCACATCTTGCTTTGCTTTATATTCTTCAAAAATCTTTTCATAATATTCCACACCCTGATGGTTCTTAAAATAACAATGCTTCGGAATTGATTTTTGGGAATATGAAGTTGCGTTAAGGATACATATAAAACCCAGCAACAGTAATACTTTCAGGTGGCTTGGAATTTTCTTTTTCATAATATGATTTTATTAATAAGACTTTACAAAAATATATTATTCCACATCATTGTACTTTTCCTTTAGATTCAAAACTTTGAATGATATAGATATAAATACATCGCGAAAACCGGAAGGTATAGGGGACGACCAATGCAAGAAAGACAGCGTTGAAAAGGATAAACTGCCACGTAATCCAGCCCCAGATCATATACATCCAAAGGAAATTAAATACAGAAATAGCTACAGATAATCCATAACCAATATACATAGCTCCCCAATAAAATCCTGGTTCGGGTTCAAATTTTAATCCGCAGACGGGGCATTCCTTAGGCATCATGATCATCTTCTTGTAGGAGAAGGAATTGGGGTAGGTGAATAAATTTCCTTCATGGCATCGCGGGCATCGCAAGGAAAGAATTGAGATGAAGGTTCCGGAGGATTTGGACATGATAATCTATTTTATTAATCAGCCGCAAAAATAAACAATGGCTGAGAGATAGAAAGCTTAGTATGATATAAGTAATAATTTAATTTAATGTTCCCGTTTATCACAGATGTATTTTATAGTATATTTGCAGCCATGTGAATGCAATAAAATTATGATAACAACAGTTCTTTTCTAATGGAACTTTTTTCTTATTCAACATAAGATATTTACATAGGAAAGATAGAATTAAAATTAGATTATGGAAACGATTAGTAAAGCAATAAAAGGTGGAGAATTCCTGGTCAAGGAAACCAAAAGCGAGGATGTTTTTATCCCTGAAGAATTCAATGAAGAGCAAATGATGATGGCTAATATGGCTCATGATTTCCTTGCTGCAGAAGTGTTCCCGAACCTTGACAGAATAGATAATCATGAAGCCGGATTGATGGAAAGCATCCTCAATAAAGCCGGTGAATTGGGCTTGCTGGGCACCAGTGTCCCTGAAGAATACGGCGGCTTCGGCAAAGACCTTTTGACGAATATGCTGATGACAGAATACCTCGGTGCGGGGCATTCCGTTTCTGTGGCATTGTCTGCGCATACAGGCATAGGTACCTTGCCGATTCTTTATTTCGGAACTGATGCCCAGAAGAATAAATATCTTCCTAAATTAGCTTCCGGCGAATGGAAGGGTTCTTATTGCCTGACAGAGCCTGGCTCCGGTTCTGATGCCCTTGCAGCGAAGACTAAGGCGGTACTTTCTGATGATAAGAAACATTACATTCTCAATGGTCAGAAGATGTGGATTACCAATGCCGGATTCGCTGATGTATTCACGGTTTTCGCACAGGTAGATGGTGATAAATTCACAGGTTTTATAGTGGAGAAAGGTTATGAAGGATTGTCTCTTGGCGATGAAGAACATAAGATGGGCATCAAGGGTTCTTCTACGCGCCAGGTCTTCTTTTCTGATTGCAAAGTGCCTGTAGAAAATGTTCTTGGCGAGATAGGAAAGGGGCATCATATTGCATTCAATATCCTTAACATCGGACGATTAAAACTTGCCGCTGCTGTTCTTGGTGGAAGTAAAATTATCAGTACAGATTCCATTAAATATGCCAATACCCGTGAGCAATTCGGGCGACCTATCGCTAAGTTCGGTGCTATTCGCCATAAACTTGCAGAGCAAGCCATCAGGATTTACACCTGTGAATCCGCTGTTTATAGAGTCAGTAATCTTATTGATCAACAAGAAAAAGGACTTCTTTCAGAAGGCAAGGATTTCGCCGCATCTCATCTCGGTGCTGCGGAGGAATATGCTGTGGAATGTGCTATCCTCAAGGTGTTTGGCTCCGAAGTCTTGGATTATGTGGTGGATGAAGGCGTACAAATATATGGTGGTTATGGCTACTCTGCCGACTATCCTATGGAGCGTGCATATCGTGATTCACGCATCAACAGAATCTTTGAAGGCACCAATGAAATCAATAGAATGCTGTGCGTTGACATGCTTCTGAAACGTGCTATGAAAGGACAGATTGACTTGATGTCTCCTGCCCAAAAAGTTCAATCCGAATTGATGTCTATTCCTGACATGGGCGAAGAAGATAATACCTTATTCATTGCAGAAAAGAAGATTATATTAAACATGAAAAAAGCAATCCTGATGGTTGCCGGAAGTGCAGTACAGAAGTACATGATGGAGCTTGCAAAGGAACAAGAAATCATCATGAACATAGCTGATATGATGATACAAATGTATGCTGCTGAATCGGTTTTATTAAGAACAGAAAAGTTAGTTGGTATTAAAGGAGAAGCCGCTTGTATCGGGCAATTAGACATGATGCGAGTCTTCATCAATGAAGCCAATGATGTCATCAGCATTGCTGCAAAAGATGCAATCAATTCCATGGCTGAAGGTGATGAACAGCGAATGTTATTAACAGGCATAAAAAGATTCACCAAAGTCCCTCCATTCAATTCCAAAGAAGCCAGAAGAAGAATCGCAAAAGAACTTTGCGAGGCAGGGAAGTATTGCTTCTAATCCTTGATTTTTCAAAGGTTTCAAACTTTTTAATGTTTCATTTTACAATTGGTACTAATGTGCTTAGTGCATTGAATCTTACAAAAATGATTAGTGTTCAATAATCAATTTTGAATAAATTATTTATTGTTCCTTCAATATTTTTGTTCTAAATCTTTTAGTAAGTTTGTACCGCAAATAAATTATTATTAAATATGAACAATCAAATTCTTGAAATCAAAACAAATCTTCAAATTCAAAAGCCGGCACATGAAGTATTTGAAGCCATCGTGGATCCGGCAAAGATGACTAACTATTTCATTTCAAAAAGCAATGGGCGTATGGAAGAAGGTAAAAACCTTATCTGGCAATTCCCCGAATTTGACATGGAAATCCCTATCCGTGTCGGCAAAATAGAAATGGATAAGTACATTTCTTATTATTGGATGGAAGGCGATAAGGAGCTTTTCATTGGAATGACATTGACACCAAAAGATGGCAATGCAACTCTCGTTACCGTGACCGAAGGACCAATGAATAATGATGAAAGAGGCATCAAATGGCTCAAAGGAAACACCGAAGGCTGGGCGAATTTCCTTGCTTGCCTGAAGGCTTATCTTGAATTTGGAATCAATCTTAGGAAGGGTGGCTTTGATTATATGAGGAAATAAAATTATGTAATAACCTAAATATATATCATACTATGAATTATTCTATCAAACATCTGTTTCACATTAATGCTCCGAAGGAAAAGGTCTTTGAAGCGCTCTCTACTATCAATGGTATCTCCAATTGGTGGACTAAAGGAACTTCCGGCAATGCGTCATTGGAAGGTCATATCAAGTTTAAATTCGGAGATATGGAAGGTCCTGAAATGAAGGTCATAGAATACTTCAAGGACAAGAAAATAATTTGGGTCTGTGTCGCCAGTCCTCATGGATGGATTGGTACTACTATTACCTTTACTTTGGATGAAATCGAAGGCAAGACCCGTGTCCGTTTCTCTCATGATGGATGGACTGAACAGGATGATTTCTTTGCCAATTGCTGCTTCTCCTGGGGAAGATATATGGAGAGTTTGAGGCAATATTGTCAGACTGGAAAGGGCGAGGCTTTTGGTAGTGAAGGTTACCGAAAGTAAAGTAATTGTTATCATTTGTCCAAATAACAATAACTCATTCGTCATTATGTCATAGAAAGTATAAAACAAATTAATAACCTAAAATTAAATTATCATGTCAAAGACAATTGTTCAAAAAGTAGTATTCAAAAATACAACACCCGATGTGCTGTATGACCTCTACATGAATGGCAAAAAACATTCGATGATAGCAGGTTCACCTTGCGAAATCTCTAACAAGGTAGGTAGTAGTTACTCTGTTCATGGTGGCTACATCAAAGGAAAGAATCTTCACCTTGTGAAAGACAAAGTTATCGCTCAAACATGGAGAGCACTGGGTTGGGAAGAGAGCGATGTGGATTCTATTTTTATCATTAACCTGGAACAAAAAGGAAAGGATGTTGTTCTTCATGCCACTCATTCCAATGTTCCTGAAAAACATTCAGAAAGTATTGCTAAAGGATGGACGGATCACTACTGGAATCCGTGGAAGCAGCATATTGCAGGGAAAGAAATCACTCGTCCTAAAATGTAATTTGTCCAAATTTTAAAAGGTCGTTCGTCATTGTACTATAAAGTAAAAAGTAAATTAAAAAAATTTTAAACCAAAAAAATTAAGAAAATGAAAGAGTACTTATTTTTATTCAGAGGCGGTGATGTCCATTCAGGCAAACTATCACCAGAACAAAACCAAGCTCACATGCAGAAATGGATGCAGTGGATGGGCGGTCTTCAGGAGAAAGGACAACTCGGAGGTGCGCAACCTCTTAACACAAGCGGCAAACAAATTACTGGAAACAAGAAGGTAATTACCGATGGTCCTTTTATGGAAGGAAAAGAAATGGTAGGCGGCTACCTGATGTGTAAAGCGAACTCTTATGACCATGCTGTCGAGGTCGCTATGGGATGTCCTATCCTTGACTTCGAGGATGGTAAAGTGGAGGTCAGAGAGATTCAGGAATTGAAGATGTAATTGCTTCCTCTCCAGCAAAACATTGACAAACTTACAGACCATCTTTTCCGTCATGAGGCGGGAAAGATGGTTTCTGTTTTAACAAAGATATTCGGAACGGAGAATCTGGAAACCGCAGAAGACGTGGTTCAGCAGACTTTCCTCGATGCTATTAATATTTGGAAATTAAAAGGTATTCCGGACAATCCTTCTGCATGGTTGTTTCGTGTTGCGAAGAATAAAGCCATTGATATTATTCGCAGAAATAAGTTTTCGGTGCAATATGATTTCAATGATAACGAACGAAAATTACTTACCTCCGAATACTCTCTTGCTGTTACAATGGATAGTTTTTTTAAAGAAGAATTAGTGAAGGATGATATGTTGCTGATGATGTTTGCCTGTTGCCATCCCGGCATTTCGGAAGAGAATCAAATCACACTTATCCTCAAGATTCTTTGTGGCTTTAGCACTGCTGAAATTGCTAAAGCATTTCTTACATCAGAGGATACTGTTTCCAAGAGATTATACAGGACTAAGGAGTTTTTCAGAGAGCATAAAATTAAGTTGGAGATACCTTCCGTGCATGAATTGGAAAGCAGGACTGGGGCGGTTCTTAATGCCATCTATCTTTTGTTTAATGAAGGATACAATTCTACTAATTCCAACGATTTGATTCGTGAAGATTTGATAGAAGAAGCCATGATGCTTTGTAAATTACTTACCGAAAACAAACACACTCAACTACCCGAAGTTTATGCTCTGATGGCGTTGATGTGCTTTCACACTTCCCGCAGTAACAGCAGGCTTACGGCAGAAGGCGAGATCATCTTATTGAAGGACCAGGATAGGAATAAATGGGACAGGCAATTGATTCAAAGAGGTTATGAATTCATGGATATAGCTTCGTTCGGAAAGTATGTAACTTCTTATCATGTGGAGGCTGCCATTGCCTGTGAACACTGTACTGCCAAGAGTTTTGAAGATACTAACTGGAAGAGGATTCTTGAATATTATGAATGGATGTGTAGGTTCTATCCGTCTCCGATTAAGGAACTTAATAAAGTGGTTGCTGTGATGCAGGTTCATGGAGCTGCTGTGGCATTGCAGGCATTTGAAAAGATTCAAGACAAGAAGAAACTGGAGACCTTTTATATCTATCACAGCATTCATGGTGAAATTTATTTGAAATTAAATCAACTTTCAGAAGCAAAGATTTATTTCGGGAAAGCCCTTCAATTAACGCAATCAGAAAGGGAACGTACTACACTGAAGGACAAGATTAGTAAAATTGATGCTATGAAAAATTAAAAGGACTAAAATTTTTAATCAAAATACTATATTTGCAAACTAAATTATACGACTATGAATATCAACAAAGAAACCTTTCAATTCTTGAAAGATGTAAAGAAAAACAATGACCGTGAATGGTTCAATGCCAACAAAGAAAAGTATGTGGCAGCCAATGAAAACTTCATCGCCTTCACGCAATCATTGATTAATGAGGTGGCAAAATTCGATAAACCCGTTGCTGGTTTAGATGCCAAAAGTACTGTCTTTCGCATCTATCGAGATACCAGATTCTCTAAGGACAAAACACCTTACAAGACTTTTTTTTCTGCGGTATTAATGGGTAAAGGTACAGGATGCGGTGTAGCAGGTTATTATCTTCACCTTCAGCCTGGAAACTCAATGCTGGTGGGCGGTGTACATGCTACCGAACCTAAAGCATTAAAGGAAATTCGTCATGAAATTAGTTCTAATGGAAAGGAATTTTTGAAGATCATTAATGACAAAAAATTCAAAGATATTTTCAAGATTCAAGGAGAAAAATTAGTGAAAGTTCCACAAGGTTTTGATAAGGAAGACCCTATGGCAGAATACCTTAAATATAAGGAGATGATGATTTGTCATTCGGTAACAGATAAAAATATTCTTGCTGAAGATTCCATTTCTTATTGCACAAAAGTCTTTAAGGCTATGCAGCCCTTCAATTCTTTTGTCAATGCGCCATTAATGTAGAGCGTTCACATGGAACTGTGTATTTTCACCACTATTGTTTTTCAACAAACAGTTCGTCCTCGCCCCTATTGGACTTTCATTAAACTTTTAAAAGGATAATTATGGAAGGGTTCTAATTATTTATTTGTACCACTCTTCGGAACCATAAGTTCCTTGATATACTTCACAGGCTTCACCGAGATATACGATTTCAGAAATGAGATGAAGAAGAAGGAAGGTGACAAGTTTAATCTCAAAGAATTCCATGAGAAATTTCTGAGTTTTGGAAGTGCTCCCGTGAAGTATATCAAGGAACTTATGGTTCCGAAGAGTGGTACAAATA
>Ga0207124_1070_pt1 | contig 14744 bp, 11 predicted proteins | sample Alteio_BWMinHeat_37_FD_153506 | JGI IMG/M metagenome (GOLD analysis project Ga0207124, IMG submission 153506) | Enriched cells from forest soil in Barre Woods Harvard Forest LTER site, Petersham, Massachusetts, United States -... | ecosystem: Environmental > Terrestrial > Soil > Temperate forest >... | reverse complement strand
GAACAGCGGGAGCTGGCCAAGGACGCCGCCAAGCCCTCAACCGACAAGCCGGCCGTCGACGCCGCCAAGCCCTCAACCGACAAGCCGGCCGTCGACGCCGCCAAGAACGCCGCTGATCAACAGGCCGATCTGGAACGCCAAGTGGAGCGCATGAATCCCAAGGACGCTTCCGAGGCCCGCAAGGAGGCCGCCAAGCAGATGGAAGCGGCTCGACAGGTACTCGAAAAGGCCAAGTCGCCCGCCGACGCCAAGGACGCGCTCACCAAGGCCGCCGACGCCGCCGACAATCTGGCTAAGGAAATGGCCAAGGAACAAGCAGCGAAGGGCGGCCCCAAACCGGGCGAGCCGGCCGCCGCCAAGCCGAGCGACCAATCGCCGCGGCAGATGGCTCAAGAACTGGCCAAGCAAGAACGTGAACTGGCCAAACAGTCCAAGCAGGCCGAAGAGCAGAGCAAGAAACTGCCGGGCGAGGCCGGCCGCCAAGCGCTTCAGAAGGAGATGGCCCGAATTGGCGACGAACAAAAGAAGCTCAACGCCCAAGCGTCGCAACTGCCCGCCAAACAAAACGAGACTTCGCTGGAACAAGCGCGCGAGGCGATGAATCAGGCCCAACAAGCGCTCGCCAAACAAGACGGGAATCAGGCTCAACAAAAACAAAACGAAGCGGCCAACGCGCTGGAACGGCTGGCCAATCAATTGTCGGCCGAGAAACCGCAGCCCAAGGCCGCCGAAGTCGCCGAGAAGGCTGCGTCCGAATCCGTACCAGGCCTGCCCAACAAACAACAGGCCGATCAAGCCCGCGAGCTAGCCAAGGAACAGCGCGATCTCCAGGAAGCCGTTCGCAAGATGAACGCCGAGAACGCCAAAACCGATCTTAAGCCGGGTGAAAATCCGCTTGGCGAGTTGGCGAAGAAACAAGAAGAGATCGCCAAACAATCCGCTGAACTGGCCAAGCAAGTGGAGAAGGAGCAAGGCAAGAAAGCCGAGTCGACGCAACAGGCCAAGCAGGTCGCGCAATCGACCCAACAGGCATCGAACCAGGCCCAGGCCGGCGCGCCGCAAAAAGCACAGCAAGCGGGGCAACAAGCTGCTCAGCAGCTGAAGCAACTCGCGCAGCAATTAGGCGAAACGCCGAAACCCGAAAAACCCCAAGGTCCCGATGCGGCTCAGCAAGCCCGGGAACTCGCCAAGAAGCAGGAAGACGTCAACAAAGAGATGGAAGCTCAAGCCCAAAACACCGGCGCTCAACAGTCGCAGCAGCAAGCGCGTCAGCAAGATCTCCAGCAGCAGACCGGCGAGTTGACGAAGGACCTGCAAAAGATGGCGCAGCAAAGCCAGTCGCAGCAGGGGAAGCAATCGGCGCAGCAAGCCGCGAACGCCGGCCAGCAGGCGCAAAACAACATGCAGCAGGCCCAGAGCCAAGGCCAACAAGGCAACTCGGGTCAGGCCCAGCAATCTCGTGAACAAGCGGCCAAGGCGCTTGAACAGGCCGCTCAGCAGGCGGGCCAGGCCGCGCAGCAAATGGCCCAGCAGAGCAAACAAGGGCAACAAGGCGGTCAGCAAGCAGGCCAGTCCATGCAAAATGCCCAAAGCCAGATGAGCGAGGCGCAAGGCGAGCTGAGCAAGGGGCAACCGCAGGGCGCCTCGTCCTCCATGCAGCAGGCGGCCAAAAGCCTGCAACAGGCCGCCCAGCAGCTCGCCCAACAACAAGGCGAACCCAACCAGGCAAAGGAAGGCGTCTCAACGGGAATCAATGGTTCCAAGGGTGGTGGCGTTCCGGACCCCAGCCTGCTGACCGGCGACATGAAGAAGTACGCCGGCAAACGCTGGGGCGAGCTGCCTGGGGAATTGCGCACCCAAATCATTCAGGACATGAAGGCAAAGTACGGCGACAATTACGCCCGTATGATCAAATTGTATTTCGAGCAAGTCGCCGATACGAAGGAAAAGTAAGGTGGCTCAAGGAACGTCGTGGTGCGGGCCGCTTTCCTGAATGGAGGATTGCAGGTGAGCCGCCTGCACCACGACGCGGTCTCGTTGTAGGCTGTACTTGGAGGCAGGCGGACGCCATGACGAAACTTCTGCCGATCGCGATCCTTTCTATCTTGGTGTGTTCACCGATCAATTCCTTCGCTGCGGAGCCTGATGACAAGCGCACCGAAATCGACCAAGCCGTGGACAAAGCGCTCGACTTCCTTCACAACCAGCAGAATCCCGACGGCTCCTGGAATGTTTGGCGCGGCGGCAAGAGTCCTGCGATTACAAGTCTGTCCGTCATGGCGTTTCTGTCCGCGGGGAGCGTTCCCGGCGAAGGCAAGCACGGCGAGGCCGTGCAGAAGGGCATCGAGTGGGTTTTGAAGCAGCAGCTGCCCAACGGCCTCATTGCCGGCGACGCCCATCACGAGATGTATCACCACGGCATTTGCACCATCATGCTCTCCGAGGTCGCCGGCATGACCGACGGCAAGCTCGGCGAGGAAGTGCGCCAGAAACTGGAGAAAGCCGTTCAGATTATTCTCAAGGGGCAGCGCACCGTCGGCGTCGAAAAGGGAGGTTGGCGCTATCGGGTGGAAGGCGCCGACAGCGATATCAGCGTCACGGGTTGGCAACTCATGGCATTGCGTGCCGCCAAGAACCTCGGCTGCGATGTGCCGCCCGAAGCGATCGATCGCGCGGTTGAGTATGTCAAGCGTTGCCAGGACCCCAGCACCGGCGGCTTCCGGTACATGGTGCGGGCGGGCGTTACGGTTCCCTGCACCGGCACGAGCATCCTCGGTCTCGAACTATGCGGCAAGGACGAGCATCGCTCGCCGGAAGTCCTCAAGGCAGGCGCATTCCTGCTGCGCAACCTGCCGCGGTGGGGCGATCCGCACTATTTCTACTCCATCTATTATTGCACCCAAGCTACCTTCCAACTCGGCGGCAACTATTGGGACGCCTATCGCCCGCGCATGCAAGAATCGTTACTCAAGAATCAGGGCGACAACGGTTCCTGGCATGGCCGCTTTGGCGAGGATCAAATCTACGGCCCGAATTACGGCACCGCGATGGCGGTACTCGCCCTAACCGTGGAGTATCGCTTCCTGCCGATCTACCAGCGCGGCGAAGAACCGACCGAGAAGAAGTAGCCGTCACCCGTTCTTTTCCGCCCTCGGCTTATCCTTGTTGCTGTTGATTCCCTTATCTTTATCGCTCCCGCCGCAACCCAGAGTGACGAGGGGCAGCAATACAACGGCCACACAAAGGGCAATTAGTCTCTTCATGGCAGGGTTTCTCCTTTCCGCTTTGAAAACGAAGAAGCCGGCCGCGCAGTTTACGCGGCCGGCTTCAGCACTTTCAAATTCGAATTCACGATAGCAATTACGGCTTCGTTTCCTTCGGCGAGCTGGTGGAACCGGCCTTGGTGGTCGTGCCGCCGCAGCCGACGGTGGAGATAACGAGGAAACCCGCCACGAGGATCAACGCGATCAGCTTCTTCACAAGAACCATCCTTTCAGTCTTGGAATGCAATACCCAGGTGCCCGAACTCCCAAGATGTTCAGGCTCAATTAGGGCGATATTCCCAACTTTCCGCGGAAATTCAACGAGAATCCGCCACGGATTCCGAAAACCAAACCCAGAGGGACGAGATCCGGTATGCCGCCAGACCTCCGCCTGAGAACACCAGAGTCAAGTCGTTACTTCTCGGTCTTTTCGGTCTTCTTGGCCTCGGTCTTCTTTTCCTCGGTCTTCTTGTCGTCCTTCTTCTCTTCGGTCTTCTTTTCCTCGGTCTTTTTCACTTCACCAGTTCCGGTGTCTTTGTGGTCGGTCTTGCCGGCGCCTGCTTCGGACTTCTTCGCCGCGGGCGTCGTCGCGGAACCGCAACCAACAAGACCAATCGCCAATCCAATCGCAACCGACAATGCCAGGATCTTCTTCACGGGGTAACCGTCCTTTCAAGGGTAGGCACGCAAGATGCAGCTCACGCCCCGGCCGCCGCGGACGGGGGTATACAACAGACAAGATGCGCCGGCGGCCCGATTATTCCCAGAAAAATCTTGCTCCCGCCGAACAGTCCGGTCCGGCCCAGCGCTTCCGCCCGTGAGCGATTACAACCAACCGTTTTAGCGTTAAATGGCGCAAGGTCAAGGTTTTCCGCTGGTCTTTGGAAAAATCTCCGCGTACGCTGGGGAAGAGGTGTGGCGCGGAAAGGTTGGTCGCAGCCCCAATTTCCCTGCCCCGACCGGGAATAAATCCCCGGTTGCCGGCTCCTGTTAGGTAGAGGGCGTTCGCCATGGGGTTGCCCGGAAACCAGCGGACGGTGCAGAGGCTGGTGGACGATTATTATCTCGCTCTTTATCGGTACGCCTACCGCCTGTCCGGCTCCGCCGCTGCCGCCGACGACCTGACGCAGGAAGCGTTTTGTAAGGCGCAAGCGAGCTATGCGCAGCTGCGGGAACCCGGCCGTGCCAAAGCCTGGTTGTTCAGCATCCTGCGTAATGCTTATTTGCACCGCGTGCGGGCTGAAAAGCAGCAGCGCTGTGTGGCCTTGGACGACATAGGCGACGTGCCGGAGCCGTTGCCGGAACCCCTCCCCGAGATTGACCCCGAACGCTTGCAGCTGGCGCTGAATGACCTCCCCGAGGTTTTTCGGACGCCGCTCATCCTCTACTATTTTGATGACTTCAGTTATCGCGACATCGCCGAGCAGATGGATCTGCCCCTGGGCACCGTGATGTCGCGACTGGCGCGGGCCAAGGCATTCTTACGCGGCCGGCTTTTGCAGCCGGAAACGCCGCTTGCCGCCGACGGCCAACGGAGAGCGACCGATGGATTGTAAAACCGCTCGCCTATTGCTCGACCTGCTTCGTCCCGATGGCCAGGAGCTGGACAGGGACGAAGCCGAGGCGTTGGAAGGCCATTTGGCCGTCTGTCCGGACTGCTCCGGCGTCGCGCGCGTGGCGCGGCAATTTGATCGGCAGCTGGGCAGGGCCATGTGCCAAGTCGAGGCGCCGCCGAGCCTGCGCGCCAACATCCTTTCGCGAATGGACACGGAGCGCGGTTCCTACTACCGGCGGAAGGCGGCGTGGGGAACGCGCGTGGCAGTCGGGTTGGCCGCGTGTTTGCTCCTGTCGTTGTGGTTGTGGAATATGCACGTAGGCAAAAAGCCGTATTTCAATGTTGCGGCCCTTCGCGATGAGTTATTCGAACAGCAACTGTTGGCGCCGAACCAGCAGAAAGTGGACGAGTTTCTCGCCTATCACCACGTCGCCGCGCCGTCGGACTTCAATTACAAGTATCTGGTTCATTACGGCACGATCGACTGCCAGGGAAAACAAGTTCCGTTCTTGTTGTTTACGCGACCGGAACAGGATCCCCAACATCAGGAGCGAAATCTTTCCGCGCGCGTGTACATCGTCAGCGACGACCAATTCGACCCGCGGTCTCTTCAGCCGCAGGAACGGACCGGCACGGGAGGCTACTCGACCGAAGTCCGGCGCCCAAGCGACGGGAACTATGCCTATGTGATCATCTACACGGGCGAAGACCCGGCGCCCTTCCTGGCGAATGGTTCTCAGCAATTCCAAAGGCCTCAATAGAAACAAGCGATCGGTCTCATGATCATGGACGGGCAGGATGCTCCTGGCCGGACACAGTTTCGCTCGTGAGCGGTTTTCGCACCTACAGATCGCCTCGCCCGTGGGTTGCCAAGCACCAGTCGAAATGAATAACTTGATGAGCAGGATCCTTCGCTTCCTTGTCACTCGGAGAGTTGACCATGCATCGGCTGTTGTCTCCTCGGCCCATTGTTTTGGCCGTTGTAGTTCTTTTCGTTCTGTGCGTCGATGCGCTGGTTGCCGGGGAACGCAGCGAGGATTGGCCGCAATGGCTCGGTCCGAAACGCGACGGCGTCTGGCGCGAGACCGGCATTCTGGAGAAGTTCCCCAAGGAAGGCCCGAAGATTGCCTGGCGCACTCCCGTTGGCGGCGGATACTCCGGACCCGCGGTCGCCGGAGACAAAGTCTTCCTCACGGACCGCGTTTTAGCGGAAGGCGGGAAAAACCCCGACGATCCATTCTCCAAGGCGAAAGTGGAGGGCAAGGAACGCGTTCTTTGCCTCGACGCCAAGAGCGGCAAGATTCTTTGGACGCATGAGTACGAATGCACCTACAGGATCAGCTATCCGGCGGGACCGCGAACAACCCCTGTGGTGAGCGGCGGCAAAGTCTACACCCTGGGAGCAATGGGCGACTTGCTCTGTCTCGATGCCGACAAAGGCAAAGTCGTTTGGTCGAAGAGTTTTCAGCAGGATTACAAAGCGCCCATTCCGTTGTGGGGCTGTGCCGCCCATCCGTTGCTCGACGGCAATCAGCTCATCTGTCTGGTTGGCGGCAAGGACAGTGCCGTTGTCGCGTTCGACAAAGATACCGGCAAGGAACTTTGGCGTTCGCTTGCCGTACCGGAAATCGGCTACTGCCCGCCCATGATTTTCGAAGTTGGCGGCAAGCGGCAGCTGATTGTTTGGATGCCCGACGCCGTTCACTCGCTCGATCCCGGGACCGGCAAGCCGTATTGGGAGCAGAAGTTTGCCATCGGGGCGAATATGACCATCCCCACTCCGCGCCTGGTGCGCGACAATCTCTTCGTCACGGCGTTCTACAGCGGCGCGATGATGCTCAAGCTCGATCGGGACAAGCCCGAGGCATCGGTCGTCTGGAAGAGCAAGGGTACGGGAGAGAAGCCCGGGCAGACTGACGCCTTGCACAGCGTCATGAGCACGCCGTTTATCAAGGATGGCTATATCTATGGCGTGTGTAGCTACGGTGAATTGCGCTGTCTCAAGGCTGACACCGGCGAGCGGGTGTGGATGTCACTCAAGGCCACCGGCGCCCAGGAGAAGCCCGAGGAACGGTGGGCCAACGCCTTTCTCATCCCTCAGGGCGACCGTGTTTTCTTGATGAATGAGAAGGGCGACCTTATCATCGCGAAGCTCAGCCCAACGGGCTATGACGAGGTCAGTCGGGCCCATATCCTGGAGCCCACCGGCACCGCGGCGCTTCGGCCTGTCGTTTGGTCGCATCCAGCGTTTGCGCACCAATCGATGTTCGCGCGGAATGACAAAGAGATCGTCTGCGTGTCGCTGGCAAAGGAATGAGGCGCTACCCGGGGAAGTTCGTAGGCGAAAGCACTGTAACGCACGTGGATAGCAGCGTTCATGCGTGCGCCTTTGGGTCATTGGAAGTTGGGATTCTTGGATATTGTTGGGGACATTGCCGGGGCGCCCTTTTTGGATGTCCATGAGAGTCACACCGCCAGTGTCGATGAGCGCGGTTGAATGCCGGTGGTGCCGCCATCGTGTCCTTGACGGCAAAAGAGCGCCGAGGCAGACCGCCACAGGAGGCCGGGGGGCCAGTGTGCGTGTTGGCGGCCTGGGTGGTCAAGAAATAGCCAGTGCCATCAAACCCCAATCATTCAAGAAGCGTGTCATAGGGAGGGACGGACGCGTGTGTGTATAACTCGCAGGCGCAATGCAACCTATTTACGGCATGCCTTAGTGTGGCTCAATGAAAAGTGTTTCATTTCGGTACTTTTTGCAGCCATTTCCCTTGCAGCACGCCGATTTTCACGGATTTCACGCGATAAGCTAGGCAAGACTTGCCGCGCATAAGGAATCGCCATTCTCGCCGGCATTAACGCACCACCGGCGTGCGCAATGCCGGTATTCCTTTCCATCCGCTCCGTCCGATGAAGAGAGCGAGATTCAACCCAAACGCCGCAAACTGCTCTCCAGGGAAAGAGGGGCCAGTCGGCGGTCGCCGCTAACAACCATTCGCCATGGAGGGTGCAAAATGGCGTCTCCTCGATTTCTCCACAAGTGGGCCGGCGTCGGCCTGATAGCCGGTTTGGCTTGGACCGGATCTCGAGCGCTCGCGGCAGAGCCGCCCGCGCGGTTGCCGACCGCCGTGCAGCAAGTTCCTGGCGCATCGACAGGCGTTCTTGATGTGCAAAAGGCGGCGCCGGGCGATGTTGGTCAGCCGTCTGGATCTACAAGCGTTCAGGCGGCGGACGGTTACGGCGGCGCGCCGGCTTCGGCGGCCCCTGCCGCGGCCGACGGCCCCAAGTCGGTCTTCGCCAACGTGCCGCCCATTCCCATCGTCCTTTCGAGGCCCGGCGTCTTTTTCATGCCACCGCAGGGGCCCGGCTACTATTCGTTGTGGGACGTCCTCACCGACAAGTACCGCGACAAGCGGCCGCCGCAGCCCTACAGCGCGATCAGCCCCGACATTTACCCGTTCTTCAATGCCAACTTCTCCTATCTCGATAACCCCGACGCGGAACTTCAATCCCCCTTCGACGCCCTCAAGCGTATGAAGCTCGGCGACGACCTGTTCATGCTGTCGTTCGGCGGCGAAGAACGCATTCGACAGATGAATGAAGTCAACAGCCGGCTCACGGGCAAAAACAACAACTACCAACTGCTGCGCAGCCGCGTTTACGGCGACCTGTGGTTCGAGGACAAAGCACGCGTTTTCATAGAGTACTACGACGCGCAATCGTTTAGCCAAGACCTGCCGCCGGCGCGCATCGACGTCAATAAGTCAGATTTCCTCAACGCGTTCATCGACCTCAAGCTAATGGACATAGACGGCTCCCCGGTCTACTTCCGCGGCGGCCGACAGGAATTGTGCTTCGGCTCGCAAAGGCTGATCTCCCCCCTCGACTGGGCCAACACGCGCCGCACGTTCAACGGCGCCCAGCTGTTCCGATATAGCGAGAACTTCGACGCCAGCGTGTTCTGGACGCAGCCGGTCCTTGTCAATCCGATTGTCCTCGATTCGGTGGACAACAAACAAAACTTCTCCGGCGCTTGGTTCACTTACCGGCCCACGAAAGGACAGGCGGTCGACCTGTACTACCTGAACCTCGACAATGCCAACCACAACGTGCTTGGGCAGTTCGCGGGACGGACCCGTGTCCCCGGTTCGTTCAATACGAGCACGTTTGGCGCCCGCTATGCTGGCAATCAGGACGACCTGCTGTTTGACTTCGAAGGGATGTACCAGTTTGGCCCGTGGTCAAATCAGCAAACCTCGGCGGGGGCGTACACGGCCGCCATGGGGTGGAACTTCTCCACGCTTCCAACGACACCGCAGTTCTGGGTGGGCTATGACCTCGCCTCCGGCGACCATAATCCGGGAAGGTCCGACACGCACGGAACTTTCAACCAATTGTTCCCGTTCGGACACTACTACTTCGGCTTTCTCGACGACGTCGGCCGAATGAACATCCAGGACCTGAACTTCCAGGCTGTGACTTGGCCGACCAAATGGGTCACTTGCTGTGCACAGTACCACATCTTCCGGTTGGACAGCTCCAAGGACGCGCTGTACGGCCCGGCCAGCCAGGTGCTGCGGGTTGATCCGACCGGCCGTGCCGGCAGAACCGTAGGCAACGAATTGGACATGTGGACCAACTTCCACTTAGCCCAGAACCAGGACATTTGGGTCGGCTGGTCGAAGCTTTATGAGGGAAGTTTCCTCAAGAAAACCGGGTTCGGACCATCGCCAGAATTGTTCTACCTGCAATACAGCTTCCGGTGGTAATCGGGGGAAGCGATTTGGACGAAGTGCTCAAGCCCATCCGCTCCGGCGGGTGGGCTTTTTTCGTTCAACTTAGCCCGTGCTTCTTAAGCTTGCTGAAAAACGTGCTCCGCGCCAAGCCGAGCGCCCGTGCCGCTTCCGCCTTGTTGCCGGCGGCGGAGGCCAAGGCGCGCACTAATTCTCCGCGCTCGATGCGTTCGCGCTCCGAGCGCTCGCCGGCTTGGACACTCGACAACGGAAGCGGCGTTTCTCCCGACGAACCATCCCATTTGCCCAGTGACCCGCCGACTCCGCCATTGACGTGCAGGATCTCCGGCGCCAGTTCCTGTACGGTGATCACCGACCCTTCGGCGATTACGACCGCGCGCTCGATGACGTTTTCCAACTGGCGAATGTTGCCGGGCCAGGTGTAGCCTTTCAGCGCAGCTGCGGCGTCGTCGTCAAGCTGAGGTGTTTCCTTGCCGCTGCGCTCGCTGTAGATGCGCAAGAAGTGTTGGGCGAGTTCGAGGATGTCTTCCCGACGTTCGCGTAACGGCGGCACGGGGATCGAGATGACGTTCAGCCGATAAAAGAGGTCTTCGCGGAACCGGCCTTCGCGGATAAACGCCTCTAAGTCCTGATGCGTGGCGGCGACAAGGCGCACGTCGACCTGCATCGGCTCGCTCGACCCAACGCGCTCGAACGTCATCCCTTCCAACACGCGCAAGAGCTTCGTCTGCACTTCCCAGGTGATGTCGCCGATCTCGTCGAGGAACAGCGTGCCGCCGTGCGCCAACTCGAAGCGCCCGGTCTTGTCGCGATGCGCTCCGGTGAACGCTCCCTTGACGTGACCGAACAGTTCACTCTCGAGCAGGCCGCTGGACAGTGCGGCGCAGTGGACCTTAACGAAAGCTTGCGAAGCACGCGGGCTGGCTTCGTGAAGGGCGCGGGCCAGGACTTCCTTTCCCGTCCCGCTTTCGCCGCGCAGCAACACCGCCGACGGGCTGGCCGCCACCTTGCGCACCACGTGCAACAACTGCCGGACCTGCGGGCTCGAACCGACAAATCCCCGCCCCGCCTCCGAAGAACCGTTCGCCGTCTCGACGACCCCGGGAGCCTCTTTCGCACCCAATTCTTCATCGGAGCGATGACCATTGGCCTTGGGGCCTTGAACTTTCTCTTGAAGTAGCAATTGGCTTTGCAGGGTCGTAATACGCCGCTGCTGCTCTGCGATCTTGGCGACTTTGGCGTGCAGGTCCCGGTTGAGGGTATTGATCGTGCGATGGCCTTCGGCGCTGACCAGGGCCAAGGCCGTCATCTGGCCGAATGCAGCCAGCAGATTCACGTCGTCGGCGGAATAAGGAATTCCGTCACGCGGACCCAAAACCAGCAATGCCAGCATCGCGCGCTCGTGCATGACCGCATGCGCCAGTTCGCCGCCGACGAATTGCAACTGACGTTGGGCTGGATCGACGCCGAGTGACCGCGACCGGCTTAGGAGCGTGCCTCGTCCGGGCAGCGCCTCAATCAAGGGGCAACCGTGAGAAAGCTCCGTCAGGGCCGGCGGCGGACCGAGATGGTCGGCGAGCCGGTACAAGGGTGGATCGCCTTCGCGCAGGTAAACGGCGCCCTGGGATACGCCGAGCAACTCCGCCGACGTGTGCAATAACCGGCGAGCCAACGTCGGCTGGTCGACCAGCTGCTCGATAGCCGCGCTCATCCGCCGCAACGTTCGGTCCAGCTGGAATTTCTCCCGGCGGAAGTGATGGTCGAGCGCTTTCTTCAGACGGCTGCGGATCAGGTCGAAAACAATCAGAAGCACCAACACCGTTCCGCTGACCCCAAGCGCTTGTCCCACGGGACCGAGAAACATTTGATGATTGCCGACGAGCCACATGCTGGTAAAGATCAAGGCGTAATAGACCAAGCCGAAGGCCGAACTGATGAGGAAATAGATGACGCCGGAGCCAATGAGTTGATCGAGTTGCATCAGCCGGTAGCGCGTGATGCTGACCGCAAATGCCGCCGTGAAGCAGACGGACGCGAGGAACATGGGCAACGTCGCCTTGCCGGCGCCGAACCCGGGTTGGTCAGCGAATGCCAAGTACAGCGTATAGCCGATCGGCACCAACGCCGCGGACGCCCCGAAGAGAATCCACTTTACTTGATTCCGTTCGGTTCCGTTGGCTGCGAAGCGGAAGCTGTGAACTAGACTCACCACACATGCCAGATACCAAAAAGCGGCGACGCCAAAGTAAACATACGCCTCGCCCTTCAGGAGATGAAGAGTCGACTCCAGCTCCAACGAAGCGCTCCAAGGCAGGAGTTTGCCATGTGTCAGGTCACGGATCTGGAAATAGGTGCCCAGGAAAACCAGCAGAAACAAAGTCGGTAGAGAATAGACCGTCGCTAAAGTCCATCCCGGCCGGCGAAGGTAAAACGATTTGGGGCGCGGAAACAAAAGGTAGAAGTGGAGACTGACGGCGGGCAACAGAACGGCGGACGCAATGAACACCAGCAACAGAACGGGCTGCGTGGCGATCTGTTGCCAATGGTAACCGCCCATGTAGGCATTGAAGGTGACGATGCAGAGCAAAAAGAACTGCATGGCCGACCGATCCTCTGGCCGCTTCCAAAAGACCAAAGCGCCGACAAGGAATAGGCCGGCTTTGATGAGGAACCACAGGATCGAGGGAATGACGTTTTCAATTGGCTGACGGCCGACACGGCACCAGACGATGCCTTCGGCGTCCTCGTTTGTTGCTCTCCGAAAGTGGACTGCTACCCACTCGTCTTGTTCGTCGAGGGATCTTAGTCCACGTAAGAGTTGTGCCCAACTTTCGACCTTCTGCGCGCCAAGTTGGATGACGCGATCGCCCGGTCGGGGAAAATCGGGAGAATCAGGACGGAAGAATTGATCGTGGGTTTCGTAGATTTCCTGCGTCAGCGAAAAGTCGATTCCAATATCCGGCAAAGACATCACATAGGACAGCACGCACGCAGCGTAGCCGCAAGCCAATGCCCCCAGAACAAGGATTGAGAAGCGCCTTCGGCCGACGCGCGTTCGCAAGCTAAGGGCGGCAGCTGCGGGCAGGCTGGCAACCGCGGTCCCAATCAGGGCGATGGCGGTTGAAATGCGCTCCATAAGAATTCCCGGTACCCGGTGCATTTCTTCTCGTGCTTCCTTCGCGGGTTGGATGGTAATGGCGCCAGCGCCGAAAAGGATTGGACGGTGCGCCGATCATCCGGCGCTGCAACCTAAGTCACTTGTGAATAATCGCTTGTACCGACCAACGCATAACGATAACTCAACGCTGAATCACAGCGAATCGTTCCCGCGGATTCTGTGTGTGCATGCGCAATTCAATCTTTTTGCCTATGCGACTCAAGTGGACGGCGAAAGTAAATGTTAACAGTTCTGAATGCCCCGTCAACAATGCGACATTCGAATTAAACGCTCGCCATACCAAACCTCCCAGTTTTTCCAACTGAAGGTTATGAGCGCCGGTTTCTCAACCGTCAGCGCCGAAAAGGCGCTAATCTCAGCGCCGAAATCGCCTCAGCGCCTTGATTTGAGATTGTGGTTTGCGATTCGTCTTCGCAAGTCGCATTGCGACAATTAGTTACGGTAACGCATTCTCGTCATATCTATTGACGGCGCAGTTCTAACCTTGGTATGCCCTGTGCTTTAATTAAGGTGCGGAACAGGGCGCTCTCTGCATTGCCGCAGGATGTAGCACCTTCCCTTCTGACACCGGGGAGTACAACGTGAAAGCTTCCATGGATTGGGTGGCTGCAAGCGGGGCCGCCTTCAGCGCCGGACTAGGCCAATCCGGATTTGCTCACCTCAAGCATTACACCGTCGAATTTCGCGAATGGGGCGAAGGGCCGCCGCTAGTGCTCGTCCCGGGTTTGGCGGGGGGATTTGAGCTTCTCGGACCGATAGCCCGCATTCTCGCTCGGCACTTCCGCGTCATCAGCTATCAATTGCGCGGTGAAGACGATTGCTTCGCACTTCGGCAACGGTTCGGACTGCCGGACCTCGTGCAAGACCTGGCCGAGTTTCTCGATTGGCACTGCCTGGAGCGGCCAGCGATCATGGGCGTTTCCTTCGGCGGCGCTCTGTCCTTGGAATTCGCGGCTCGCTTTCCCAATCGGTTGAATGCGTTGATCGTGCAAGGCGCCGGGGTACGCTTCGATCGGGGCTTGGTTCAGCAGGTTGCGGGTATCGTTCTGGCACGCTACCCACTCCCTCCTGACAATCCGTTCGTCAATCAGTTCTTCAATCTCCTGTTCGGCGGCCGCCAGAAGCAAGGTCCGCTGTTCTCATTCGTCACGCGGCAATGTTGGCAGACCGATCAAAGCGTCATGGCTCACCGTTTTCACTTGGTGGAGCAATTCGACATGAAAGATCGCCTGAACCGGATTCAGTCGCCGGCGCTGATCCTTTCGGGTGACCGTGACTTGCTTGTGTCGCCGACGAATCTAAAGGCGTTGTGTGCAGGGATCCCGCACGCCCAATTCGCGTCCCTGCCGCGTTGCGGCCACTTGGCATTCGTAACTCAGCCGAAACCAGTGGCGGAAGAAGTGTCCGGGTTTCTCGAGAATGTGAGCGAAGAATGAGCGGTCTAATCCGGCCGCTGCCCGACAGTCATCGCTGTTCCGGGAATTCCCCCTCATATTTGCGAGGCTCGGCCTTCTCGTCGGGATACCGGCGGTAGCGAGCGTAGCGCAATTCAAAGTTTCCGTCCAAATCGAAAGTGCTGGGCCTGTTGGGCCGGTCTTCTCCCCACTGTAGACGGCCTGTACTTAGCTGATGCATCAGGGCTAACCAGGCCCGGTCCGGCGGCAAGAAGCGGCGCACCATCGCGTTTGGATCGGACGCCTTATATTCGGGATCAAAGTTCATGAACTTTTGGTGCCACGGCAGCGTTTGCAGCACGCACAAAAGAAAACCGGCGAGCAAGTAGCCCGTGGCCAAGCCAAAGAAGACCCCGCCCCCGTGTTGCAGCGCCATATGGAGTTCGAGAACGCGATTGGCAAGCTGGTTGGTCGCCCACCGCAGCAATAACAACGTGGCGAAGAAAAGGAGAAAGAGACACAGCGCGTCCTCATAGCCATGCATCGCGCTTCCGGCGAAACCGGGATCGATCAAGTCGGCGAGCGGCTCCCAAAAGTTGAATG
>Ga0207124_1069_pt1 | contig 14902 bp, 16 predicted proteins | sample Alteio_BWMinHeat_37_FD_153506 | JGI IMG/M metagenome (GOLD analysis project Ga0207124, IMG submission 153506) | Enriched cells from forest soil in Barre Woods Harvard Forest LTER site, Petersham, Massachusetts, United States -... | ecosystem: Environmental > Terrestrial > Soil > Temperate forest >... | reverse complement strand
TGCACATGACGAACCCGATAACGTTCAGGCACCAACATCTCGATCGTCTGACCAATCAATTCGCCCGCGTCAAAACCAAACATCATTTCAGTCTTGCCGTTAACCAGAACGATCCTGCCCTTCGCATCTGCGATCACGATGGCAGCAGGGAATACCTCCGCAGCCTTAATGAAATGTTCCAGGCTTGCTTTCATGGATTTGCTTTAATCAGGGTTGACTGAAGTCCAAACGCTGGACAAATTGTCGCAACCTTCAACGAACTCACAAAATCAATTACAAGATTGTCAATTAGTTGCCAAGGATGCCCGCCAACAACCTTGCATCTTACAGAGTCATTGTTAAACATGTCTAAACAACTAGTATGGCGTCAGGGACGGTACGCCACCTGCGGCAGAACCTTCAGAACGACGAAGTCTTCAGGAGGAATCCATGATTGGCAAAGCAGCTGCCGGTTTTCTGCCCCACCCGAAGGCCTCCAGCTCGGATCACTCTTACTCCCAGGCTCACATTCAGCGAAGGGCCGACGAACACTTCCATCTACATCTCAAGAACATAGTTGAGGTATTGGAAACTCTTCTCGGAGCGAAACAGTTCGATCGGCTGGTGTTGGGCGGATCGATTGAAGCAACCAGCGAAATGTATCGCGTTTTGTCAAAAGGAATGCAAGCGAAGGTAGTTGAGTCCGTAGCGCTTCCAATGGGCGCCAGCGATTCAGAAGTACTGGCAACTATCGAAGCGGTGGAACAACGGGCGGAGCTTGGCTTTGAACTGGCCAGAGTCTCGAAGCTGCTCGACGCTTCGGGAGGCAAACAGAAGGCGACCGCGGGCGTCGATGCAACATTGCAAGCAGTTAATGAGAAGCGGGTGCATGAACTGATGTACTCCGAAGGACCGACTATTCCGGGAGGCCTTTGCCGCGAATGTGGAGCCGTGTTCCCATCGTACCATCAGCGGCTTTTCAGCGCATGGGGACTATGCCGAGATCCTCGAATGGATGAAGGCTTCGAAGCTCCGCCCCGGCAAACGTTCCTGGTGCATGGTGAACCGAAAGCGATTGCGGGAATGGAGGAACACATCCACGGCAGCTTTAAGAACTGGAAGGTTCACGGACCGCAATACCGCGAGACGGTGGATTTGTGAGAGTTGGCATTCGCTTTGCAACGCCCTCGGTGTGGTATCGTTGAATTAGCCAATCGATGGCGTGTGAGTAATATGAACGAACAATCCGTAAGCAAGCTTCTGAAGGAACTCGACAAGGAGCTTTCGAGGTCCGAGTCCATGTCCAGGCGCGACCGCCAGCTTCTGGAACGACTGCTGTTCGATATCCAGGAACTGCTTGCGCGCGGAAAGACCCCGGCTCCGGTGGACACCGCCCTGCTGGAAAGGCTTCGCGAAGCCACTGCGCGATTTGAGGTCTCTCACCCCAACCTGACTTCCGGGATGGCACAGGTCATCGATTCATTAACCAACCTTGGCATTTGACGCTTAGCTGGCGGCTCTGAACCAGGCGGCAGGACGTACCACGGCCGACATGGGGACAACCAGGCGGACTTGCAGGACATGATTCCACAGGGTCTGTTGGTCCAGGGCCCTTCCGGCCTGTTCCAGCTTCGCGGGATCCATCAGGTGGACGTAGGCAAAGCTCGGCGAAGTGCCACTGACGATGTCGCGGACAAGTTTGACGCTGAAAGTCTTGTAGCCTCGGGCTTCAATCCATTGTCTGAGGTAGTCGTCCGGGCAATTGGCCGGGACATTTGAGATGAGCAGCTTTGTCGGCTTGTCCATGTTGCCAGTATCCCCCGTCGAAGTTACTCGCGTATTACGAATTAGTGTCTCCAACGATTTCGCTGATTGCCCCGTCTTCCTGATCGGATTCCTGTCTTTCAAGGTGACGATAAATGGTTCGAGTTGCGACGCCCAGCATGCGGGCCGCCAGATTCTTGTCGCCGCGCGTGTGCTGGAGCGTGATTTCGATCGCTTTCCTCTCGAGCTCGCGCAGCGGGGTTCCAACCTTGAAGGTCAGTGAGTGACGCGACCCTGCGAATTCGGAGACGCCCTGGGGAAGTACCGACAGCGGAACCGTCTTGGCGGCGGTGAAGACCACCGCGCGTTCGATGGCGTTTTCCAGTTCCCGCACATTGCCCGGCCACTCATATGTGGTCAGGGCGAGCATGGCGTCCTCGCTGAAACCTTCGATCGCTTTGCTGTTCTTTTCCGCGTACAGCTTCAGGAAATGCATGGCCAACAGCTGGACATCGTCTTTGCGTTCCCGAAGTGAAGGGATGCGAATGTTGACGACGTTCAGGCGGTAATACAGATCTTCGCGGAATCGTTTCTCGGCGACTTCCTGTTGCAGGTCCTTGTTGGTCGCCGTGATGATCCGGACATCCGAGTCGATCGTCCGCGTGCCGCCAAGGCGTTCGAACTTACCGTCCTGGAGCACGCGCAACAGTTTCACCTGGATCGCGGGAGGGACCTCGCCGATTTCGTCGAGAAATAAGGTTCCTCCGTTCGCCAGTTCGAAGCGCCCTTCCTTGCGGGCATTGGCTCCGGTGAATGCGCCCTTTTCATAACCAAAGAGCTCGGCTTCCAAAAGCGTTTCCGGCAACGCCGCGCAGCTCACCTTGATCAGCGGCTTCAAGCGTCGCGGCGAAGCCATATGGATGGCATCGGCCACCACTTCCTTACCGGTTCCGCTCTCCCCGGTGATCAGCACCGTCGCGGTGCTCGGCGCAACTTGTTCGACCATGCGGGCGATATGACGCATTTCAGGGCTGGCATAAATCATGCGGCGTGTGTTGTTCTGGCCGAGCTGCGATCGCAGGTCGCGATTTTCCCGCGAGAGATATTGTTTTTCCGCGGCCTTTTCAACCGCGTGCAGCAACTGGGCTTTCTTGACGGGTTTGGTGATGAAGTCGTAGGCGCCTTCCTTGATGGCTTCGACCGCAAGCTCGACGGTTCCGTGACCGGTAATCAAGATTACTTCGATGTCATGAGCGGCAGCTTTCGCGCGTTTCAGAAGTTCGACGCCGTCCATCACGGGCAAACGCAGGTCGGTTACCAGAATATCGACGTTGCTGTCGAGGATGCTGTCCAGCCCGGCTTGGCCGTTGTCCGTTTCCTTGGTGTCGTATCCGGCGCCTTGAAGGACTTTGACCATCGCCGCGCGGTTTTCAACGTCGTCTTCTACGACCAGGATTGTGGGGCTTTTTCTAATCATAATGGTAAGAGGGCGGTGAACGTGGTTCCCTTGCCGGGCTCACTCTCCACCAGAAGATGTCCGTTGTGTTCGAAGAGGATTTGCTGCGATGTTGCCAGTCCGAGACCCGTCCCCTGGGGTTTCGTGGTGAAGAACGGCTCGAACAGCTTCGACTGAACTTCGATCGGAATGCCCCGACCGGTGTCTTTAACCCGGATGATGAGGAAGCGATCAACGACATCCGTTTCAATACGAACTGTGCCCGATCCTTCGATCGCTTCGGTGCCATTGCGTACCAGGTTATCGAGCACCTGTCGCAGCAATCCTTCGTCCAGCCAGACTTCAGGACTGGACGGCATCAGCGCGACTTCCAACTTCACCGCGGCCGGCGGCTTGGAGTTCTCGACCAGTTCTTGAATGACGCTGTCCACGCGTCCGCGCTTGAGCTTTGGCTTTGGAAAACGCGAGAACTGAAGATACTCGCCGACAATGTCATTCAAGCGATCCAGTTCGCGGAGGACCGATCGGATCAGGCTTCGAGCTTCTTCGCTCGAATCCTTCACTTCGTCTTCCAGCAGTTCGACGTTCAATGAAATCGAACTCAGGGGGTTTCGGATTTCGTGCGCAATTTGCGAAGCAAACTTACCGACGGTCGCCAGGCGTTCGGCCTGCACCAGCCGTTCTTCCATGGTGCGAAGATCCGCACAATCCTGGAACACATGAACGTATTGCAGTGTGTCTCCCTCGCCCACGGGCTGAATGGACATGTTGACGAGTTTTCGCTTGCCGCTGCTCGACTGCAGAATAATCGGCCGGTTGAGACTTCCGCCTTCCGCAGAGTGGCGCAACATCTCGTCGTAACTCTGTCCGATGGCGCAAAGCTTTCGGATGTTCGTCCCTTTAAGGGTTGTGGAAGGCATCTCGAGAATTCGATCGGTTACGAGGTTGGTCTCGACGACGGCTCCGGTTGCATCGGTAATAATCTGACCCTCATGGGCGCAACCCATGCAAGTGACGGCCTCGCGGACGGCTTCCGTTTGTTTGTTCTTCATCGGGCAACCAAAGAATACAAGTACAACAAGACGCCGGCAACCGTCAGCGGACACCCGACAGCCAGAAACGTCATGAATGCCAGCGGATGGACCCACATGAGGGTCACTAACTGAACTGCAACGCCCAGGCAAACCAGCAACCCCGCCCATCGAATGCGTTTTTCAATCGTTTGATCTGACATTTAATGTCCCTTCCAGAACTTGACGTCGGTCAGTGTTGCCACATCGTGAACCGTGTCATGGCAGTTGCTGGACGTGCACGAAAGCGCGTTCGACTGGATACGCTGCAGCATGTCCGGGGTCTTCTGGTGATGGGATGATTCTTCGAAGGATCTGGATCCCTCGTGACAGTGCAGGCACTCGCGATTGTTGAAGGGCTCGTACAGCTTGATGTCTGCCGGCTTTGGAATTTTTCCCAAATACTGGACGTAGACGTGATGCAATCCCCGCCATTTGGATTTGACTCCGCCAAACATCGTGTAATCCGTGTGGCAGGTATAGCAGGCATGATCGCGGGGGATGCGATTGTTCTGAAAATGGGCCGCCGGCAGGTAGCCTTTGTCGTCTACATAGAGGCTCTTGCCGTAGTCCTCCATGACGTGGCATGAAAGGCAGAACTGAGTGCTCGTGGCGCGTTCCATCTGGCCCGAAAAGCCGACCGCAATCGCAATAACAGGCAGGACGAACAGAGCGACAAAAGCCAGGATTTTGCCGCCCGCCGCTCGAGTGATGTTCGAGCGGAAGGCGATAACGCTCGCCAGCAGGATGGCAACGGCTGGAAACAGGATGTTCATGGAAAATGAAGCTTACTTCTTGGACAAGTCGCGCATGTAGTCGGCGAGTTTCTTGGCCATGTCCGCACCGAGTTCCTTCTCGTAACTATCCATAGTCGTGCCCTTCCCCTTAAGGATAATGGTTGTCCACTCGGCTGGCGTCAGCTTCTGAACGTCGGCGGAACGAATGTCCTTCATGTTCAGCTTCTTGCCCTTGGCCGTCTTACCGGCGCCATCTTCGCCGTGGCAGAGTGAACACTTATCGAGGTAGACCTGTTTGGTATCTTGTTCCCGCGGCGCGGCGTTGAGCGAAACGCAAGCCACCGTGCCGGCCAGTATCGTGAGCAGGACTTTTGAGTGACGCTTCATCATTGCAATCTCCTTTAAGTTTAGAAAATACTGCGCGTCCATCGAATCGTAAGCAAATTGGCGCTGAAGTTGTTAGCCGCAACGATCTGCTCGATGTAATAGGTGCGTTGAAAATCGAGTGACAGACGGCCCGCCTTCGGAACGTCAAAGTAGACGGTTCCGGTCGCCATCGGCCACTTCAGCGGTCCGTAAGCCGGCGGTTCGCCGGAGATTTGCCCGACTCCGGTCGAGCGGTCGTAATTTCCCGTGAACCGCACGCCCACATGGCGTACCGGTTTGGCCTCAAAGCCACCCTGCCAGACCCGATTGATCTCCTGGTCGCGAAGCGTGTCGTTGAGCGGCGCGGCGCCGCGGGCATAGAGGATATTTCCCGTCGCGAAGAAGCTGTCGTAGGCCAGGCCGGCGAAGATTGAAAAGCGCGCATTCCAGGCATACGAAAGCATCAGGCTGTTCGTCCGGATGTTGTTTTGATAGCTCGAGTCGAGAAGCTTGCTGTCTGAAATCAACATCGAGTCCTCAAGCGAGAACTTCGCGATGGGCTGATAGCGCACAACGACGCGCTCGCTGACCTGGGTATGCGGCGTCATGATCGTATAGGAAGAGCCATTCGTCGTGCTGTGAAGATCGCCCCGGATACTGAACGTCGTCGACGGCCTGTAGCTGAAACGGATTTCCGGACTCGCGGTTTTCGTGCGCAACGAACGCGTGCTGTCGACGATCCCGCCATCGAGCGCTTCGATGTCGGCTTTCGTCAGACGCACGCCCGGGCTGAATGTGAATTTGGACCCAGGCGAGAACATCATGTTGACGTCGAGATCGCCGATGCCGCTGCGCCAGGCCGTATTGTCTCCTCCCGTACTGTAAGCGGTCCCATTCAGAAGGCTTTCGAGACTCCCGACCGCTGCACTGGTAAATCGGGAATAGCGGTAGTCGGCATTCAGATCCCACCACGGCCGGATCCTGTAGGTGAACCCCTCGCTCGCGATATGGTTTGGAGCGATCACATTGGCGCGGCCCGATTGGCTGATGTTGTACGGCACCAGCGATCCGGCGGTTGCGCCCGGCGCAGTCCCGCTGAAGGCCTGATCGAGGGACGCAGGTCCCTGGTAACGGTAATAGATGTAGCTCCCCCGCCAATCGAGCTTTGCGCCCGGCTTCCCGGCGAACGAAAATTCGCTGATCGGCGTCGTCAAGCGCCTGGCCTGCGACCACGACAATTGCGTGAGCGGTTCATTTCTGGATGCCGTTACCGGATCGATGCTGACTTCTCCTGTTGTCACGTTGTTGAGCGACATGGTCTCGCCAAACGATTGATATCCGGTCTTGTAGTGAAACGTCCACGAACGGCGCGTATAGTCCAGGCCGCCGTCAACGCGGTTGGTTTCGTCATGCAACGGAGCCCACAAATTGTAGGCATTGGCGCGCGCGAAACCTCCCCAATAGGAAGGCGAATTGAAGAAGTCCAGCGAGCGGGTGGTCAGCAGGATGCCGTCATTCGTCGTATGGAACATGTCCAGGCTGAAGCGCAGATTGTTGGTCGCATGAATTGTCAGGTCGGCAGAGCCGAACTTTCGAACCGTCGCCCAATTGTGATTGTCGGTGAGACCCGTCGATACGCCTGCCAATGAAGCAATCGGCAACACGGCATTGTCATTCTGATTCCAGTAGTAATAGCTCTGCCGCCAATTAACCCGCAAGTCATAGAGCCCCGCTTTGTGAACCCCGAGTTGCGCCGTTGGAAACGGATCGCCGCCCAGTCCGTTGGCGGAAAGCCAGTAGCTATCCGCAAAACTGCCCGCTTTCTCTTTCGCTTCGCCCGACAGGTGCAGATCCTGCAACCGAAATCCCTTGTTGAGATCGAAAAGCTGGAGGAACTCGGGATGGTATCCGCGGACATCGGTAAAACGGTATCCCACCGAGAATTGGCCCTGGCTATCGAAATTGCCGATCGGGGCGGTCTTCTCCGGGGTGGTTTCATCCTGCGCAAACAGCGAAGGACAAAGCATGATGAGAATGATGAAGAGCCAATATCGTTTTGTCATCGCAGGAAATACTGGTCGAAGTTGGAGCCGTGCAGGGTTACATGACAACGCGTGCACTCGCCACTGGTTTGAAAGCTGAATCTGCCGTGCGGCACTGCTACTTCCCCATGGAAGCCAGCGTGGCATTGCAGACAGAGTTGTCGCCCTTCGCGCCGCACCAGCAGCATCCGGTTGGGTGAGCCGTGCGGGGTATGACAGATCGTGCAGCCGGCGACCTTGACCGCGGGATGCTCGTAAACAAACGGTCCGCGCTTCTCGACATGGCATCCGACACAGGTTTCCGTTGTGGTCTTGATCAGGTTCGCCTGGTTCATGGTGCCGTGCGTGTTGTGGCAGTCGGTGCACTTCATCAGTCCTTCCGGCACTCGATGATGCACCGGTTGGGCGAACTGCGACTTAACGGTTGCATGGCACTTGTAGCAAAGAGCCGGTTGGGAATCCTTGAGCAGACTGTTGTGCAGCCAGCGCGTCTCGTCCGGCAATTCCGGTGTCTGGAAGAACGTTGCCTGCACGGTCTTGAGGCTGCCCTTGCTTTGATCCTTGATTTCATCGACCAGGTGCGTGGCGTGGCACTCATTGCACGCAACTCCCTGTGCCGCATGTTCGGAATGGCCGAACATGTCCTGCTGCTGGCTGCTGACATGACAAGTCAGGCAACGATCGGCGTTCTCCCTGGCGCTGCCGCGGAAGGCGAAAATCAATTTGCTCGCGGCCGCTGTCTTGGCGTCATCGCCGTGTGCAGCTTCTTCCGCATCGGCGTGGGGTTTGCCGGCGCCGTGGCAGGATTCGCACGTCATGGCGGGTTTGTTTGCCATGTCGAGATGCGCATGTGCGGTCTTACTGAATTCAGTCAGCTCCGCCTTGTGGCACGAGCGGCAGCGATCGGTGCCGACGATGTTTTCGGGCGAACCGTTGGCGATCGCTTTTGCTGCGACCGAGGGTCCGACGCTCGTTTCCGTCAGCTTCTGCGTCTGAACAACACGCGCGCCGACCGCCAACAGGATAACCACGCAGATCAGGATCTTGATTTTCATACGCTAGGCCGCTTTACCGAGGTATTTGAGTTCCAGTTGATTCACCGTGTGAACGAGACCTTCGTAGGCTTCCGGACCGAGGGCCAGGTCGAACTGGAGCATCTCCTGGGTGATTCGCTTGTCCACCTCCCGGTTGATGGTCTTTTCCACGAGGTCGAAGAGGATGTTGTCTTCCTTATATATGTGATTGCTGAGAATCTCCGCCATCCGGCCCCCGTAGTACGCGAAGTCGGCGTGGTTCTTCGTTCGCAGCGACTCTTCCAACCCGCGGACGAGAGAGCGTTCCTGTTCATGTTCGAACGTCATCTGCCCGAGCGGTCCGCCAGTTCGATTGCCGTCGATCGTTCGCAGGGCAGGGAAGAGGACAGCCTCTTCTTTACCTTGATGATGGTCGTCCGCGAAGCGTCGGAAGAAATCGAGGAGTTTGTCGACATCGTCAGTTGCAGGCATGTGGTTTTGTCCGGCTTGATCGGCCATCGCCTTCAGCACATAGGCCGCTCGAAGGATGAGCCGATGCTCCTGAATCAGGTGATCCGTACAATTGAGTGCCATTGTGTCCTCCTTCTTGCGTTAATTGCGGGTCGTGCGCTGACAATAAGTCAAAATATCGGGCCCGGCTGTCGTGTATTGCTCAATTTTGTCTCTGTTACCGCCAACCTTTGCCAGAGCACGTCGCGGTAACTCCTTTGCATTGAATTCTGGTTCCCTCATATCCGCCGGTTTCTAAACTGACAACGCTGGAATGGCATTTGTGATTCCAGACGCCCGGATTTCAGCACGTGTATCAGGCGACCGATCTGAAGTTGAAGCGGAGTGTGGCGATCAGGTATGAAGAATTGAAGCGGCGTGTGCCTGTGAAATGGCAATCAGCACATCATGATCGGATAGCTATCGCGATCGTCATCAACTGGCACGCCGCAGCCCTCGGAGTTGCCGTTTCACATCGGCAGGAAAGTCGACGAGAGCGAAGTGACTGCGGTGGTAAAGATAATCTTCGCCGCTTTCGTCCACGACGCGGATCAGGCCGTCTTTGTCAGTCCTTGGATCCGGATCCGGAAGAATTCGGTAAGGCGATGCCTTCAGCTACACCTGTCAGCGTTTCCCGCCCCAAGGCCGCACAAAACTTATAGAACAGGAGGACAAGGGATGCCGCCAACACGGAGAAGGCCAGGTAGAATCCGGCCACCAAGGCAACAGCGCTCAGAGCCCTTCGGGCAAGCCGTTTCTTTGCCTGGCTGAATTTCACACCGAAAAGGTAATGGGTCCGGCGTTTCAAATCAACTCAGTCATCAGCTAATTTCGTTCCGACCCTGAGGTGCCCGCGGCAGATAGCCCTTATCTGGACCAAGCCACGTAAAAACTTGACCAGTGAAGGTGTCCGTAATAACCGAACCAGTTTCCCTTTTCGATAGGCGAACCGATGCTGTCGACGACCTTCTTCAACGTACCGCTGGCCACATCGGCGGTCCAAAGACTCATTTCGTTTTGCTGATTCATTCTTGTGAACAGAATCGTGTGTCCATCGCGTGACCAAAGCGGATACTCGTCCCGATAACTCGGATCGGATGTGAGTTGTTTCGGCTGCTTGCCGTCCGCGTTCATCAGCCAGATATGGCGTTGAGCCAGAGCTTTTTGTGCCGGTTCGCCTCCTCCCGCTGAACCGATGTCCGGTCCCAGGACGCACGCAAACCGGCTTCCATCCCGCGACCAACCGATCGAAGAGGCCGCAAACTTTTGATCGCTAAGGATTGAGGACTTTCCGGTCGATGGATCGACCCACGTCACCCGTTTGTTCGTCCATGCTTCACGATTTCCCCCAGCCGTTACAAGAACTCCGCTCCCTCGGGGCGAGGGTGATACGAAATCGGGAAACAGAAGGACGTCGTTGTCGTGCAAGGCTTGCAGGAGGCGCTGCGCAACACCGCCGGAAGCAGGGACCGCCGTCAGAGGCAGGCCATCGGCGGCAATGGATGCGGAATGGTCCGGGTTCGGCCAGAACAAAATCCAATGGCCATCGCCAGACCACCCCGCGAAAGTGACTTCACCGAGATCGAATTCGGCCGATTGGACTGTTCGTTGACCATTGGTTTGGATAATCGTCCGGGGTTGCTCGAATCGTTTGACCGCAATCTCGCGGGGCTGCTCCCCTTGCGCCGTTACTGTCCACAGATGGGTGATCCGATTTAAGGTGACTGACACAGCCAGGTGGTTTCCGTCCTGGCTCCAACTGAAGCCCCCGACGCCCGGTTGCGGCAAGACGATCCGGGTCTGAAGCCCTCCTGCACTCACACGGACGATGCTCAAACCGTCCGGTCCCGCGAAGGCGATTTCATCCCGAGTGGGTGACCATTCACCGCGTCCATCAAGCTTGAAAGTGCGCTGGGACTCAGCTGTCGCGGGCACTATCACCTGTTGGTCAAGGAGTGCCTGCGGACCGCTGCGATTTCTCGCTTGGGTGAACATAAGCCATTGGCCAGACGCCGACCATCGTGGATCCGTCGCGCCCTCCTCTGCGATCTGTCTGACGGCACCGTCTGGGAGGGCTTTAATCCAAAGACGGTGCTGGTCCACGTATGCGACGTGGCCGACCGGCCTGTTTGATTCCTGAGCAACTGCAGAAAGGGTTATCGCGAATGAAAGAAGCGTAAAAGCGAGTACGACCTTCAACCTCATGGGAGACACCTGATGGTTTATCTTGACGCCATCATAGCGCATCGGGGCGCTTTCCGCCCAACCGATCGGGCGGTTAACGAAAGGTTGAGGACGACATGAGAGCGGCCGCGTACAGCTCTCACGGCTCCTTCGGTTTTTCCTCGAGATGATCGATGACCATCACTTTCCCCGGACGTTTGGTCTGTTCCAATTTAAGGCCGAGTTGCTTCTCCATTGCTTCGAACAGGTTCATTCCGCTCGGATCGTTGTCCTGAACTTTTGCGCCGCCGGCAAAAGGGTTTCCGGCGTTGTTTGACGTGGAGAAGGTCAGTGTAAAGTCCCATGCGCCTTCAAGACCGGTGGCATCGACCACATTGTTCGCTCCTAATCTTGGGATGGCATACAACGGCAGATTGGCGGCGAACTGAGCCATCGTCAGGTTCTGGCAGCTGATGACGATCGTCGGTGACGGAGTACCGGCAGGTCCAGGAGCAGAGTGGCATCCTGCGCGGCGAGCGGGATCGGCTTTTTGAAGTTTCGGTTTGGCGCTGGTCAGCGTCAGGGACGGGAGCGGTCGGTCCTCATAGTGAAAGGTCATTCCGAAACGCTGGACCAGGAGAGCGCGCAGCATCGGATCGATCGAATTGGGATTCGTGTATGGATACAGCAGGGAAGCGGGAAGCGGCCCGGGAATGTTCGGCGTAGCGGACGGTTCGTCCGGCGGGGCTCCTGCCATCAGGGCCTTGGCAAGGATATCGAAATGGGCGGTGTCCATGAATTTCGGCCCGAAAAGCATGGGGTCCGAACCCATAGTGGTCAGGCCCCAGGCACGCGTAATGAGAAGTCTTAACGTCGCATGCTGGATCACCACGCGTCCGCCGGGCTGAAGCTCGATCCTTCCTCCCGGGAATGTGTTGAACTCGGGCGCCGTCGGTTTGACGTCCGCAACTTCAAATTCCTCGGGAAGCGGCGGCAATGCTTTCGCCAGGCCGGGCGGGTTGGGAGTGGGAGTGCCGCTTGCACTATCCACAATAAGCACCGGAGTGGGAACCTTCGTCAGTACGAGATCGAGGCCCAGTTGTTTGCGGACTGCATCGGTCAACGTGACGATGTCCGCGGGCGCCGTTCCGGAGAGAGGAGTCGGCACGGAGTACTTGAAATCGAAGTTCCATGAACCTTTGAGTGCGGTCTGATCCACTGCTCGAGCGTTATCGAGCGCAAAGCTCATGGAGCCCAGGGCATCCGCAAATGCGGCCATCGTCATATTGCGGCAGGAGTAGCTGACCATCGCACCCGGCCCGGGGGTCCATGGCGGCGACTGTTTGCAACCCGACTCCCCGGAGGTATCGGCTTCCTTTAATAGGGGTTTCTTTCCGGCAGTGAGTGCATAGGCAGGCAACGGCGCGTTGCCGTTGTGGACCGCAAGCTTGAAGCGATTCGCGAGCAACGTCTGCAGCATGACCTTCATGTTTGCCAACGAAGAGCCAAGCGGGGCCTTGGCAATCAGGTCGAAGCGATTCAAATCGAGATCGCTCGGGCCGCCGACGACTTTGTCGGCGTCGAGTTGATCGATGTGGCGGCCCACAGAGTCGAAGCCGGCATTCGCAGGACTGTACGCAATCCGGATCATGTCCAGAAGCGTCGCGCTTTGTAACTCGAAGCGTTGACCGGAAACAAAAGGTCCTCGTAAGATCCGATTCATGACGTTCGTGCTGGGAGCACTCGGGTGGATGTCCGCAATCTCAAATGCCGGGCGCTTATTACCCGATTGCGAGATGATCGGGCTGGGTAGAACAGCAACCAAAAGAAAGTAGACAAATCCACGAGCCATATCCGACTCCTTTAGAACTGGCGTTATTCCATAGACAACGCAATCCGGCAAAAGGTTTGGAGATGGTGACTATTTCCGGCCGAAGAGGGTCGAAATCATCGGAGGACAGTCCTGGGTGGACATGATCGGGGACACTATGCCTTGACCGTACTTTTTCAGACGTGTTATATAAATCGCAGTCCTGCTGAAAAACCAACACTATTTATGGAGACGGTGATGTCGAGTCATGTCAGACGAACAGTGACGTGTTGTGTACTGATGCTGTTGGCGGGCGCGATAGCTTTCGGGCTAGAGCAATCGTCCCTCCGTTTTGAAGTTTCGTCCATCAAACCGAACAATAGTGGGGCGACGTCCAGCGGTGGTGCCTGTTTCGGAGCCGACAAGAAGCACACGCGAGCCATTTTCGATGTGCCGCTGGGGCACTGCACATTCCACAATGTTCAGGTGGAATACCTGATTGATGCGGCTTATCGCGCCGAAGTCACTCCTGGTGCCGACCATCCCGTTCTCGTCGGACTTCCCGCGTGGGCAAAATCCGAACGATTCGACGTGGAAACGAAAGCAGAAGACTTGAACGCTCCCGAAGCCCAGCTCTACGAAATGGTGCGAGCTTTACTGTCTGACCGGTTCCATTTGGAGTTTCATCGGGTGACCAACGAGGTTTCCGGTTACCGGCTGATCATTGCTAAAGGCGGTCACAAATTGATCACACCAAAACCCGACATGATTGTCAGCAGCTTTGGCGGACGCGGACCTCAAGGGGAAGCCATTAGCCGAAATGCGCCATTTGAAGATCTCGTGTCGTTTCTGACGCATCAACTGGATTCACCCGTCGACAATGGCACCGAACTCACCGGCAACTATGACTTCCACCTGACCTTTGATCCAATCTCGACTGGCCATCGCTTTAGCAACGGCCTACCTGCAGAAATTCCCGACAGGCCCTCTATCTTTGCGGCTCTTCAGGAACAGCTCGGTTTGAAACTAGAGAAGGCGCGGTTACCGGTCGTGAGCTACGTTGTAGACAGCATTCAGCGGCCTACCGTGAATTGAGGACCCTTATGACACAAACACGAAATGCGATCCTGGTGACGGTGGTGTTCAGCGCGGTCCTGGTTCCTCTGTTCTCGTATACGCCGCAGGCTCAAAGCCCTTCATTTGACGTGGTGTCGATTAAATTGAGCGGACCGAACCCGCCGGCGATGCGCGGTGGTGGCGCGAGAGGCAATCGGTACTCGATCTCGTATATACCTCTGAGAACCCTGTTGCTAAGCGCTTATTCCCAGACCTCTTCGCCAGGCAAGCCGATCGGCCAGTTGCAGATTATTGGCGCGCCGAGCTGGGTCGATTCGGAACGCTACGACGTTCAGGCGACGATGGACTGCGGCAACGGCCCGATTTCGCGCGAGCAGTTCCAACTTATGATGCAGTCGATGCTGGCGGATCGCTTTCAACTGAAGGCGCACATGGAGGAGCGGGAACTTCCGATCTACAATCTGGTCCTGGTTGCTTTTACGGCTCTCGGAGAGAACGTAAGGATAATCAGTGCGCGTGAGGCTTCGGCGACCGAACGTAGAGACTATGAAGAAAACTCTGACTGGTAAGAAGAACCAAACCGACGATTTAAAAAAAGAGTACCGTTTCGATTACGCAAAGGCGCAGCCCAATAGGTTCGCAGCCGCATCATCTGACAGCACCGTCGCGGTCGTTCTCGATCCCGATGTGGCGGCGGTGTTCAAGTCATCAGAAGCCGTCAATTCCTTCCTCCGCTCGATAATCTCAGCCATGCCGAAGGTTCAACGACCCAGACGGAAGCCCGTGAAGCGATAGATTCGCTCCCACAGGGAAGACTCAAGCCGGCGAAGGGGACCACAGCTAGACCTTCAATTTTCTTTCGGCTTTTGAACGGAATCGATGACGAGGACCGAAATCGGCCCTTTAGCCGATTCC
>Ga0207124_1068_pt1 | contig 14945 bp, 16 predicted proteins | sample Alteio_BWMinHeat_37_FD_153506 | JGI IMG/M metagenome (GOLD analysis project Ga0207124, IMG submission 153506) | Enriched cells from forest soil in Barre Woods Harvard Forest LTER site, Petersham, Massachusetts, United States -... | ecosystem: Environmental > Terrestrial > Soil > Temperate forest >... | reverse complement strand
GTGATGCTTAGGTAATCATTAGGCGCTATCAGCAGGTCCATACCTTCAGCCTGTTCAGACAGATCTTGTGATGCAGGCGTGTAGCGGGACATCAGGCGTTGCGGGCGTATACGTGCCACAACAGGTTGCCAATTCATCATACCATTCAGCAATACTTCGTTAGGTGAGGTACGCATCACAAAATCCTCAGTGCGCTTGCCGCTGAAGTTTACCGCTATTCCTTTTTTTGCAAAACCAATAGTAGTAAACTCTGCATTACCGGGCTTATCTACCAATATATTATTTGCAGACACAATAGCCTCATGCGTTTTATAAGCACCTTCTGCATACCAGGAGAAGCTACCGATAGTCAGTGTATTATAAGCCGTAAATGCATACATATTATACATGGGCTCAAAACGGGTGCTAATATCCTGTGCATTTATAGTAGAAGCAACAGCATCCATCGATGCCTGATCGAGTGTACGATTCAATACACCCACACCCGGTAGTATATGTGTTTTTTTACCAACGTTAAAATCTCCTTCTGCATTAAACCCTTTTATGATAGGCTGGTAACGGGTAAACAGTGTTTTTTGCTGCCCCGAAAAGCCTTTCACCATAATATTATTGGCCAGTTTATATTTCAGTTCGAAACCAATGAGTGAATTGTCTATTAATAACCCCCTGTCTTCATAAGCACGAAATAATAAGCCGCTGCCTATCTGGTCGTATATATATCCGGCTGTAATGGTCAGGTCGTTATTTACTTCTTTCGATACACTCCATGCACCTATACCCGAACCACTCAATGCCTGGCTGGGAACATATAGGTTAGAATTGTTAAATCCATCTATGCGCGCAAAAATGGTAAAGCCTTTATTATTATAACGCAGATCCAGCCATCCTTCATTACCACTTAGATAATTATCATACAATGGATTTCCGGATGCTTTAATAGATGAATCCCTCTGAAAAAAATTGAGGTTCATCATAAAGTCTCCCGAAAACGTACCCTGGGCAAATAATTGACTACTAAATGTTAATAAAAAGAAGAAAAGAATGGATTTTCTCATCAGGGAGCTTGTTATTGTTAAAAATTTACCGAATTTAGTTGCTTTGCTATATTTGGCAAAGTTTTGGTTTATTATTTTAAAAAACAACATTTTATGAAAAAGCTTATTTCAGCTTTAGTTGGTATTTGCCTGGCCTCTATTTCTTACGCACAAACAGATTTGCCTGAAACTACTATAAAAGACGTAAATACAGGCAAGAAACTTGCTTTCAATCAGGCTATTGAAAAGAATAAAGTTACTCTCATCAGCTTTTGGGCTACCTGGTGTGCTCCTTGCAAAAAAGAGATCAAGAACATTAAACTAAAATTAGATGGCTGGAAAAAAGAGGCTGATTTTAATTATGTAACTGTTTCTATCGATGAATCTAAAGCAGAAGGCCTGGTTCGCACTTATGCCATGTCTCAAGGTTGGAATTTCCCTTTTTACATCGATCCTAATTCAGATCTGAAACGTTCTCTCAATTTCCAGAACGTACCTTTTACTATTATTGTAGATAAAACAGGCAAAGTGGTATATATGCATTCCGGCTACGAAGATGGTGGCGAAGAAGAAGTATTTGCCAAAGTGAAAGAATACGCCTCTAAATAAGACATGATATTTCATTATAAGCATTTACCTAATAGGTAAATGCTTTTTTATTCCTGCTATTTCCTATTATTTTACACCATCAACACAAGTATATGAAAAGCTTATTCAACCTTACCGACAATAACGAGATCATTGCGCGTATAGAAAGACTAAGTCAATCATCTAAGGCAGAATGGGGCAAGATGAATGTAGGCCAGATGCTAGCCCACTGCCAGGAGCCTATAAAAGTTGCGTTTGGTGAAGCAAAAACGAAAAGAGGTTTGATAGGAATATTGTTTGGTAAGATGGCCAAGAAGCAACTCACAGGGGATGATGCGCCTTTCAAAAAAAGCTTACCAACCGCGCCAACTTTTGTAATAAAAGGCGACCGAAATTTTGAGGAAGAAAAAAATAAACTGGTGGCGTATGTAAAACGCTTTGCAGAAAAAGGCCCTGAAGCAATAAGTAAAGACCCGCACCCCTTCTTCGGCCATATGACCGTACACGAATGGAATAAACTCATGATGAAGCATTTGGATCACCACCTCAGGCAGTTTGGAGCGTAAGTTACCGGTTACACGAACAGGTGAATTATTTCATAAGTTGCTGCAGCTATTAGCCCACTCACCGGAATTGTCAGTATCCAGGCCCAGACAAGATTAATAGTAACCCCCCAGCGTACGGCAGACAAGCGCTTGGTAGCACCTACCCCAATAATAGAGCCGGTAATGGTATGTGTTGTACTAACGGGTATTTTCAAATTCTCAGTAAGGAATAATGTGATAGCACCTGCAGTTTCGGCGGCAACGCCTTCAAAGGGTGTAACCTTTGTAATGCGCGTGCCCATTGTCTTGATAATGCGCCAGCCACCGCTCATAGTGCCAAGACTAATGGCAGTATAACAAGCCAGCGGCACCCACACCGGCATTTGTTCAAACTTATGTATCTGTCCTCCCGCTATCAACGCTACAGTAATAATACCCATTACCTTTTGGGCGTCGTTACCACCATGCCCAATGCTAAATGCAGCCGAAGAAACTAACTGCAATCTTTTGAACCATTTGGAAGAACGGGAGAAATTAAGACCACTCAAAAACATAGTAAATACACTCATCACTAAAAGGATGGCTGAAAGCAATATCCATTTAAAATTTTTAGTATCCAATATTAAGTTTACAAGATAGCTACCCGATTGTTTTTTTAATTTGGTGGTATCAAATTCCAGCGCATTAGCAAGAATAACACCTACCAATACAATAACAGCAAGCGAAATAAGCTTAGGAATAATGCCCTTGCGAAATGAATTAATGAACCAGGTAGAAATAATGAATGCGATTATCATACCTACCAATGGTGCAAGTACTATAAAAGCAACTGTCTTTATAACCGGTTCAGAATTTACAGCATCCCAGCCCGCATGCGCAATAGCTGCTCCGGCAAAACCACCAATAAGTGTGTGGGAAGAACTGGAAGGAATACCAAACCACCAGGTGAACAAATTCCAGGTAATGGCCGCTACCAAACCGGCAATGATTACGGGTAGGGTAATATCTATTTCCTTCACTGTCTTGGCAATAGTATTGGCAACCCCATGATCTCTAAAAATGAAAAAAGCCACAAAGTTGAATATTGCCGCCCAAACTACTGCCTGCAGCGGCGTAAGTACCTTTGTAGATACAACAGTAGCGATAGAATTGGCTGCATCGTGAAATCCGTTTATAAAATCGAATACCAGGGCCAGGATGATGATGACGATCAGGAGCGTGCTCATATAATTAGAAGGATACTACTATCAGGCGTATTTAATAATGATAGACTCGATCACATTTGCGGCATCTTCGCATTTATCCGTCACAGTTTCCAGCATCTGGTATATGTCTTTTTTCTTTACCAATTCGACAGCAGATATATTGTAAGTGTTGAATAGCTGCATCATAGTGCTGTCCAGCAGGTCATCACCATCATTTTCAAGGCTGTTTATCTGCACACATGCGTCTGTGATCACATGCAGGTTTTTCATACTGCGCAGTTCGTGTACGCTTATATGCAGGGCCTTAACCGATTTACTAATGATATCTGCAAATTTTTTCAATACCCCCTCTTCACTATCATCAATATCATAATTCACGATACGCTTAGACGCACCCCAGATATAATCTGCTATATCATCAAGTGAGGTAGTGAGATAATGTATGTCTTCTCTATCAAAAGGGGTAATGAAGTTATGGCCCAGCTCTATGAATATCTTGTGGGTAGTCTCATCGTTCTTATGCTCCAGTATTTCAAGGCTTTTTAGCAATGCCTTTTTGCGACTATCATCAGTTTCACTTACCGCCTGCGTGAAAACTTCTGCCATTTCACATAAAGTCGCAGTAACTTCTTCAAACAGTTCGTAGAATATCTTGTTTTTAGGAACGAAAATTTTTACAAATGAGCTAAAAGCCATAACAGAAAATTATTAAGTGTATGCCAGGTGCAAAAATATCACTCAAAGAGTTGATAAAAAATAAATAACGAAATGGTAATAATTTCTTAACCTTGAAGTAATAATTATTCTTTAATGCAATCTAATGCGGGGATCCAGCCAGCCATACAGCATATCGGTAAGCAGGCTCACTATAATGAAAATGGAGGCAGTAAGCAATACAGAACCCATAACCAGGGGAAAATCAAATTTATCTAATGCGTCAACTGTAACTCTGCCTACACCCTTCCAGCCTACTATATATTCAATAAAAAATGACCCTGCGAGTAACTCTGCCAGCCAGCCTGAAATAGCAGTAATAACAGGGTTTAATGCATTGGGCAATGCATGGCGAAATACCACTTTTGCTTTAGACAGACCTTTAGCATAACCTGTACGTATATAATCCTGGGATAATACATCTAATAAGGAACTACGGGTAAGCTGTGTAATAATTGCCAACGGCCGGATACCCAGCGCAAAAGCAGGTAAGATCAGGTTCTTAAGCACCAAATGTTTCCCTGTAAATGGATCATACTCCCAAAGGCTGCCAGTCATATTCAAACCTGTATAACTGTGCAACAGGTAACCAAATACATACACAATAATAAGACCAGCAAAAAATGAGGGCATGGAGATACCCGCCACGCTTGCAGCAATAGCAGACGTATCCAGCCAGGTACCTTTTTTTAATGCTGCCAACACACCCAGCAATATTCCAAATATGGTTGCGAATATCATGGCAGACAGCGCGAGTATAGCTGTGCCCGGTAGTGTTTCGCCAAGCACAGCGGTTACTTCCCGTTTGGTACGATAAGAACGGCCGAGATAAGGCCATTTTAATACTATACATTTTGTTGAAGAGACAGGGAATAATTGCAAGTAATGATATTGCTTCTTTTCAGCAATATCTCTTTTATTGATGCTAACAGGCAGCAGATCATTGATATATACCAGGTAGCGCTGCCACATAGGCTTGTCCAGGTTCATCTGGTGCCTGATGTTCTCATAGGTAGCATAGTCTGTACGATTACCCATAATCAACCTGGCAGGGTCGGCCGGCAACACATTGAAGAGGAAGAATACTAATGTCACAACACCCCACAGCACCAGCAGGCTATAACGAATGCGCCGTGCCAGGTAGCGTAGCACTATTGGTAGCTAAGTTGACCGTTGTTCATCGAGATATTTTCCGGGTAATCTCTAAAGCTCCATTTATGCTGCACCACACTGTCTTTTATCAGCATCAATCCCGGGTTGGTGCGCATAGCGGTTTTAGAAACGGTACCATCCAATGCATATACTGTTACATCTTCCAACTGCCAATTCTTTACCAGGTCCGCATTTTGTTTTGGCGTGCCTGATGATAGTATATAAAAATGTATGTTCAATTTTTTAGCCGCTGCAATGATATCCTTCAACTTATTAAAATTATCTTTTCGTGCATGGTCAGGGTCTTTTACAAACCATAAGAAAGTATAGCCCGTAGCAGTAAGCACTTCTTGTGTATGGTCGCCCCTGCCGGTGTCTGTGAATGTGAAATCTTTGATTTCAGGCTCTGCATTTCCTTGTCTTACCAATTTGCTTTCGCTGGTCACAAATTTCCAGGTACTGTCTTGCCAGGGATAGTTTTGTGTGGTAAATTCTTTTTTCACACCCTCCTTTTCATAGGTCATAACAGTTACAAAAGAATCGTTAACAATGCCTGGCCCTTTAGGCATTTGCATTTTTTCCCAAAGATTATTCCCGGGTTTGTATGCCAGGCAATCATTGAAGGGTAAGTGCTCCAGTGCCCACCATTGTACGCCAAAGGCAAGGAATGTAACTGTGATCATCGTAGCGCTCATAATGTATTTAGAAAATACAGGTGTTACCCTTCGACGATATATATACAATACGATGGCCAATACGGTCAATGCAATATCCTTATAGAAAGTAGCGTCATTCGAAATTTTTATGCAGGCACCAAAACAGCCGCATTCTTTTACTTTGCCCGAAAACAACGCGAATGCCGTAATGAAAAGAAACAAGAGATTAAGTAACACCAGCAATATAGAGAACATACGGAATGACGAACCCAGCAAGACCGCAAAGCCGCAAATGATCTCAAAAGCGATCATGATAATAGAAAAATAAAAAGCATAATTGGCAAGAAACTCCATATGCAGTGCCTCAAAGAACTCGATCATTTTATAAACGAGCCCCATAGGGTCATTAGCCTTTACCAAACCGGAGAAGATGAATAATACACCCACCACTATCCTTATCAGCCAGAGAAAGTATTTCATAGCGTATTTGTTTATTGTTGTTCCTGTATTTTTATCAATGCGAAAATGGCATAGTTTACAATATCGATAAAATTAGCGTCCATACCTTCCGAAACGATCGTTTGCCCGTCATTCGCTAATATTTGCTTTATGCGCAATAGTTTAACCAATACCAGGTCTACAAACGACTCCTGCGACATATCTCTCCATGCCTCACCATAATCATGGTTCTTCTGCAGCATCAGGTCTTCTACTTCTTTTGCTTTCAGTTCATACCAATTTTTTGCATCCTCTGCGTTCAGTTCGGTAGCCGCATCGTCCGGCAATGCAAATTGTACAAGAGCAATGATGCCATAATTTACAATACCCACAAACTCGCTCTCTATACTATCTTTTATCTTCTGTTCGCCGTTTTCCTGTATTTGCCTGATACGGGCAGCCTTTATATATATCTGGTCTACAATAGATATGGGTCGCAGCATGCGCCACGAGGTCCCGTAATCTTTTGCTTTCTTTATATAAAGATCCTGGCATTGGGCTACTACCCGGCGATATTGTTGCAAAGTATGCGACATTTGTACTGAAATATTGGTACTTAAGCTATCCTGCATTTTATTTGTACTGCAATGAGTTTCAAAAATACACTTTTACCCACACAAACCATGCTGCAAAGCCGGGGGCGATTATTGGATTTATCAACACCTGTTGTGATGGGTATCCTCAATGCCACACCCGATAGTTTCTATAATAAAGGTAGGGACAACAGCATAGACGCATTGTTAAAAAATGCTGAAAAAATGATAGTCGGGGGCGCAACCATACTCGATATTGGCGGCGTAAGCACCAGGCCCAATGCAGAACAGGTTGCTACTGATGAAGAATTGGAAAGGATAATACCCATTATTACAGCTATTCATAACCATTTTCCTGATATTTGGATATCTGCTGATACTTATAATGCCCACGTAGCTAAAGAGGCTGTAACAGCAGGGGTATCCATAATAAATGATGTCAGCGCTGGCCGCTTTGATGATAATATGCTACAAACAGTAAGCAAGCTGCAAGTACCTTACATAGCCATGCATATGCAAGGCACACCACAAACCATGCAGCAAGACCCGCAATATAAAAATGTAGTGACTGAAGTAATGGACTATTTAAGAATAGCCTGCGGACAGGCTAAAGAAGCGGGTATAAAAGACATCATCATCGATCCCGGCTTTGGATTTGGTAAAACGGTAGAACATAATTTTTCACTGCTCAACAATCTGCACACTTTCAGGCTCATTGGCAAGCCAATATTAGCAGGCATTTCAAGAAAATCAATGATATGCAAAGTACTGCATGTAAACCCTGAGCATGCGCTGAACGGTACTACTGCACTGCATATGATAGCACTGCAACAAGGTGCCAATATTTTACGTGTACATGATGTAAAAGAGGCCGTAGAAACAATACAATTGGCTAAATGGCTTAACCAAACTCAGTAATCATGAATGAAAATATCGTAAATTTGAACTTAGGAGAATAACTATATGGCTGCAATAATCATCAAAAGCGATAACGCACGTAATCTTAAATTGCTAACAGAAATAGCAGAACGTCTTGGTGAAGAAGTAGGAAAGATAAATGAATCTCAAATAGAGGACATTACCCTCGGGATACTTATGAAAAAAGTAAAAACCGGCAAAGATGTAAGTCGCAATACTATATTTAAAGCACTAGGTAAATGAATGTAGTATTTGATAAAGCTTTTTATAAAAGTATTCAGAAGTTAAACCAGCCTCAAATAAAAAACCGCGTTGCACGCATTATAGAACAAGCTGAAGCTGCAAAAACGATTCAGGATATTCCCAATATTAAAAAGTTAGAAGGCTTTAAAAGTTTTTATAGGATTCGTATTGGAGAATATAGAATTGGTATGGAATTGGGCGCCGGGAATACCCTTCGCTTTATTATAGTTGCTAATCGTAAAGATATTTATAAACTTTTTCCGTAGATGATAGCAAAAACACCCGCACCACCCTACTATGCCGTAATATTTACCAGTACCCGCACCGAAGGTGATAATGGCTACAGCGCCATGGCCGATGCCATGGAAAAACTGGCTGAGACACAACCCGGGTATTTAGGCATAGAAAGCGCCCGCAGCGAAATAGGCATCACTGTTTCTTACTGGGAATCGTTGGAAGCAATAAAAAACTGGAAAGAAAACGCGCAGCACCTGGTAGCACAAAAAATGGGCAAAGAAAAATGGTACGAGCAATACCATCTAAGGATAGCAAAAGTGGAAAGAGAATACGGAACTGACAATTAATATTGGACTATGGATATTAATATGATTTTATTAATAGCTTGGGGAGTAGGTATGTTCCTACTGACTAGCGTATTGAAGACATATGCAATTAAAGAAAGCCTTCTTACGGAAAAAGAAATACTATCGGCAAGTGATATTTATCGGCGTTCATTAATGATCAGATTCGCTTCTTTCTTACCAATTCAATCATACGACACATCAAACGAAAAACTTCAGAAGCTTATACGTCAGCATAAGTTATTGCTCCGGGTATTTTATATTTTTTCCATCACCGGAATAATATACTTTTCCATAGCATCATTTTTCATCAAATAGCTGTGAAACATCATCCCAGCATCGGGTGCCTTTTAAATTCCTTGTTCCTGTCAAACAAATAACGATAAGTAGATAACAAACGGCTGCGGTGCGTACCCAGGCTCTCTGCAATATTCATCATCTTAGGATTAAAATCACCGATCCACTGCATTTCATAGTCACCATATCTATGCACTTTTTGTATATGGTTGCCACCCTCAATAATAATATAGGTATCTATTCCCTTGCCTTGAAACTCAGGAATAACGCCAAATACCAACCCTACAAAGCGGTTGCACTTACCAAATTTTTTCAGAAAAAGAAAATACAGTTTTTGCCACAACCCGAATTTCCCATTCATATGCTTAAAGTACTGGTTCAGATCTGGCAGGCTTATCCAGATAGCAATAGGCTCATCTTTATAGTAAGCAAACCAGCTTATATTTTCATCCATGGCTGGTTTCATGGCCTTAAACATTTTTTGCACCTGCCTTTCCTCCAGTGTTTTACCGCCACCGTGTCCTGCCCATGCTTTGTTATATACATAGGTGAAATCTCTGGCAAATTTTTCCAGTTCTGCTGTTCTGATATGTACCGCTTTAAAATTGGGATCTTTTGCTACTTCCGCATGCCGCTTATAATATTTCTCATCTACCTTATCCTCTACATGCCTGGCGTAGCATATCTGGTTGAAATACACTTTAAATCCATAGCCCTCAAACAGTTCTTTATAATATGCGGGATTATAATTCATGCAATAAAGAGGTGAATAAAATCCTTCTACCAATAACCCCCACCATTTATCTCTTTCGCCAAAATTGATAGGCCCGTCCATAGCCTCCATGCCGCGCGCTTGCAACCACTGTTTGCAGTGGTCAAACATAAAATAGGCAGCATTAGCATCGTTGATACATTCAAAAAAGCCAAGCCCGCCCGTAGGTTGTTCGTTCTTATACTGCTTATTTACAAAAGCAGCGATCCTGCCTATTGCCTTACCATTATCATCTCTGAGTATCCACCGCGTACACTCACCTTTTTTGAAGAATTTATTTTTCTCAGCATCAAATACTTCTTCTATATCCTTATCTAGCGGACGGATCCAATTGGGATCATTTTTGTAAATATCGATAGCTACTTGTAAAAACGCTTTTTTATCAGCATCCGTTTTCACTTCCTGCATTTGCATAACCGCAACAAAATTTTGAAGAGGCAATATACTTCAAAATCAGGTTAAGGCAGAATATTCACACTGGCACCCACTTTCACATGGTCATACAGTTCATCTATTTCTTCATCTGTTATGGCTATGCAGCCCCAGGTCCAGTCTTTCAGCGTATGTGCCGCGCCTATATATCCTTGTCCGTTGGGTAAGCCATGTATCTTTATATCGCCTCCCGGGTCTTTGCCTATACTTTGGGCATATTCTCGGTCTTTCACAGATGGGTAAGAAATACCCAGGCTTTTATGGCAGGTGCTTTTCGGGTTTTTACCATTTATAAAATACATCCCCTCCGGTGTGCGCATATCGCCTTTATATTGCTTGGCGCCTTTTGGCTGTGCACCCAATGCTATTCTGTATATTTTCAACAATTGATGTTTCTGATATACAAATAGCTCCCTCTTTTGCTTTATTATAACAATACTGTCTACAATAGCATGGGCAGGCAACAATTCCGCCGAACGCGATGGGGTGTAAATAGCCGTACCCACAACAAGAATAGTAGAAAAAAACAGTAAGCGCATAACCGGTATTTCTGATAAGACACGCCCGCCATTTTTTTCCATAAGATCATTCTGTGCTTTTGTCTAAATTATGTATGCAGGCTACTACATCTTCCCACTTCATTTCTTTATAATCCAGGTTCATGCCATACACTTTATTAATAGAAGCGACCAACCGTTTTTTTGACCGTAAGGCCGGGAATGGATCTAACGGCTCTACTTTACCTGAATAGGCCAGCATCATATCTCCCACATCAATACCCCTGAGTTTATAGCTAAAATCATATCGGTCGTCATAAAGGCTTAGCTTACCCATATGCAACAGCCGGTAAAATTTTTTGCCTTTATTATCCAGGTGCGTCATAAATAATACCTGGTCATTATTGTTTAGATAAATGCTCTGCAGTCCCTTATCGCTCATTTTATACTGCTTGGTAATAAGTCCTATGTCTACTTTTACCTTTTCATCTTTAACCGATACATTCCCCTTTACAGTATCGTTCATATATACAACATAACCCGGGAAACATATACGGTCTATTTTATCAAACGGATTATGATGCGCTCCAACAGCTACGCCACCATGACCACCACACCCATGACCGCCACAGCTTCCTTTTGCAAATGAAGTATTGAAACTAACTACAAATACAGCGATTAATACGGATAACTGTTTCATAATACTATAGATTTTATGATGTAAAGGAAGAAACAATTAAGATGTCAAAAAAGGGTAGATAGGGTGAGAAATTGTTATTTAAGATTTCTTTAAGGAATAAGATATTCCTTTTAGTCCCATCGGGACGACATGTTTATAGACCAACTAAATTCCGGTACAAGCTCCGTAGGAGCGACATGTAATTTCTATCCACATTTTTCTGTCCCCGCGCAGCTATGATCCTTACTCCTTACTACTTATCCCTTACCCCTAAAATGTGGGTAGATAAATTTGGATTCACCTCTGCTCCGATAGTAACTTTAGGTCAAAAAAACCGGGCTATTAGCAATTAGCTTTTTAGTAGTAGGCAAGCATTAGTGAGCAAAGAGTGAGCAATAAATGCGCAATTTTTTTAACCTAAATAGCTGATTATCAACAAAAACAATGAAAACAAAAAAACAGGGCAATTCGCACCACTTTTATTCGGTCATATTGTTAAGAATACTCAAATGCCTGCCTCAGTCCAACTATTTTTCAATAAATTGTGTATTCATAAAATGAAGATCATGAACAGGGCTATCACTAAGGTAGCGATAATAGGCAGCGGAGTAATGGGCAGCCGTATCGCCTGCCATTTTGCGGGCATTGGTGCGCAGGTATTACTGCTCGATGTAGCGCCACAAACGCTTACTGATGCAGAAACGGCTAAAGGGCTAACATTGGAGAGCAAGCAGGTACGCAACCGCATTGTAAACGATGCCCTGCAAACCACTCTTAAAGGCAAGCCGTCTCCGGTATATTCCAAATCTGTTATTGGCCGCATACAAACAGGCAATACCACAGACGATATAGCCAAAATAGCTGACTGCGACTGGATAATAGAAGCAGTCATAGAGCGACTGGACATAAAACAACAGGTATTTGAAAATATAGAAAAGCACCGCAAACCCGGTACACTTATCACTACCAACACTTCAGGCATACCCATTCATTTAATGACTGAAGGACGCAGCGAAGATTTTCAACAGCATTTTTGTGGTACGCATTTTTTCAATCCGCCCCGTTATTTAAAACTGCTCGAAATAATACCGACACCAAAGACAAAACCCGAAGTAATTAACTTCCTGGTCGATTATGGCAGTCGCTTCCTGGGCAAGACAACTGTTTTGTGCAAGGATACCCCGGCCTTTATTGCCAATCGTGTGGGCGTATTCGGTTTCATGGCTGTATTCAAAGCCATGCAGGAGCTGGGCATGAATGTAGACGAGATCGATTTCCTTACAGGCACCATTATGGGCAGGCCCAAATCTGCCACCTTTCGCACAGGGGATGTAGTAGGGCTTGACACATTAGTACACGTGGCCAAAGCTTTACCCGACAATGTGCCGAATGATGAAGCCAAAGACATATTCATACTACCACCCTTCTTAGAAAAGATGGTAGAAAATAAATGGTTGGGCGACAAAACAGGACAGGGCTTTTATAAAAAGGAAAAGACCAAAGACGCTAAGGGACAGAGTGAGATACTCACACTGAACCTGCAAACGATGGAATACGGCCCTAAGCAAAAATCAAAATTTGCGACCATAGAAGCGGCCAAACCAATAGATGACCTGAAGCAACGTTTGAAAGTATTATATAGTGGACAAGATAAAGCCGGTGAATTTTATAGACGTTTTCACAATTTATTGTTCGCTTACGTTTCTCATCGCATACCGGAAATAGCTGACGAATTATACAAAATAGATGATGCACTAAAGGCAGGCTTTGGCTGGGAAATAGGCGCATTCGAAACATGGGATGCGCTGGGCGTGCAGAAAACATTGGAGCAAATGAAAGCCGCAGGCTATACAGTTGCCCCCTGGATAGAAGAGATGCTGGCCAAAGGCTATACTACATTTTATAAAACAGAAGGCGGTCAACATAAATATTACGATGTCCGCACACAAACATATCTGTCCGTACCGGGTACAGGCTCCATTATCATTTTAGAACACCTGGACGATAAAACCGTCTGGAAGAATAGCGTTTGCAAACTCGTAGATATCGGCGATGATGTAGTAGCGCTAAGCTGGAACACCAAAATGAATACAATTGGCGGCGAGGTTTTGGAAGGCGTGCAAAAAAGTATTGCCATTGCCGAAGAAAAGTACAAAGGCCTGGTAATAGCAAATAGTAGCGAGAATTTTAGTGCTGGAGCCAACGTAGGTTTAATATTCATGTTTGCAGCCGAACAGGATTTTGATCAGCTCGATTTCGCGGTGCGTCAGTTTCAGTCCGCCACCATGCGTATCCGCTATAGCAGTGTGCCGGTTGTCATTGCGCCTCATGGCCTGACACTCGGCGGCGGTTGCGAAATGTGCCTGCATGCAGATGCGGTACAGGCAGCAGCCGAAACTTATATAGGCTTGGTAGAGGTAGGTGTTGGTTTAATACCCGGTGGCGGTGGCAGCAAAGAAATGGCAGTTAGAGCCGGCGATAGAAATATAAAAGAAGATATTGAGGTGAATTATCTCCAGCAACTATTTATAAATGTTGGCACAGCCAAAGTATCAACCTCAGCACAGGAAGGTTTTGAGAACTTTATTTTCAGGCCAGGGTATGATCTTATATCTATCAATGCAGACAGAAGAATAACCGATGCCAAAAGAAAAGTATTAGCACGCTATGATGCAGGCTATACACAACCTGCGCCAAGACATGATATAAAAGTACAGGGACGCGGCGGATTGGGAGGCTTATTGGCGGGTGTACATGGCCTGTGGAGGGGCAACTATGCCAGTGATTATGATAAATTTATTGCAGAAAAACTAGCCCATGTAATGTGTGGTGGCGACTTGTCTGCACCAACATTTGTTAGCGAACAATACCTGCTCGACCTGGAACGCGAAGCATTCCTGAGCCTCTGCGGACAAAGAAAAACATTGGAAAGAATACAAAGCATATTACAAACCGGTAAACCCCTTAGAAACTAATACATACATAATGACTCGGACCCTTATAATTATTTTCATTACACTTTCTTTCAGCTGCACCCTATATGCTGAACACATCCCACAGAAAGAAGCGGAGAAAACCATTCTTAGATATTTCAAGAAAATGAAATACTGGCGCAAACAAAAAAGCGAACATAGCATTGATTCTGTTTATGCTGTTAATAAACTACTGGACCAGGCAATGAGCGATATGGGCTATGAAGGCTATGCCATAACAGCCGACTTCAAAGACCTGGTAGCCGCTGGTATGCAAATACATACATCAGACGATAAAATGGTTCGTACTTTTTGCTGGGAGGTGGTTGCATATGGCACTGCACACTATTATAACTATATGGTAGCATATTACCAGTCAGCTGCACGCAGTATGAACTTTGTAAATAAAGACGGCACCTCCATGACCGACATTTATACCATTCAGAAATTCGACGGAGATAATGTGTACTTGTTGCACGAAGAGAATAGGTATGACTACAGGAACCGGGTATCTCGTTACATGGCACATATTCTTAAAAACGGGTATCTTACGCTTAACGTATTTTTTTACAACAATACAGATTCTCAGACTTTTGCAGGGTACAATTATAGTCTGCCTTCATTTTCTT
>Ga0207124_1066_pt1 | contig 15277 bp, 7 predicted proteins | sample Alteio_BWMinHeat_37_FD_153506 | JGI IMG/M metagenome (GOLD analysis project Ga0207124, IMG submission 153506) | Enriched cells from forest soil in Barre Woods Harvard Forest LTER site, Petersham, Massachusetts, United States -... | ecosystem: Environmental > Terrestrial > Soil > Temperate forest >... | reverse complement strand
GATCCTCGTTTTAGCTGAACATACACAGGGCATTTTTAAGAAAAAAACATTTGAAGCAGTGCAGTATGCTGCATCTATTGCGCAGGCAATGAATACAGGCGTAACTGCTGTAGCACTCGGCACAGTGAGCGATGCCGAAATGCAGAGCCTGGGCCAGTGCGGCGCTCAAAATGTATTGCACATTGCAGATGCGCGTCTTGACAATATGAACTCTAAAGCATACGCAAAAGCGGTTATAGCTGCGGCTCAAAAGACAGATGCCAAAGTAATTATAGCCCTGCACGATGTTACGGGCAAGGCGGTAGCGCCACGTGTAGCAGCAAAACTAAAAGCAGGAATGGTAGCAGGCGCCATCTCTAATCCAGATCTGAGCAATGGTTTTGTAATAAAGAAAGCGGTGTTTTCGGGCAAAGCATTTGCTTATGTAAATATCACCAGCGATGTGAAAGTGGTAACACTCATGCCCAATACCTTCCCTGTAAAAAAAGGAGAGGGTAGTGCAACAGTAGAAAAACTGGATGTAGCATTCGACGATAAAGATTTTGCAATACAGGTAAAAGAAGTAAGCAAGGTAACCGGTACTGTGTCATTATCAGAAGCTGAACTGGTAGTATCAGGTGGCCGCGGTATGAAAGGCCCTGAGAACTGGTATGTACTGGAAGACCTGGCTAAAGAACTGGGCGCGGCACTTGCATGTTCCCGCCCCGTAGCTGATGCGCATTGGCGCCCTCACCACGAGCACGTGGGACAAACAGGTGGTACTATACGTCCTAATTTATATATAGCTGTAGGTATCAGCGGTGCTATTCAGCACCTGGCAGGTGTCAATGGCTCTAAGACAATAGTAGTGATCAACAAAGACCCCGAAGCACCTTTCTTCAAAGCAGCAGACTATGGTGTAATAGGTGATGCTATGGAAGTAGTGCCACGCCTCACAGCAGCCGTAAAGAAATTTAAAGACAGCCACGCTTAAGAGTAGCATATAAAAAATCGTCAGGTTTAACATTTTTTTTAACCAGAATCTTTTCCCTTTCTCCCTCTTTTTGAGTAAATTGCGGATTGCCCGATCCTGAACCATTTTGGGAAGAAACTGTAGAAGAATTAATGTCATTACCTCCAATACTCAAACACGTATACAACCATGGCACCGAAGAGGTGATCCGTCGTGGTAAAAAGATATTTTATACCGCCGGTGTGCAGCTTTTAGATGTAGACCACCTGATGGAACAGGTACGCTTCAGGGTACGTAATGATCTATATAATAATTATTACACAGTTACAGTATCTAAGTTTCTGCAGCCCAGGCAATTGTCTGTGCGTTGTCAATGCCCTTATAACCTGGGCGAGATATGCAGGCATGAGGTAGCTGCCTTATTCCAGCTGAACGATATACTGCAAAGTGGCTTTTTTGAAAATTCTGATATTACTTACGATCAGAAACATACCATGCTGCGGCTTCGCCATGTGAGCAAGCAAATGCTGCAGGTGTATTGCAGCCCTGAAATTTTAACACAGGCCGATGATTGGGCAAGGGCAAATAAAGCAATTATTACTGCTAACAGGAATGATATATTAACGGCTGAGGTACCTGATGGAGAACTAACTCACAAGGTTGCCCTAAAGCTGAATGAAGAAAAATATTTTGACACCAGTTGCACTTGCGCAGAAAAAGCATACCCGCTTTGCGTTCATAAAGCAACCTTATTCCTGCAAGTGTTGAATAATTTCGGACAGCAGTATTTCCAGGGAATGCAAAACTGGGAAGAGCAAAAAAATAAAATGCTCCGTTTGTATGGTTACAGTATTAATGATGACCTGACAGGTAAGTTTACTTTTACTTACGAAAACGGAAAGCCTTTTTTACGCGTACTGGACCCTTCAATAAAGAAAATAGCGGTTGTGGCACCTGAACCTGTAAAGGCAAGCATGCAGGAGGAAGTAGAAGAGGAAGAAGAAACACAAACAGCAGTAATACCTGATGAACGCAGATTAGGGATTGTATTTGATACCAACCAGCCCCAATATCCTTTTGTAAATGTGGTACTGGTAGCAGGGACAACAGATGATGAAGGCAGAAAATTTCTGAATGGTATAGAAAAGCTGGAGTTGCAGAGCTATATAAACCCAATGCGTTACCGTGAAAATGAAAGGGAGCTGATACCGATCGTTCGCAAATTTGCGCCGGAAGAAACGATACGCTACCTGAAAAAAAATCTGCCATTTGGCGATATACTCGACGATCACGCGCAGGTATTTACGGATAATCCGCACGAAGAGGTGAAGGAACAGGTATGGGAATACCTGCTACCCAAGTATCAAAAATTGTTCGAGCGCTTCAGTAGTTATCCTTTGTGCTTTTTGCGTGAACCGCCGCACCATCTCACAGCAAATGAGATACAACAGGTAGAGTTTGCGGATAAACCGATACATCCCCAATTATATGTTTCTAAGAAGGATGATATTTATACCATTGACTTGCAGTTGCAGATAGAAGGGAGGGCCGTACCTTATAAAGAACTTAAGCAGATAAACCCTGCTTTGTTCAGGTATGATTACAGCTTGTTCTGCCTGTCTAATATGCAGGAACTGCAGATAGCAGAGCAGTTTATGCCTGGTGGCAAGATAGAAGTTCCGGGAGCTGAGTGGGTAACATACCTCGAGAAGCGTGTAATGGAATGGAGCAAGATCATACATGTACAGTTTGCTGACGAGCTTGTAGAAACAAATGACAGGGTGAAACCCTCCTATCATTTATTCCTGCAGGAACGAGAGCAGGTGCTGGTATTAAAGCCCGCATTTATGTATAATGGTATTGAGATTCGCTGGGGCTTTTTTGGTGACGTGATACAGCCTCAAAATGGAGTTGTGAAAGTGATCAAGCGCAACGAGGCAATGGAAAATGAGTTTGTGAATATGCTCCGCAACCTGCATACCGACATGCAGCAAAACATGAAAGAATTCTATTTTTATTTGCCTGGCAATTCTGTCTTAGCCAATAACTGGTTCTTCAGGTTTACGGAAGTAATGCGCGAGTGGAATGTGAACCTGTTTGGTTTTGAAGGATTAAAAAATCTACGTATCAATGCTAATAAACCGCTTACTAAGGTAAATGTGAGTAGCGGTGTAGATTGGTTTGACGCGCAGGTAGAAATAAAATTTGGAGAGCAGCCTGTTTCGGTAACTGAAATAAAAAGAGCGCTGGCGCAAAAACAAAATTTTGTGCGCCTCGATGATGGCTCTGTAGGATTGTTACCTGAAGAATGGCTGAAAAAATATTCTCTGCTGCTTAAAATTGCAGAGACCAAAGGCAATAAATTACGCCTGAAAAAATTTCACTTCAGTGTGCTCGATGAATTATTAGCTGAAGTAGACGAAACGGCTATACTTGAAGACCTGGAAATAAAAAAGGACAAGCTGAATGAGATCATCAACAATGATTTCAGCGAGATGCTACCACCCGAACAGTTGAAAGCAACATTAAGGCCTTATCAATTAGCGGGTTTTCAATGGTTGCTGTTTCTTAAAGAAGCGGGCTGGGGTGGTATATTGGCCGATGACATGGGTTTGGGTAAAACAGTACAGACGTTATCCTTCTTCCAGCATTATAAGAATGAAAACCCTGATGCGCATTTCATGGTGATATGCCCTACCACGCTGATGTACAACTGGGAGAATGAAATAAAAAAATTCACACCCGGCCTTACTTATTTTATACATCACGGGTCCAAGCGCACATCCATCCCGCAAGTCTTTCGTGATTTTGATATCAGCATTACCACATACGGTACTATGCGCAGCGATATAAAAATGTTGAAAGACATTGTGTTTGATTATGTAGTGCTGGATGAATCACAATCCATTAAGAACCCACAGTCGCAAGTGGCAAAAGCATCATTATTACTCAATGCGAAAAATCGTTTGGCATTGAGTGGTACACCTGTACAGAATAATACCTTCGACCTGTATGCCCAAATGAATTTCTTAAATCCCGGCATGCTGGGTAGCAGGGAGTTCTTTATGAATGAATTTGCCAACCCGATAGATAAATTCCAGGAACCTGAAATTAAAGAACAATTACGTAAGCTCACTTACCCCTTCTTATTAAGACGTACTAAAGAGCAAGTGGCAAAAGACCTCCCTGAAAAAACAGAAACAATTCTTTATTGTGAAATGGGTACCGCTCAATCTAAGATATACGAGGCATACAGGAATATGTATCGCTCGCAGATATTAGGTATGATCGAAGAGCGGGGTATAGAGCGTTCGCAACTACATATATTGCAGGGGCTTACCAAGCTGCGGCAAATATGCGATTCGCCGGCAATACTCAATGAAGAAGAGAAATTTCCTAACGAATCGGTGAAGCTGGATGAGCTGATGCGCGAGATCGATGAGAACGTAGGCGATCATAAAGCGTTGATATTTTCGCAGTTTCTGGGCATGCTGGCGCTGATAAAGCAAGAGCTGGAAAAGAAAGGGATACCTTATGCTTATTTTGACGGTAGCACTTCGTCCAAAGACAGGGAGATAGCTATACAGGAGTTTCAGAACAACCATAATTGTCGTGTATTTCTTATCTCGCTTAAGGCGGGAGGTATAGGGTTGAACCTTACCGCTGCCGACTATGTGTACATTGTAGACCCATGGTGGAACCCCGCTGTAGAACAACAGGCCATAGATCGTACGCACCGTATAGGCCAGACTAAAAATATTTTTGCCTACAGGCTTATCTGCAAAGACACGATAGAAGAAAAAATGTTGCAACTGCAGGAACGCAAACGCGCTTTAGCCGCAGACCTGGTAGGTGATGACAGTGCAATGATGAAAAAACTGACAAGAGACGATATTGTGTTCTTATTTAGCTAATTAGGGTCCCCGCGCTATTTACAAAGATTGTAAGCTGCAAAATGTTAACTGTACACTGTTAACTGTTAATTGTACGTTGTACACTGTACGTTGTTAACTGTTCACTGAAAACTGTACACTGTTAACTGTACGTTGTACACTGATAACTATTCCTTATTGGCTGCTGTTTGCCATGTTCGTAGCACGTCACATCCTGTTAAATAAGCAGGATCTATTTTCAGGTAAAAAGAAGACAATTTTTGCATAAGCCACTCATGTAGCTTCTTTGATTTCTTTTGGTTCAGCGCAAATTCCTGCAACTTCGCATAATCATCTTTCAGGTTAGCTTTGTGTGGAGCAGTTCTGTTCACAAGGTATACGATGCGGCAAGATCTGTCGCCAGTTTCATTATTAAAGATATGTGGATGAGAAACTTCGCCTTGTTTTAAGCTGTCTATTATCAATATCATGCTCGGGTCCAGCTTGCTTACTTCCAGGTCTGAGCTACCGGTATTTGGGTCGGTGATCATACCCCCTGTGCGTTTGGCATTTTCGTCAGTTGTATATTTTCCTACTGCGGCATTAAAATTTATTTTACCTGATACCAGTTCAGCTCTTATGCTATCCAGCTTATCCAATGCTTTTTTATAATCAGCAGTAGTTATCTGGGGGCGTATCAATATATGGCGTATGTCAGCCTCATCACCCTTTCTTTGTATCATCTGGATGATATGGTATCCGAATTTTGTTTTTACAGGCTGTGATACTTCACCGTTCTGCAACTTAAATGCTGCAGATATAAATTCCGGTGCCCAACCGCCACCTGTACGGGTAACACCATCATACCTGCCGCCGTTGTCACGGCTGCCGGGGTCTTCGCTATAGATACCTGCCAGCACTTCAAAGCTTTTGCCATCAGTTACTATCTGCTTGCGTATATCTTCAATTTTATTTTTTGCATAGTCCTGCATTTCTGTACTTACAGGCGGATCTATTACAATTTGTCCTATCTGCACACTGGCAGGCAGGAATGGCAAACTATCGGTAGGTATGGTTTCGAAAAAAGTTTTTACTTCGGCAGGTGTTACTTTTACACTCTTAATGATCTCTTGCAGCATTTTTTCATAGATCATTTGCTCTTTTATTACATCGCGGTAATAATCCTTTAGTTCATATACAGTCTTGCCCGATGTCTTTTCCAGGTTTTCTTTAGAGCCCAATAATCGTATAAAATAGCGGATGCGATTCTCCAACGTTCCTTCTACCTCGTCATCACTCACGGTCACACTGTCTCTGTCAGCCTGTTCCACCAGCAATTTCTGGGTAACCATTTGTTGCAACAAGTTGCAGTTAATGGCATCATCACTCATAGTAGCGCTTGCCGCGTCCTGTTTTTTTGCTTCGATAGCCTGCGCGTCAATTTCTGATTGCAGAATGATACGGTGCTTACCTACTACGGCAATGATCTTATCTATACTTTGCTGTGCGTGAACAGATACACTAAAAAAAGCCAGGATAAGAAGCAGTATTGTTCTTTGTATCATTAAATTTTTGCTTGCAGTAGGAACCATGGTATATAAATGGCGGATATTTTAAAAAACTATGCCCGCAAAAGTAATGTATTTAGGGGCTTTACAAGAATTGAAAAATGATTTTAACGTTTATCACCTGTCTTTCTTTCTGGCGAAAATATTATCAACATTCATATCGTTATAAAAATCGCTGGTTTCAGGCTTTATAGGGTTGCTTTGCGCCCAATTTTCAAAGGTTTTTATTGCATCTATATGAAACTTATCCCATGCTTCAAATTCCTGCGCATTATCTGCTTTCCCCAATAGCCATTCATTATATATTTCAAAATATCCGCTCCTTGCCATTTTATCTTCATATCTGAATAAACTAAAAGGGTACTTGTCTGCATATTGTGCAAACCATAGCATCAGGAAGCGGGTGCGTAGCATCGCAAGGTTCTCTGTTGTTAATCCATCACTTATTACAGGAGATAAACTGAGCAAGGTATTACGAACCGTTTCTTCAAAATTAGACGGCTGTGCTGCTTTTTTGATTTTGCCGTATTTCGGAAGTTCGCTGCTGCTAATACTGTTAAACACTTTGGAATAAGCTTGCAATATCATACTACGTGTTTCGTCAGACCGTGGCGTATGCCGCTCAATATTTACAAATATTTCTCCATAAATGATCACCCACACCGGCTTATCTGAATTGGCATAGGTGCGTGCGGCTTCATAATAATTTAAATGGTAGGTTGGATCTTTGTGTATACCGTCCAGCCAGGTTTGCAAGGCATGTACCATTTCATCCCCTTCTTCATATATTTTACCAAGCTGGTGGTATAGTATACCTGAGTTTGGATATTTTTCAAGACCGTTTTGTATGGTGTTCTTTGCTTTTTTCTTTTCCCCGGCAGCATATTGGCATGCGGCCATTACCTGGTAACTCTGGTCGTCTGCTTCATTACTTTTCAACAATGGATCTAAGACTCCCTGTGCATCTTCATAATTACCTGCCAGGTAATAGGCTTTGCCCAGGTCGCGGTATAGCAACATTTGATGGGGTGCCAAACGAATGGCTTGCTTATAAGTAGTAATAGCTTGTGGTAAATTTCCTTGCAACAAGTATTCTCGTGCCTGTGTATACATTTGCTCTATTTCAGGCGTAGGCCACGATGTCTGCGCCTTTGCGGGAATATTTGTTATTAACAGCGCTATTAATAATATATATTTAAATGCTTTGCTCATTAAGAGGGTGTAAAATTAACTTAAAAGCTTAATTAGAAACCCTGTATTTAATTATTTCTGTAAATAAACAATGTAATTTTATTACTGATGACAAACAATATCAAAAAATTAGGCCTGCTTACCTCCGGTGGCGATAGCCCGGGTATGAACGCCGCTATCAGGGCTGTGGTGCGTACTGCTATTTATAACGACCTGCAAGTGTTTGGTATATACCGTGGTTACCAGGGGATGATAGAAGGAGAAATAACACCTATGCAAACTACCGATGTTGCTAATATTATGCAGCGGGGAGGCACAATACTTAAAACTGCACGCAGCAAAGATTTCATGACAGATGAGGGCATGAAAAAAGCATACGAACAGGTGCGGCAACATAGTATTGATGCTTTGGTACTGATAGGTGGCGATGGCACTTTTAGAGGTGCAAATAAATTTTTCGAAAGATACAACATACCTGCGGTGGGCATACCCGGCACTATTGATAAAGACCTGTTGGGTACTGATACCACCATAGGTTTTGATACAGCAGCAAACACAGCAGTAGAAGCCATAGATAAAATAAGAGACACTGCCGAGGCGCACGACCGGCTGTTTGTAGTAGAGGTAATGGGCCGGGATGCAGGCTTTATAGCTTTACATAGTGGACTGGCAAGTGGTGCGGAAGATATATTGATACCCGAGCAGAAAAGAGATATCGAAGATGTATTGTGCAGGATAGACAAAGATGAGCGCCGCAAAAAGCATGTGCATATTATAGTGGTATCAGAGCATGATGAACTAGGCGGTGGGCAAAAAGTATTTGATAGTATTAAAACGCGGTTTCCCGATCTCGATACAAGATTGTGTATACTTGGGCATATCCAACGGGGTGGCTCGCCAAGCTGTGCAGACAGGGTATTGGCAGGCAGGTTGGGTTATGGCGCAGTAATGGCATTGCTGCAGGGAAAAACACAGGTAATGCTCGGTATGATAAACGGAGCCATTGCTTACACGCCCTTCTCAAATGTTATCAAATCGGAGCCACCCATTAGTGATGATATGCTGCAGATGATAAGAGTTTTAAGCTCTTAAAGTCAATTCACATCCTGGTATAGCATGTTCCCCCTTCGGAGGGAAAGGGTGTTAACGTTCATCTGCGCTTGGTCCATACATGCCGGGCACAGGCACATCCAGCAGGCGCAGGTACACACTCAGTTGCCCACGGTGGTGGTATATATGGTTGTAAGCAAAATTGCGAAGCAATACACTTTTAGGCAGTTCATAATATACCTGTTCTCCATGATGTAGTTTGCCAATTTTATTTAATGATTCATCGGTAGCTGCTTCCAGCAGAGAGACTGCTTTTGCTACTGTTTCATCATGTATCTGTAATAGCTCATTGGTATCAGCCGGATCTTGTGTGCTGAATGTAGCGGTGGCAAAATCAAAACTATCAGCCGAAAGTATCCTGTCAAACCAAAGAGGTGTTTTTGCCACGTGCGTAGCCAATCTGCCAATAGACGTTGATTTATCATGTGGTTTCCAGTCTGCTTTGTCAAGTGGCACCCGCTCCAGCATTTTGCGTGTTTTGGCAGATTCCTGCTTTAATTCGGCTATTAATTGTTCATTTGTAGACATTTCCCTTGATTTTAAATGAAATTTAAGCCTTTTTAGGATTCTCTGCGTTGTTTCCAGGTTAACTTATACACATTACAATAATACCAACCCATTCCCACACCCAAAAATCAAATAATTGGCTTAATTTTGCATATCCATTAAAGTGCTACAAAGGGTAAGACATACCGTACTTTTAACAATTGACTTCTTTCACAAACCATTTGAAGGAATACTCAATCAGCAAATGTTCCGTTACCTGGCTTGTGGCGGGTTTAATACGGTACTTAGCATTCTCATATCCTGGTATAGTTATTACCATATAGTTCCAATTCGTGGTGTTGCGGTAGCTAATATTGTCATACATAGGGATATAGCAGCATTTATTATAGCATTTGTTATCAGCTTTCCACTTGGCTTTATTTTTTCTAAATATCTGGTATTCCCTGAATCTAATATTGGAGGTAAGGTTCAGGCATTCAGGTATGTACTCCTGGTAGCTACCTGCGTATTGCTCAACTATGTATTATTAAAACTGTTTGTAGAGGCATGGGGATTTAATTACAGGCTTTCTACCATAATGATAGCTATAATGGTAGCTACCTTTAGCTTCTTTTCTCAAAGAATGTTCACCTTTAAGGTGAAAGAAATGCCTGTGCAGGAAGTGCTGCCTGACTAAATATTAATTCTTCCCGGTTTTTTTAGTGCCTGTACTCCCGCCAGTGCCGGTGGCCGGGGTAGTCATTTTAAATAATACACCCTTTTGTGTCACATCAATTACTGTATTAGTTTCGTCAGCCAGCAGCTTATTTACGTATTTGGTCTTAGTAATTTCTTTTACTGTTACATTAATGGAATAAGCACCCTGGCTATATACGGGTGCAAGGTTATTGCCAACCTTTTTGAATCCATAAGAACGGGGTACGATAAAACTTAAACCATTGAGCGGTGTACCTGCAAATTTTGCACAGCTGGAAGGGTCTGTTAGGTCTACACCCGGTATAATAAGTGTAAAATTACCAAGTACCATATTGCTGTTGATCTGCCCGGTGCTGGTTATATAAGATGCGAGGAATTGTATCTGTATATCAAGGTTCACTTTTTTCTTCCCTCTTGCCGGAACTTTAGCTTTGGCATAGTTCATTACCAACTGTTTTAGCTTCAGCCTGAAAATGCCATCATGGTATATTTCGCAAAGATTGGCATTGTCTAATTCAAATACTGCCTTCATTGCCGTATCACCGCCATGACAAAGCCGTGTAACAGTAAAACCGGTGAATTGCATACCCTCGGGGTCAAAGCAGCCATTCGTAGATACATCCTTATAAAAATACATAGAGTCATCCTTCAGCCGGTGCCAATGTATCGGTTCTATTTTAAACTGGTATTGAGCCTGGTATTTGCGCTGTTCATTAGCGATCACATTTTTTATGCCGGTTGCCACAATACCAACTGCAGAGCTGGTATATACAGTAGGATCAAAAAAAGCATTCATACCTCTTGCTGCAATATATTCCCCTTCACGGTATTTTTCCTGTATGGTCAACAACCCATGATCTATCGCTTCCCCTTTGTGAATATGTATCATGGTCATTTCACCCTTAGTATGCGAACCATATTTAGATGGTACACAACTGCCAAAACAAACCAGGCAGATCAGGCCGGGTAATAAATATTTCAATGACATGATCATGTATTCTTACAGATTAAATTAATTCTTTTCGTTCGGAAAATATTTTTTCATCAATTCCGCAAACCCTGCATCCTGCCTTATGCTTTCTATGTCCTTATCTACCTGCAGATGTTTATAGTTATTAAAGCCGTTATTGATCGCTTTTTCAAGATAGATAAGCCCGTTCCTTACATCCTTTTGTATGGCATACACACAGGCGATGTTATAGTAACCCCAGTCATCCTTGCCATCATTTTTTAGATTTTTTCTAAAATAGTATTCACTCTTACTATAATTACCCAGCCGCAGGTAGGAATAACCCAGGTTGGAGTTAGCATCTGTGTAAGTAGGGTCAATTACCATGGCCCGCTCAAACAACGGTATGGCATGTGCAAAGCTATCCTGGTCATAATATAGTCTTCCTAAGCCATTCACCCCATCTACATAGGTTGAGTCTTGTTTAATAAGTTGGTTAAAATATTTTTCTGATTCGCCATATTTTTTCTGTATTCTATACATATTGCCTATGGCATAAAGCGAAAAATTATCTTTTATTGCACCATAGATCTTAACATACAATGGCAAAGCTTTGTCATACTCAGCTGTATAGTAATAATACATAAATGCCAGGTAGCGGTAGCACTCCATGGTGCTGGTATCGAAATGAATGCTTTTCTTATAGTATGCCTCTGCTATTGTATACAAGCCGGAATCCTGGTACATCAATCCTAATTGCTCATAAGCAGCACCATAGGTAGAGTCTATTGAGATCACCTTTTCAAAATAAGCTTTACAAGTTTCCTGCTTGTTTTTTCTTGCCACACATATCAACCCCAGGTTGTAAGGGTAGCTCACCTCTTTAGGATTTATTGCTGCTGCTTTTATATACAGGGGTTCTGCCTTATCATATTTTTGTTGTGCATAGAAGAAATTTCCCGCGAGGTTTAGATTGCTTGCATTTGTGGTATCTATTACAACCAGTTTGCTAAAGCAGTCTTCTGCAAGATCGTACTGCTTTTGGCCATCGTATAGTTGCGCAAGGTGTTGCATTGGTTTTGTATACTTAGGATTAATGCTGAGCGACTTTTTAAAATATTCTTCTGCCAGTTTATATTTCTTCATGTCATTGTACACAAGCCCTTTGTTATAACTGTATATGGCGCTGGTGCTGTCCAGTAGTTCGGCGCGGCTATAATAGGTTAAAGCAGTATCGTAGCTGCTTTTATTATAGTATAGAATACCAAGTTCATTCAATACGGCAGTATTGTCGGGGTCTAATTTTATCGCGATAGACAAAAGTTGTTCTGAAGAATCATATTTCCCCTGATCTTTATAGAGTGATGCCAGGTCGCGATAAGCAAGCACATACTTGGGGTCTATGGCAATGGCCTGTTTGTAGCAGGATACTGCAAGCGGCTGCTGTTTCAGGTTTTCATATACCAGGCCAAGATCTATATAAGCGCTTTTGTAGGTTGAATCAACTGATATTGCTTTTACCAGGAACTGTTTAGCAAGTTCATCCTTTTTACCTACCGAATAGTAAAGCCCACCCAAATTATAATTGTAGATAGCACTGTTAGTATCATATGCATAGGCCTTTAGATAATATTTTTCAGCTTCGTCATAAATATCCTGTGCATAATATACATTGCCCAGGTCGTTATACAAGTCCCCGTCATTCGAATCTATTGCTATGGCTTTCTTTATATATTCTGCTGCTTTATTATACTGTTTCAGCCCTTTGTAAATATTGCCCAATTTTAAATAAGCGCTCGTGTATTTCGGATTGATGGCTATTGTTCTAAACAGATATTTTTCTACCAGGTCCAGGGGCTTACCTGTCTCATAATACAGCTGCGCCAGGTTATAACCATATGTTACCTCTGTACTGTCCATCATAAAGGCTTTTAGATATAGTGGCTCCGCTTTATCATATTGTGCAGATTCCAGGTAGGCATTGGCCAGGTTATTATATACATCCGGGTTGGTAGGATCATATTCAATAGCTTGCTTTAAAAATTTTTCTGCAAGGTCAAACTTTTTCAATTTTCTATACACAGTTCCTAATTCATTGATGGCATATGCATTAGTAGGGTCATTATCTATAGACTTGGTTAAATAATATTCCGATTCTGTATACCTTTTCAGCAAGCGGTATAAATGCCCCAGGTTATCCATCGCATAATGGTCGCCGTTTAGTTTATAAGCAGCCATATAGTATTTCTCTGCTGTGATATAGTCTTTCTGGTCGTGGTATATATTACCCAGGTTCACTAATGCATATGAACTGGAATCTATACCGATAGCCTGGTTATAGGCATCTGCTGCTTTTTGCAATTCATTATGGCTATAATAGAGTAATCCAAGGCTATTATAAACTGAAGAATTATTACTGTTTATTTTTAATGAGGCTTTGTAATAAAACACCGCCTCGCCATAATTTTTCATATCATCATACAGCAGCGCTAATCCATAATAAGCATACTCATAGGTCGAGTCTACCTTTACGGCCAGCTTATAGGTGGCTAATGCTTTATCATATTCTTTTGTTGTTTTGTATAAAGAGGCCAGGTATACATATGCACCCACATCCGTAGAATCTACTTTTATAGCCGTTTTATAAAACTGTTCTGCGAGGCTGTATTTTTTTCTTTTTTCATAGAACCAGGCCACATCCTTATATCCGCTCGTATAGGTAGGGTCTACTTTCAGCGCCACACTATAGTATTTTTCAGCCTCATCGTATTTGTTCATGTCCTCGTACAACTTACCCATGTACAGGTATGGATTAATATTAGTCGAGTCTACCTTTACTGCTATTTTATAGTATTTCTCAGCTTCGTCATAACTTTTTATATCCTGGTAATATTTGCCAAGTGCCTCATAAGGATAGCTCCATTTGGGCGACAAGACTATAGCGGTTTTATAAGCTTCATTAGCTTTATCATAATTGCTCTTCTCGCTATATAGTGCCCCTAATAACTGGTATAAATAAGAAGCCTTTGGTTGCATCGTGATGGCTTTCTGCACATCCTGCAGCGCATCGGTATAAGTTATCTTGCGGTCTCTTTCAAAATATGATTTAGCCAGCAGGAAATAATATTTAGGCTGCATATCGGTTACCATACTTGTATTATCATCCAGTAGCATAATGGCATTGGCCATCATATCCGCAGCTATTTTATATGGGATAGTTGCTACAAGCCTGTATTTAAAATCAGTTTGCGAGGTAAGATCTGTGGTGCGCCCAATTTTTTCATCACTCGATTCATTACCACTACCCCCCGATTTATCATCCACTCCTTTCCCGCTTTTTGCAGAAGAGGAACTGATCTGGCTCGCTTCCGTATTTTGTATCAGTTTCTCATAGATCCGCTCCGATGTCTGGTCCTTGCCCTGCAGGTATATATTTATCTTACCCTGCGCGTAATTCATATATTCACTGGCAAGTGTATATCGGGCATCATCTGTCAGAGAGGCTTTAGGATATTTGCGCTTCATCTGCTCATAATACCAGGACGCAGAACTATCTCCCATCAATTTTGTTTTTTTGATGGCACTGGTAAATGAGTTATAATACCTGATCAGTACCGTGTCCTGTCTTTCTTCAGTAATGCCTTTTTTCTTTTCGGCTGCTGCTATGGTACCCGTCATGGTATTGGCCTGGTTTCTTGCAACGATCCATTTTTGATGAAAAGTAGAATCTACATAAGCGATTATTTTATCGTCCGATTCATCACTGAATTTGGGTGTTTGTTTATGTCCGCCAAACTTACTGCTTGCTTCATCATGCACTTTTTCTGTTACATAATGGCTCAGTTCATACATACTTATCTTGTTGTCATTGTTCTTATCCGCCTCTCCCGATAGACCATCTATCAAATACCAGGTAAATAAGCCATGGCCACCGCCTATTTTAGAGCTTTCCAGCGCCGTTTGGTCGGCATCAGCAGATAGCATTCGCATTTCTCCCATCGGCATTTGTACAATGCCGGTTGCAAACATTTTTTGTTCTCCTTCAGTACCTGTTTCATTGCTGCGGCACGCATCCATGATTAGTATTACCTGTACGCCTTTCCCGACAACTTTTTTGATCCAATTCTTCAGGTTAACCATCTGCAAGGCACCCCCGGCTTCATAATTGTCTGTTGCTCCGGTTGTACCTGTACTTAGATCTGCCCCAAGAAAATAATATTGATCTTCATCTACAGCATCTCCGTGCCCGGAGAGGTATATATATAGCTTATCTCCTTTCTTATAATCACGCCCCTCTATCCATAGTTTGCCTTTTATATTTAAATTGCCACCTTTAGCGTCTTCATTTTCCAGGAAAAGGATATTGTCTTTATTTACATTTCCACCTGCTTTCGATAACAGGAAATCCATAAATAATTCTGCATCCTTATCC
>Ga0207124_1061_pt2 | contig 15334 bp, 12 predicted proteins | sample Alteio_BWMinHeat_37_FD_153506 | JGI IMG/M metagenome (GOLD analysis project Ga0207124, IMG submission 153506) | Enriched cells from forest soil in Barre Woods Harvard Forest LTER site, Petersham, Massachusetts, United States -... | ecosystem: Environmental > Terrestrial > Soil > Temperate forest >... | reverse complement strand
TCCTTCGTTGATCGACATGGTCATGATCATTGGCTTGGACTTGATCACGTACCCGTGATGAGGCCCCAACGGCTATTGGAAATGAGCCGCGTCTCAATCGGCGGTGACCCTAAACGATACGCTCCGCGAAAGGCGCGCATTCGATGTTGCGACCTTCGTTAGGCGTTCGAGCGGCGAGGGGGGTTAAACCAGCCTCGGAGGGGGATTGCGGGCCTGCGCTAGCCGTCGGCGCGGGAAAGCTGGGTCTGGGAAAGTTAAGGCGCGGCGTAAGGTACGAAACGCGAATTGGCGCAAGCGAAATCGCCTTACAACCCGTTGGCTCTATACCTTGGCGTGAACGAAAGAATCCTATATGAAGTGCATCAGTTGGTGGATTTTCCTTGCCACGAAGGCCGAGCCGTTTATACTTAATCGCCAAGTCTATCCCACTTCCAGAAGTGCCGAGGGGACAGGCCTCGCTTAGGAAACAACCATGGTGACGTGCAGCCCTCGCAGGGTCGGGTCGCTTCGGTTTCTTCCAGCGATCATTCTTATTGCAGTCGCGTTGGCCGCAATCTGCTCGGGTTTCGACCCACCCTGGCTGGACCGAACAGTTAATGTAATTGTTACGCTTACCTTCACGTCGCTGATTTACTTGGTTGGTTCGCGCTTGATCTTTGCGGCGAATAGGAAGCCTAGCCGCATCCTTTCGATTTGGCTCTTCCTCACGTCCATCGTGCTTGTCAGCCTGTATCTATGGATTTTTCTTGCGTACACATGTCCGCTGCCTGACCATTGGCATCGAGATGTCTTGGGGTGGGAATTAACCCCGGGCGCACAAGGAGCTTTGCAACCAGGTGAAACCGTTTGCGACCTGATCGAAGGTAATGAACGAAAGGTAGAGCATATCTTTACAGACTCTTCCCTATTGGCAATGCGTGTCGCTTTTCTTGCTGTTTGGTTGCTCTTGTTTACCACACTAACACTTGAAGTGGTAGTTGTTGACCGAATTGCAGTCCACCAGGATGCGCTTCTTTCAACCGCTCTCAGTGACGAAGACAATGAGGCATTGAAAGCCGCATTGGCCCCTGATACGCCCATTGACGGGGACGAGGCTACCTCAACTGCGGCTGAAGACGACAGGGAGCAACTTTATAGGATAACGGCCACACCTGTGCCGTCTTCCTCACCCGCACCACGATTCAATATTGTATTCGTGCATGGAGTTGATGGACATTGGCGATGGACGTGGACCGCAAAGGGAAACAAAGAGAGTTGGTTAGAGTGGACCGCGTCTGATTTTCCAGACGCTGCTATTTGGTCCGTTCATTACCACGCCGCGACTCTTCACTGGAATGGAACCACGATGCGCCTTGGCAACAGGTCAAGGAACCTCCTAAGTCTCTTAGATGCGGATGATATCTTCAGTTTACCAACTTGTTTTGTCGTTCATAGTTTCGGTGGTCTTGTCGTGAAACAATTGTGGCGCGACGTACACGATGACAGACGCAGCGATGTTAAACGATCCATAAAAGGCATTGTGTTCCTCGCTACTCCCCACCTTGGGTCCACGATCGCCAATTTCACACAGCTCATCTTCCTTCGCGCGCTCTCACCAACCGTGACGGTCACGGACCTCACAAAAGATAGCCCGCATTTAATTGATTTGAGTGCCTGGTATTCAAATCATCCGATTAAACGGAATTACGTATACTTTGAAACGAGAAAGTTGGCTGGCATAACGCTCGTCGTAGATGAGGTGTCATCGGACCCGCGCATCAAAGGTGTGATGCCAGTTGCCGAATCCGAGGATCACAAATCCATTTGCAAACCGAGGAAACCAGGGGACCCACTCGTTAAGAAGATTCGGAAGGCCATACGAGAAACGATGACCTAGTCGTGTACCTCTTATCAGCGGTGCTAGATAACGTGCGCCTCAGACATATGAGAAATGCTTATGGTTAAGTCCGAGTGCGAGTCGCAGACAAGACTCCTGGTCACCTGTCAGAATGACAAAGCGCGGCCGGTACAGGACAGACCCGTCGTGCCGCATGTGCTACGTAGGTCATTTCTGGCCCAATGCGTGTGTGCCTTCCTTGGACTAACATCAGCGCAACGACTTTATGGCTTTTGTTGGCGACGGAAGCGCCGGAGGGGCAAGTGTTGGGCCGACGACTCGCCCCAAGCTCGCCTTCGTCTCGTGGCCGCGGAGGATATAAGCAAAGGCTTGGTGACGCACGACTTTTTCATGGTCGTGAATGGAAAGGCCCTGGATGTATTGATGCCCGAAGTGTGGGACGATAATTCCAGTTTCATTAATACTCATGATGCGGTGCGCGCGCAGTATATGGTAGAAGCGATCCGGCACACGCTGCATACAAACCGCGACCGCGACTTCTGGGCGCCGTACTTCGACAGGATCGAGCGTGCGGTTTCAGCACGCCTTGCATCCGAACCCGAGCCAACGCCACCCGAGCCAACGCCGGTGGAAATGGACACCAGGGGACGGCGCCGCGGTTTTCCGGATGACATTTTGTGGGAAGCCGTAGACACATATGCTAGCAATGCGGGCGTCAAGGTGCGGGAGTTCAAGGGGGTCTTACCACGAATCGTTTATGAAGTTATTGTGACAACGACTTCCGGCAATGGAGAAATCAACATAATACCCAGGACCGAATATAATATCTCCTTGGCTATTGGCCGTAGGCCCGAGTTTCGTACGTACAATTCAGGACAAAGAACGGGGCTTGGTGGCCACTATTACTATTATGTCGAGGAAAAGGGAAGGAAAACTGATGTCCGCACCGTGGTAATTGACTCGGGGGGATCGTGGTCGTTCAGGAGTCCTTGATCTCCCAGCCCCTTGCGATGTCGAGATGGGCGTTCCAGAGACGCACAGGACCGTTTGGGAAGTCTGTTGCTTCCGTTTTCGAGTGCGAGTGGAGCCGAATGTGTTCCCGTACCTCCTTTTCTCGCTAGAGCGGGAGACCCATTGCCGCAGATCGTTCTTGCAGCAATGTCTAGGTTGCGTCATTGGGCTGCTGGGATCGGAGGCCGCTCATGCGTGTTGGGGCAGATCGCGGAGGCGAGTCGATTCGTGGGGTGATTATGCCGGGCAAGCGCGACTGCGCAATGTCGCGGCAGAAGATATTCGCAGCGGTCAGGTAGAGCACAGTTTTCGCATGGTCGTAAATGGAGGATACCTGGACGTCGAGTTGCCGGGTGTATCGTCGGATAATGCGCAACTGATTTCTGGTATCGTGGGCGCGCAGTATGACGTAGAAGCGATTCGCTACTCACTATGTACAAGAAGTGAGCGTCGCTTCTGGCAACCGTATTTGAACGACGTTGAGCGTCTTGTTTCAGAAGAACTCGCATGCCCGTACGACCCAATCGCTGCATCCTCGGAGATTACTGAGCCTCGGGAGCGCATTGCTCAGGAGATTATTCGACAGGCTCTAAATGCCTACGCCAGGCGATTGGGCTTGAAGGTCGGCCAGTTACATGAAACCAAGCCGCACAGGGTGTATGCAGTAGTCGTTGTAACAACGTCGGGCAGCGGCGTGATCAGCATAATCCCAAGCACGGACTATCGTATTTGCGCTGCCATTGGTCGTAAACCAGAGTTTAAGACCTATACATCGGGACAGACAGCACAGCTGGGCGGACGATACTACTATGTCGTAGAAGGCAATGGAAAAGCAACTGCAATGCGAACAGTCGTCATTGACTCAGAGGGGACATGGACGTTTATGAGTCCATGAAGAGATGGGGCCGCTACATTGAGGTCATCCAAGAGAAGGGCGATGTGAAGTCCCGTTACCGTGTGATGTGGGTTTCGCTGAGATTGTGAGTATATCCCGCACGCACCGCCAGGAGGGATTGCCAGAGCCTGGCGTCTGATGCAAAGAGGAGGCCAGCGTGGCGGAGACAAGAATTTCATGTGCGCGGCCGGGGGTGTACCACCGCAGAGCGTTTGTGCGACGTTGTGTATATTGCCTATGCGGACTAACGTGGGGAAAGCCTGCTGTTGCGTGCTGGCGTAGGTCAAGTCGACGATGTTATAGAGCCGTCAAAAGCGAGGCGCAAGTCAGGCTCCGAGAGCTGGCGTCAGAAGATTTACGCAATGGAAGAGTCCAGTGGTCTTTTGCGATGAGGGTGTCAGGCAAGGACCTTATAGTAGCTCCGCCCTGGGTCTGGGAGGAGAACGCGGACTTTATTTACTCGTTTAGCGCTGCTAGGTCGCAGTATCTGGTTGAAGTAATTCGTATGGCTCTGCGCACAGATGATGAACACACGTTTTGGCAAGTGTTCTTTGACAGAATCGAGGCGTTGGTGGCTGAAGAGCTTGAATACCGAGCGAGAGGAGGCATTGTAGATGCTTGCCAAACCGAGCGCTACAATGCCATTACCCAGACGATAATTGATGAAGGGTTTAGGGAGTATGCGAGGCGGCTCGGCGGCAAGGTCATGGAAGAGCACGCCGCTATTGAACGAAAGTATATCGAGGTCACACTAGTAACCACGTCGGGCAGGGGGGTCGTCAAGATAATTCCGCGAACAGAATATCGAATCTGCGAGGCAGTTGGACGCAAGCCAGAGTTTCGAACGTATGCTTCAGGTCAGAAGACAGGATTGATTGGCCACTATGTCTTTTATGTGGAGGAGGGTGACAAACACACTAACGTACAAGCTGTTGAGATAGATCGAGGAGGTACATGGACGTTTGCGAGCCCCTGAGAGGCGATTGAGGGGGAGGGAGTATGAGGCGCTCACATAAGCAAAGTATCAAGCACTTGTCTTCTGACCGGATGTTGAAGCTTTTTTAAAGCCTTCGCTTCGATTTGGCCGATTCGCTGTGGTGTCACTTTGAAGATTGTACCGCATTCGGTCGGCGTGTAGACGTATCCGTCTCCAAGACCCCAGCGAAGTTTCAGGATTTCCCGTTCCCGGTAAGTCAAGGTTTTAAACACGTGCTCGAGTTTCTTTTGGTGTGCATCTTGCTGCTCAGGTGACAGCCGGCGAAGACGTATCTCATAGTGCGCTAAGCAGTAGCGCGAAACGATAAAGCGTGAAGCATAGCAATTAGGCTCAGCGCAAACCTCGAGTGGCTTATGTTCCCCTTCCAATTCAATTTCGGCCTCTACTTCATCCTCGGTGCGTTGCTCTAGGGCTTCCTTAATAACGTCGGGCGAGGGCGCAACTGCCTTGTGCTCGCTATGCAGGAAGGCAATCGCTTTTTCCAATGAGATACAATACTCAGTGGCAGGTGGCAGGTCGTCTTTGTGCAACGGATGAATAATGTGGCGTTCCTTTGCCGCCAAGCCAAAGTCGCCTACATTCTCCGAGCAGAAGCACAACTCGTGCTCGTCTTTGGGCTGATCCTCGAAAAACAATGCCAGGGTTTCAATGATGCAGGCGTCTGAGTGTGCTCGGTTTTCAGGTTTCGGCATCCTACCGGCCATCAGTCTTTTCCTACCCCGAAAATGAATATCCGGCGTAAACGGCAGATTGACTATCCTCGGCGATGACAAAAGCTGTTGGACCTTGTCGAACCGCTCGCGCGCGGCGCTGATCTTTCTTGTCTTTTGGTTGGCCAAGAACTCGCGGAGCGAATTCTGCACGTCCTCGATTTCGGTCCAGAACTGCTTTCTGACAAGGGAATCTAGGTCCTTTTCGAGTTTGCCGATTTCGATCTCGACCCTCTCTCTAAATGATCGCCACTCTTTGGACAGTTCGAGCTTAATTACTTCTGGTAGGAGGAGGGTGACTTTCGAATCTTGGACGAGCGTGCCGAGGTCGTCCAGGTGCGTAATCTCGCATCCTGGTTTTCCTTGGGAGATCACCCGTACCCAGATGTTGGTGTCTACGACTAGGTACTTCATCGATAAAGCTCTTTGGTTCCAGTGCTAGGTTCACACGGTTATGGCCCGTTATTGACGTCCGTCGGCATTTTGTTGACTCCGCCAGGTCAGGCAAGGTTCAGGTGGACCTGGCTGTCACCGGCTAACGCTGGCGCTCAGTTGCGGAGCCGCCTGTGCAGACGCCAAACTGCAGAGGACCACGGGGGCGGTTCAGTCAACTGCAGCCCTTGGTCAGGCTACCTAGCCGTCCGGATAGGAGATGCGCGAAAATTCACACGGCGATCCTGTCGTCCGTTGGCATCGCCAACAGGGGGTTGTGACTTTCCAGCCAGATTCCGATTTCTCAGACGCAATAATGATCCTATCACCATCCGGAATGCGCCAAAGACGGACTGGGTGATACCCGGATTCTATTTGCGACTGCGGGCGAAACGCTTCATCCTTGTCCGGGTAAAAAACACCAAGAGCAATCGCCGGACCGAATAAGAGCACATGGTTCTGATCCGCAAGGCCAAATCCGTGGCACGCGCCGCAATTGCACGTGCGAGGCTGCTTTCGATATTCGGGTTCCAAGTGCAACAGAATCAAGTCCTGGCAATTCGTGCAGCCGAGCATTTTGCCCATTGCCGCGTTCTCCAACCACGCTGAGGCGAGAAGACATCAAGCCCGTATCACCGAATAGCCTAACTGGGTATTGCGTGCTTGCGCGTGTGGCGTCCTGCATCAGTCCAGCGGGCCGATTACGCCACGCCCGCCCTTATTTAGAACGTGCGTTTAAATCATTGTCGTTTCGACGTTCTTATGGCCCAAATGTTCCTGCAGCGTGCGTATGTCATAGCCCGGTTCCAGCAAGTGGGTGGCGAAGAAGAAAAGGGGACGCAGCTGCGTCCCCTTTTCTTGCTTGTGCGGCGGCACTTACTCCAACAACACCGCCGCCCCATACCCATTCAGCGGCACGCTGTAGTAATACACCTCAAGCGTCAACAGCGACAGCGACGTGAACATCAACCGCCCCCCTTGCTTGGCATAATCATCGCCGTACGGCGACCAACTCCCCTTCTGATGCGACCGGCCAGGCGTCAACCCCTGATCCTGAAGCTCGAGCAGCAAGTCGCGCGTCTTGGGATTCCATGTCTCCCACGTCTTGCCGCCGAAGTGGTGCATGGCCTGCGTCGCGTAAAAGAGAAAGTAGATGCTCGGAGCGTCCCGGGTCACATTGTTCTGGGCCAACTGGTTCATGCCCTTGGCCAATTCCGGACGGCGCGATGTCCATCCCAGATACTCGCGGCAAAGCAACCCCGTCGCCGAGGTCGCCCGCCCGGCCGCCGGCGCGTTGTAGCCGTAGCCCAGGCCGCTCGGGTCGGCGACCGCGTCGAGGAACCGGGCGACGTTGCGGAAACTAGTGTCCGGCACGGTAAGCTTGGCGTAATACGCGGTCTTGAGTGCCGAGAATTGCCAGCCGGTGACCGAGAGATCGCCCTTCGTTCCCGCGGAGTATCCCCAGCTGCCGTCGGAATACTGGGCGCCGACGATGTAGTTCACGGCCGCCTGCGCCGCCGAGCGCAGGCGCTGATCGCGCGTCAGGCCGTACGCTTCGCAGAAGGCGATCGTGGCGAGCGCGTTCTCGTAGGCGTTGTCGCTGAAGTTGCCCTTTTCTTTGTTCTGCTTGCGTTTCAGGAACTCGAGGCCGCGCGTTACGGTCCTGTTAAAACGGCTGCCCGGGTGAATTTCGCCGGCGCCGAGAAAGGGCAGCAGGCCGAAGGCCGTGCCGGCAATGTCATGCTTCTCGCCCGTGTCGCCGCATTCGCATTTGCCGTGGGTGGGGAAGAAATCGGTGTACCAACCACCGTCCGGGGCCTGATGCAGCGACAGCCATTCCAGGCCGCGTTCCACGGCTTCCTCCGTCAGCACGTTGCCGCCGCCTTCGCGCAACAAGAGCACGCGATCCTCGACGTTGCGGCCGTAGTAACTGCCTGGCAGCAGGCGCGGAATGTGTTCGGCCGCTTTGTCGCGGATCAGTTTGATCTGGTTCGTGATCTTGGTCTTGGCGTCCCCGATGGCCTTGGCTTCGGCCGGCTCGTACCAGTACATCGCGCGATCGTAGGCGTTCAACTTGGCGCGCTCCCCCTTGAGAATGCCCAGCTTGTACCAATCGTCGCCCACCGCGGCCTGGGCCACGGGGTCGGCGGGTTGGCTTAGGTCTTTCTTCGCAAGGTCCTGGAGAACGGCATCGCTCCCCTTCGCCAGCATCGGCAGCCCTTCGTCCCATCGGTCGTGGAAGTAGCAAAGGTGCTGCCCCACCGTCAGGTTCGCCTCGGGATCGTCGGGCGCGTCCTTGAGTTTCGCCTTGGCGGCCGCGACCGCTTCGTAATCCTTCTTGTAACCCTGCACGTCGGCCTTGCGCGTCTTGATCAGCGCGAGCAGCTTGGCTTCCGGCTTCTTGTCGTCTTCCGGATTCGTCTCCGGCTTGCCTTTGTCATCAGGCTTGACCTCGGTTTTGCCCGGCTTGATCTTCTGTCCGGCCGCCTCGGCCAAATCGACGTAGCGCAAAGCGGCGTCGTAATTGTCGTCCGCCAGCGCCAGTTTCACTTGCGACAGCGCGGCCATTCCCGTCGCCACGACAACTACATCCGCGGGCGATTGGCTGAGCGTGGTAAGGAGCTTGAGCTTCATGTCCTGGGCGTCGATCAGGAACCATTTGTCGATCTCGTTGATCGCCTCGACCACTAACCGTGGCCGCTGGGCCTCCATCGCCAAATCGCGAGCCTCGCGCAGCAACACGAACCATTGCGCTGCGTCACCGCGGATCTCCCGGCCCGGTTGCAGAAACTTCGCCGAAAGCGCCAGGCGGTCCTCCGGCTTGGTTTTGGCGTAATCGTCCTTGTACTTGGCCTTGATTTCTTTTTCCGCCCGCGCCTGCGCCGCCTCGTCGGGCACCGGGAGTTTGTTGGCCTTGGGGGCCGGCTTCGGCTCGGGCGGCTTGGCCACCGGGACGATCGGCGGCGGTGGCGGAGGCGCCGGTTCCTTTTCCGTTGCCTTGGGCGGCGGCGGCGCGGGAGCTTCCGGCTTGGTTTCGACCGGCTGGCGATACTGTGCCACGACATCGATTCGTGGTACAGCTTCCGTGGCCTTGGAAGAACGGGTCCAGAAGTATGCCCCAATGGCGCCGCCGACTGCCAGCAAAAGCACCAGGCCTACTCCACCCCCAATTAAGAGGATGAGCATCCCGGAGTAACTCTTCTTTTCCGGCTCGTCGTCTTCCTCGTATCGCCGATCGGTCGAGCGCTTGGCCCCACCCTTCCGGCTGCGATTCCGGCCGCGCCGCGGTTCATCGTCGTCATCGTCACGATCGTACATGGAGAGTCTCCCTGATGCGTGCCATTGCCGGAAGTGACGCCGCGCCGTCCGCGCGAGATTGCCACGGCGCAGCCAATTACACCGCCAAGTATACCTTGTTCGGCGGCAACGATCTATTTTTTCTGGTTCAGTAAGCGGCTACTAGGAACGCCGAGCATTTCCATTCACGAGATCTGTCATCCGGCTCGGCGAATAACGGGAAGGCCGGTCGGCGCCGCATGTTGCTCGGCTGCTTCCTCCAGAAGCCTCTGAAGGAATTCCAGGCGCGCCGGCTCGCTCAGGGCTTCGGCCTTACGGAACGCACGCTCCACGCGCTGCGCGGTCGCCTCCGGCCGATCGAGCGTGTACTGAATCGCATCGGCCAGGGCGACGGCGTCATCCGGCGGCACAAGCAACACGGCATCGTCGGAAGGCCCCCACTCCTCGTCCACCGCCGGGCTAGAAACGGCGATCACGGGGCAACGCCGAAGCGCAGCGCTGCAAATCTTCCGGCAAGCGTGAGCCGACCAGCGATCCGTCACCACCACCACCAGCGCGCTTGCCTCCACCTTTGCGCGCGTCTCCTCGTTCAGGGCCGGCAAAAGAAACAGGCTTTGGCCGGCCGTTAAGTCGGCCGCAACCAAGGCGTTGTCCAGCGCCGCTTGATAACTGGATCCGGCAAGGTTCGGAAAGCGCCGCGACGCGTCGCCGACGAGGACCAAGGGTGGGCAAGAAAAGCCGCGCCAACGCAGCACTTGCACTGCCTGGAAGAGAACCAGAAGGTTCGCCTGAGTGTCGCGCGAATCCGTTCCGAGAAGAAAGCGCTCGGGAAGACTCACGTCCGAAAGCGCGCCAAGTGCGTCTCGTTCAAGCCCGCGCGCCAGCAGCGATCCGCTGATGACTCGGGTCCGCTCGCGCGCCAGCCCGTAGTGCTGAATCCCCTCGTTGCGGTCGTGTTCGCTCGCGAAGACAACGATACCGGCGAGCCGCGACCACATGGCGATTTCACGAACCACGGTTTTCGTCCACGGACCATGGGCGTCCATGAACTCCCCGGCCATGTCCGGATGGAGAACGACAAGCAGCTGGGATGAAAGTCGCTTGAGATCGGCATCGTGAGCTAACAACCCGATCGGTCCAAAGATTGCAGTTGCCGCGCGCTGCTGCAAGAGGTGCCGCGCTTCATCGGCAGTGAGGCCTCGTTCCACAAGGCGCGGCGGCAACTCAGGCTCAGGAGAGCGGTGTGGGTATAGGAACTGATCATGCTCGCACTGCCCGGAGCGCGGAAGCGACGGCGATGACGAAGACGTGACTGCGATCGCTGTCTTATCGAATCGCCTATTCGGAAATAAGCGCCGGGCGCTTCCCATGACTCGAATGATCCAGCGAACCGGCGGCGAATTCGGCACGCGCGATGCCCACCATTGAAGTTTGCGCGCGACTCTTCGCGCCAGCCCGGCTCGAACGATCGGCATGGCATACGAAACTGGGACTACCGGAACGATGTGCCGATCCGATGGCAACGTCTCCGCGTTCAGTGAGAGCACCGGCGGTTCGATCACCTGGAACCGCTTCGCATCGAAAGGCAACGCCAAGGATTTAGCCTCCACACCCAATCCGAATTACGCGCAAGCGAGGTCGGGAACCGTGGACGTACCCATGATTTCCTGCACGAAACCCTTTACCCATTCTGTGCGCACGGCGGCCGGGGAGAAAACGTCAAGGATGCTCCGCTGGCTATCCTGTATCGCGCGAATCAGGCCCTGATCACCTTGTAGTATGCGAGCCAGCTTGCGGCGCGCCTCCGCCTCCGAGTCGCACGCGCCCGCTTGGCTGCCCTTGTCGAAGCTCTCCATCAATCCGCCGCGCATGTACACGACCGGCATGCCATAAGCAATCGCCTCCAGAGGGTGATAATGAATGTGCCGCGGTTCCCGGCTGTGATAGTACATGACCTGCAATTCGCGATAGTACCGCAGCAGCCGGTCCTCGGTCACGAAGCCCGTTAAACGCGGATCAGGCACCGGAATCGGTTGCGCGCCGGCAATGATGTGCGGAAACTCGCCGAAATCGCGTTTGAATTTCTCGTAGATCGCCCCGTAATACTGGGGCGACGTCATGATGCTGGGACAGAAGAAGAAAACGCGCTTGTCGCCGCCGCGCCAGCAGCCCGCCTGGCGCAGCACCCGGTCGGGCAACGCCACCGGGAGGTAAACGGAGCGCTGCCGCAACAAGGGCGCCTCGATGAGCGGAATGGTTTCGTAACAGACGCCCAGCCAGAAGCGCCGCTGAATCTGCCAGAGTCGTTTCCACAACCAGCCGTCGGCGAACAGGTCGATGTATCGGGTGTAGTTGTTGGGATGTTCCCGGCCAAAGAGCCTCACGACAATCCTTCCCTGGAAGAACTTCGCCAGTTGCCCGATCAGAGGCGGAAACGCCGCGCAGATCACCGTGCCGAAGTGGCCGTTGAGCACGTTCGCCATCTCTTCGTCGAACGCCGTCTGATAGAAGTTGAAGCGATTGAGGTAATCCAGGACGTGGGTCGGCAACGTGCAGTCTTGATCCCAGGAGAAATCATGCGTGCCGCTGCGAAAATCGTCACCGCTCGGCATCACCTTGCTTGTGAACACCTCGTAATCGAGCGATTGGATCAGCTCGACTTCCGCGTCCCTAAGCGTCGTGTGATTAAGGAGCCACGCGATCCGCTTCTCGCGCGGCACGGGACGCGTGAAGGTTGCCTTCGGACGAGTAAGCCAAGAGCATTCCGTAACCTGCTCGAAAACGCCGAGCAGTTCCTCCCCTACGTTTTCGAACGCGTTGCCGTGGGTGAACCGGCGTTTCGCGCACTCTGCTCGCTGCTCGGACGCGGCACGATCGGCGGTGTGCCGCCAAAGCGTCTCTGCCAGGTCATTTGAATCATTAGGATCGAAGCTCAGACCGCAACCATCGTCGTGTCCCAAACTCTCCGTAAAGGCATCGATGCGCGAATGAATCAAAGGAGTTCCCTGGCGAAGCGCGGCCAACAGACCGTAGCTTGTGCCGGCGCCGTGAGTGCGAGGATCGACCACAAGCGATGCCGACGCGATCAGTTCAGGCAGTTCCTCTTCGGGAACCACGCCCAGGTCAATGAAATCCGTGCCTGCCTTTATCCCAAGCCGGTGCATCTCGGCCAAGCAGCGGGCCGCGTATTCCTCCTGGATGGCGTCCACGAACGGGGGAGCATCGGCGCGCGACAGGGTTCCGACCAACGGCATCGGCAAACAGCCGCGTTCGCGCAGGTGGCCCAGTGCACGAATCAATGTCAAGCCGTTGTGCAACGGTCTGGTCCATCCCGTGAAAAGCATGAATCGTTCAGGCAAGCGACGGCGAGAGCGCGATGCCTCGGCGGCGTTAGAGTGTGCGGGCAATTCACGACGAATCACATGGGTCACCGTTGGATCAATCGAGTGCCGCTCGGTCGTCTCACGTCGTGCCGCATCCGAGCCAAACACCAAGGCCGACGCGAGGCGAATCAACCGCTGCATCTCCCGGCGAAACCGGTCCGTGCGCGCTCCAAGGTCCAGGTTTTCAAACAATACATTCCCAATGCCCACCACAAGAGGAGCAGGCAGAAGCGCTCGATGATTCGACGGCAAACAGCCCCAAGGCGAAGGTAGAAAGAGAACGTCAAACGGCCCGGCTTCGGCAAGAAGCTGAGCGAAGTCTTGCTCCAGGGACGGCGAAATGCTGTTGGGTTCGATCTTGCCGGGAGTCGCCGCGCGTAGCGATCGAAATGGCGCGCTTGGCCACGGAATTGGCGTACCGGCTAGGTCGGTAGCTCGCGCCAATACCGTGAGTTTCCAGCCGGTCCCGACAACGGCGGCTGCAAGACTCGCGGCCGTCTCGATCAGGTAAGTTCGCGCACCGTCCGGCGTGACGTGCGGAACATACATGACGATTCGCTTGCCGCCGTTGCCGGACATGAGGCGCTTCCTTACGCAATCGAGAATGGGTTCATCCGGCGAAAACTGGGCGTTCTGGTGGTTTTGTCTCGGTATGGACGCGGGAACTCCTCGCGCGCCGTCACGCAACCGCACCGATATCGGTTTCGCGGAAAAGAATCAAGGCGGGACCTGGGCGCTAGATCGCTACGGATTGGCGGCTGCAACTACGCCGCTCGAAACGAGTCGGTCTCAGATTGGCTCCGCTCAAGACGCTCGGCGCGCCCCTCCCGCGCGAGCCGCACGAGCAAGTCGTAGACTTGCTCCGCATAGCGGCGTGAACTGTATTTCGGATCGGCCAACCGACGCCGCACATGGACCAATTCCTCCGACCCAAGCGGCGGCTCGGTTACGGCTTTCGCGAGAATTTCCGCCAGCGCCGCGTCGTCGTCAATGGGAAAGTATCGAACGGGAACCTCGAATCGTCGATACAGCGCTTCGGCGGCAGGATAACGCGACGACAGCACAGACCTGCCGAAGTAATGGCCTTCGATCAAACTGAATGTGCCGTTGTCATACTTGGCCGCGTTGACCACCACGGAACATCGTTTGTATAGATCCTTAAGCTGGCAGTCGTCGGCGTAACCGAGGAAAACGACATCGTCGCCCTCCTTCAGATTGAGGTCGACAACCAGCCGGCGGACCATTTTCCAGTGCGGATCGGTCACGGCGCCTTGAAAGCTAGGCGCGAAACGTTCCGTGAAGCAGCCGCAAACGACCAACAGGGGCGTCTTTTCGCCCAGGCGCGCCTTGAGACGCGCCATCGCCCTCAGCAGTATTGGCGCTCCCTTGTGCGGTCCGGTGTTGGCCACGTTCAGGATGAATGGTTTCGACGGAAGCGAAACAGCCTCGGGGACAAGGTCTCCAAAGCGGGTATGCGGCTCACAGGGAATCGGAACAAGCGTGAGACGCTTCGCATCAAGGTCATACGCCTCCGCAACGTCCGTTTGCGTGGCCTCATTGGTTGAGACGATGGCACGGGCCATGCGTGCCGTGGGCGCCATCCCTTTCTTGGCTTGGTCGAAAAACTCCTTCGGAAAGAGCGCCGGCACATACTTCTGGATCATGTCATAGACGACGACGCCATACGGTCGCAGCGGCAGCAGCGGCGCCGTAAATCGATCGGCCAAAGCAAGCCAGGCATCGGAGCGGAAAGCGCCGGGCGCATGCACGGCAACGAACTCGCTGCCCCCATTGCCAACCGAAGCCATGCGGTGCGACCCCAACAATTGCGCCGCCTGCCGCCAATTGATCGCCCGCATCTGGAGACGCTCAACCGTTAACTCGGAACCAAGCTCGTCCAACTCGTGCAAATTGTCTTGATCCTCGGTGACGGCGAATGTGAGCCAGAGCAGCCGCCGTTCGCGGTTGATCTCCACCAGCGCGCGAAGCAACGTTTTGGTCGTCTCCCAAACTCCGCCTCGATAGAAGACCTGAAGAAAGAGCAGGGCCTCAAGCGGTTGGTCTTTTGCAACCGGTACGTCCTCGCTCGGCAGCGGCGCGTCCTCAGAATTCGCGTGTTTCTCTCGATGCGCCTGGGCCGCCTCTTGGAGAATATTGAGCCATTCCACGACCGTGTGGGTCATTGTTGAACCATTCATGGAAGGATATGGCGACCGGAGGACGCGCAGCTTGTCGGGAGGCAGGCGAGGCGCACCGGGAATCTTGGGTTTACCATTGATGTTGGGCCGACACACAACCAGCGTCGCGCCGGCCGCCTGAGCCGCCGCCAACTCTTTGTCCGGGAAAACGAACTCTTGCTGCTCGGCAACCGACACGATCTCGCTTTCAAAATCATCAAGAACCAATACCGATGGCAATCCTGTGGGACAATCGCACTGGGGAGACGGCACTAGCCATACATCGCAATCAAGGCCTCGGACCCAGGCGCGAAGCTCCGCACCTTCGAGTTTTTGTGGTGGCCCGAACTCGGCAACCAAGGTTCGAGCCAGTCGATCGAACGAAACGACTGGAAAGGCGAGCACGTCAACCAAGGCGGCGGCAAGGCGAAGCACCGCGTACCCGACCCAGAGAGGTAGACTCGCAAGGCACACCGAGCCGGCAAGCAAACCCTTGATCCATCGACGTCGCCCAGGTCGGGCCAGCAGGCCCCAGCCCCACCCTTTCACCCGGCGGATTAGACTCGCGTATCCGGTCTTCACTTGTTCTCGTTTG
>Ga0207124_1065_pt1 | contig 15543 bp, 12 predicted proteins | sample Alteio_BWMinHeat_37_FD_153506 | JGI IMG/M metagenome (GOLD analysis project Ga0207124, IMG submission 153506) | Enriched cells from forest soil in Barre Woods Harvard Forest LTER site, Petersham, Massachusetts, United States -... | ecosystem: Environmental > Terrestrial > Soil > Temperate forest >... | reverse complement strand
AAGCCCAGCCAAGAGGGTGTGAAGAACGGAAAGTGTTGTCAAAACGCCTGACGGCTTCTGTAATGCTGGAGTTTCAGGCTGGGATATGGATGGCTTCCATCCGCAAACGCTACAAATTTGATGCCCATCGGATTCAGCCGCATCCTTCGATCCGCAGCATGGACAGTCAAAAAGCTCCCTTGGGCATTCTGGATTTGGCTCTTCGCTCATTGAGGTTTCCTTGGGAGTCGTGCGGCAGCATTCTATTCCACGCGGCTTGAAATGGAAGACTAAATTTCACCGCCACCAACGGCAACATCTTTTTCAATGACGCCCCAATGAATCTTTGCCCAAATTCGCTCATGCCCAAAGTAGGCGAGTGTGCTGTATGCGTTGCTGATCAAGGTGAATCCCACCGCCATGCTGACTTTTCCGGTGATCAGATACACGGTGGTCAAATCGCAAAAAATGATGACGACACGGTAGGAAATGGCTTTCGCCAAAGAACGCTTGGTGGTGACGATGCGGCTCATGCCTGCCTCCGTTGGAGTTGGTGCGCCAGCATTCTATGCCCAACGACTTCTTAAAAGCGTTGCTCAAGGTGTTGCTGTAGGCGTGTAGACGGGAAGATGGACGTATTGGTTGGTGGTGGTTATTGGAAGCGTGAACAATACATAGATAGCTTTTCAATTTTGCGCAAAAAAGAAGCCAAGTCATTTTGCCTTTGGCTTGCTGCCTACACGCCCCAGTTTGTATGCGCAGAATATGGCAAGTGAAAATTGGCAATGCTTCCACAAGAGAAAAGCTAAGCAAAGAAAAACCCTGCCGGAAAACAAGGTTGAAAAAGCGGGAGAATAGATTTTCGGCAATCAATCGTAAACATCCGAGCGATGCCCAATTTTGATCACGATGATGTGAAGCCGACCATCTTGAATTTCACAAATGATCCGGTAATCACCCACGCGGTAGCGCCAGAAGCCGCCATGCGTTGATCCAACGAGGGCTTTGCCTGTGCTGCGTGGATCATCAAGTGGCGCAATTCGTTCGCGTAAAAAGGTGGTGATGCTCTTGGCGGTTTGCTTGTCCAACTTGGCAAGTTGTTTCAGCGCTTTTTCGGAAACTTCAATCGTGGATGCCAAGGTTTTTCTCCACTTCGTCAAGGGTGTAGGTCTTCATCTTGCCGCTGCTGATCTGACCTGAAACCTTGACGGCATCGTAGTAGTCCTCAATGTCGCTGAGATAATTTTCCAATGCTTCACGGATGTAGAAAGCCTTGGAGCGGTGGGTTCGCTTCGCCAAGGAGTTGATTCGGCTTTCAAGTTCAGGGGAAACGCGGACGGCAATCATTGGAGGCTCCTTTAATAGTCAGGTGTATACACGGATACATTGTATACATTTTCTGGCAATTGAGTAATGCTTACTACTTTTTCAATGCCTTCGCCATCGCCCACGTTCCGCAACAGCTGGACTGCAGCTCAGCCTGCGGGCCGAAAAACAGCAACCATATTGAGAGAACTGCCTGCGAAAAATTGGCCACGGGGCCGGTTTTTTTGCGGAGTGGCCCCGCCTCTTTTTCCAGCCTAAACTCCTCTCCATGGCCTTCCTCCACCCCGACTACCTCCTCTCCAACCCCACCGCCTCGCGCCTATATCACGGGACCGCCGAGCCGCTGCCGATCATCGATTACCACAACCACCTCTCGCCCAAAGAGATCGCCGAGAACCACATCTACCCCAACCTGACGGAGGTCTGGCTCAGCGGCGACCACTACAAATGGCGCGGCATGCGCTGGGCCGGCGTGGCGGAGAGCCACATCACGGGCAATGCCGATCCGTTTGAAAAATTTCAGGCCTGGGCCCGCACCGTGCCCAAGTTGCTGCGCAACCCGCTGCATGCCTGGACGCACATGGAATTGCGCCGCTACTTCGGCATCGACCTGCTGCTGTCGGAACACACCGCCAAGGAAATCTGGGACGAAGCCAACCGCCAATTGGCGCAAATGCCAGTGCGCAGCATGCTGGCCCGCTACCGCGTCGCCTTGGTCGGCACCACCGACGACCCGGCGGACAACCTGCAACACCACCATGCGCTGGACAAAGAATTCCGCGCCGGCAAAACCAACTTGCGCATGGCCCCGACCTTCCGCCCCGACATGGCGCACAACGCACTCGGCGATCCGCAAGCCTGGAACACCTGGGTCGGTCGGTTGGAAGACGCCGCCGATCTGCGCGTGGATTCGCTGGAATCCCTGATCGGCGCACTGGCCAAAGCCCGCCTGGAATTCGCCGTTGCCGGCGCCAAGGCCAGCGACCACGGCTTGTCACGCCTGCCCGACTGCGAGCCGGACGCCAAGCTGGCCGCCAGCGCCGTGCGTAAAGCCCTCAAAGGAGAAGTACCCATCCAACACGAGCGCGATGCCCTGACGCTGGAAGTTTTGAACGCCACCGCCAAGTGGAACCATGCCGAAGGCTGGACCATGCAGTTGCATCTGAATCCCTTGCGCAACGTCAACCGGCGCCTGCTCGCCGCCGTGGGCGCCGACGCGGGTTGCGACGTGATGGGCGATGAACGGCAAGTCAACGGCCTGGCCCGCTTCCTGGGCGGCCTGGATGAAGAAGGCCACCTGCCGCAAACCATCCTCTACAACCTCAACCCCGCCGACAACCAGCTCTTTGCCGTGCTGGCCGGCGCCTTCCAAGGCTCGGGTGCCAACGCCGGCCATGTGCAGTGGGGCAGCGCCTGGTGGTTTCTTGACCAAGAAGACGGCATGCGCCGCCAGATCGATGATTTGTCGAACCTCGGCCAACTGTCCGCCTTCGTCGGCATGCTGACCGACTCGCGCTCGCCGCTATCCTTTGTGCGCCATGAAATGTTCCGCCGCATCCTGTGCGACATGGTCGGCAAAGACGCGGAAAGCGGGCGCATTCCTGACGATCAGGAGTTGTTGGCTGATTTGGTGAGCCGCGCGTGTTACGGCAATGCGAAGGATTATTTCGGGTTTGGAATTCATCCGAGTTTCGGATGAAACGATTTGGAGCGCGGCGGCACGACGCCGCTTTTCGGAGCCCGGCACGATGGGCGTCGAGGACCGAGAGACTCTCGATAAAAACGGCAACCCAATCTGCCTCGCCGGGCCGTCATGCCGGCCCGAACAAAGCGGCGTCGTGCCGCCGCACTCCAAAACATCCCCCCATGCGGCCCGCGTTTTTCCTCACCATCGCCCTGCTCCCCGCCTGCGAACAACGCCGGGCGCCGGCTGTGCCCATACCCACCCCACCCAAGGCGCTGGTTGCGCCCTCATCAACTTGGACCGACCTTGGCCGTCAACTTTTTTTCGACCCCTTACTGTCCAACCCTCCCGGCCAATCCTGCGCCAGTTGCCATGATCCGGCCACCGCCTTCAGCGACCCGCTGCACCGGGCGATTTCTCCGGGCGCCGCGCATGGCGCCCTTGGCAACCGCAACGCCCCCACCCTGCTCTACGCCAAGCACATCCCCCCTTTTGGGATGGATGAAGACGACGATGCCCTGCCACCAGCTCCCGTAGACGACGCCTATGCGCAGGAAGTGCGGGAAGAAGCCCTGCCCCTGCAAAAAACCGGCGGCTTGTTCGTCGATGGCCGCGCCAACTCGCTGGAGGCGCAGGTCGCCGGTCCGCTGTTCAACCCGCTGGAAATGAACAACCCGGACAAAGCCGCCATTGCCGACCGCCTGCGGGCCGCACCCTACGCGCATCGATTCGCCGACTTGGTGGATGCGCAAGCCCTGACCACGCCGGATTCCGCCCTACACTGGGCTTCCTTTGCTTTGGCCACCTTTGAGCAAAGCGCGGCTTTCGCTCCGTTTGCCTCGCGTTATGACGCCTTCCTCGCCGGCAAGGAAAAATTCACCGCGCAGGAGTCCGAAGGCCTGGATGTTTTCGAAAATCCCAAACGCGGCAATTGCGCCAGTTGCCACCCCAACCGTCCGCAACCCTACGACGTTTGCCCGCCGCTTTTCACAGACCATTCGTACCACAACCTTGGGCTGCCACCGTTGCCGGGGACCCTGCCGGATGCCGGCCTATTTGCCATCACGGGCGACCCCAAAGACAAGGGGCAATTCCGCACGCCCACGCTGCGCAACATCGATAAAACCGCGCCGTACTTCCACAACGGACGCTCCAAAACCCTGCGCGAGGTGGTGGATTTTTACGCCGACCGGCCGACGGGCAAATTCGGCCCCGCGGCGTTCCCCGAAACGATGGAAACGCGGCGGACAGGCAACCTGAAACTGACCGAGGCCGAGCGTGAAGCGCTGGTGGCATTTTTGAAGACGCTGGATGATCGGTGACAAGCGAAGATGAAACTCACTCCCCACGCAGCCTCTTCAGAATACTTGCCAAAATCCGCGAGTCCGTAGTTGCTCCCGCATGTGAAGGCCGCAGCGGCCGACGTTCAAAAAGTTGCGCCTCGGTGCCAATGGGCGCGATGTTCGCCGCCCCCACCACCCAGTCGCCATGGATGCCGTAAGGCACGATGGCATGCGCCAAAGGCGCGGCATTGAGGGCTTCCAAAAAGACGGAACCCGGCATCATGTCCCGCGCCCGCGCGTCGGCCATGTGAAACAGTTTAGCCTGGTTGGCACCCAAATGCGGCGTACCCACCGTGTAGAGCGTATGGATCCGCAGGCGTTTTCCCAAGGGCAGGTGCGCCGGACCAAAACCGGGGGCCCTTTCCGGCAGCGCCGCGAAACGGGCGATCAGGCCGCCCATCGAATGGGCCACCACATCCACCTCCACCGTCTCATGCGGATCGGCGGAAGGCCAGGTTTTCTCCACCCGCTCCACCACTTTCTGGCGGCAGGCCGGAAAAGTCAGATGCAGGAAAAAGGAAGCTTCCGCCACCCGCGTGTCGCCGGTGCCCCGGCGGATTTCCATGGAAATCTGGCGCGCCAAAAAACCCATGTCGCCCCAGCCCGACAAGGCGATGACCGGCCGGGCCAGTGGTTTGGGATGGGTGCGCATATGGCGCAATTCGGCTCTGGCGGCGACAAGCATGGGCATGCCCCAATCCTAGCAGGGTTTGGAATGAATTCAATGAGAAACAGGCCCCCTTGGCGCCTTCCCTTATCATTCCGCCCCTATGCACACAACCTCCATTTTGAACCCCATCATCCTTCTCTGCCCCGGCCAGGGCGCCCAAGCCATCGGCATGGGCAAAGCCTGGTTTGACGCCTCCCCCGCCGCCCAGGCGGTTTATGCCGAAGCGGCGCAAGTGCTCGGCTTCGATCTGGCAAAACTCTCGTTTGAAGGCCCGGCCGAAGTCCTCAACAAAACCGACTCCGCCCAGGCGGCCATCTACACCGCTTCGGTCGCCGCTTACCGCGGCCTGCTTGAAAAAGGCCTGCTCAGCGCCACCGACCTCAAAGCCACCGCCGGCCTGTCGCTGGGCGAATTCACCGCCCTGCATTTGGCCGGGGCTTTCTCTTTCGCCGATGGCCTGCGCTTGGTGCGCCTGCGCGGCCAGGCCATGCAGGCCGCGGCCGAGGCCGGCCAAGGCACGATGGTTGCTCTGACCGGTGACGGCATCGAAACCGCCGCCGCCGGCCTGTGCGATCAAGCGCGCCAGGGCGGCATTTTGGTGCCGGCCAACTACAACTCGCCCATGCAGGTGGTCGCCAGCGGCGATCCGGCCGCCTGCGCCCGCGTGGCCGAAGCGGCCGGCGCGGCCGGTTTCAAGGCCACCGCGCTCACCGTGGCCGGGGCCTTCCACTCCGACCTCATGAAGCCGGCCGCCGACAAGTTGGCCGCCGCCATCGAACAAACGGCCTGGAACCTGCCCAAGGCCACCGTGCTCTCCAATGTTTCGGGCGTCGCCCACGTGACCGACATCGCGACCATCAAAAAGAGTTTGATCGCGCAGTTGACCAGCCCGGTGCGCTGGAGCCAATCCATGCAGTGGTCGGCGCAGAATCTGCCCGGCCGCTACGTGGAATTGGCACCCGGCAAGGTGCTCTCCGGCCTGATGCGCCGCACGGTCAAGGAATTGAAAGTTGAAAACTTCGACGCGCCGCCCGCGCCGCCGCAGGCGGCGGCGTAATTAAAAATGAAGAATTGGAAATGAAAAATGGCGGCATTTTTTATTTTTGGCTCTTCATACCCCCTTCATTCTTCATTGCCAATTCTTCATTGATTGCCCCCATGTCCCTCATCGTCACCGGCTCCATCGGCATTGACACGATCGAAACACCCGACGGCCAAAAGGCCGACAGCGTGCTCGGCGGATCCTCCATCTACTTTGCGGCCGGAGCCTCGTTCTTCACGCAGGTGCGGCTGGTGGCGGCCGTGGGCGAGGATTTCCCGCCCGCCTTCCTGGCCGCATTCAACCATTTCGGCGTGAACATCCACGGACTTGAAACCCGCAAGGGCTCCAAGACGTTCCGCTGGCACGGCCGCTACCACGAGAACATGAATGACCGCGATACGATTTCGGTGGACTTGAATGTGTTGGCCGAGGCGCTTCCGCCGGTTCCGGAAACCTTCAAGGATTCACAGTTCGTGTTCTTGGCCAACACCCATCCGGCCGGCCAGATGGCCCTGCTCGACCAGTTCCCCAAGCGCAAACTGGTGGTGGCCGACACCATGGACCTGTGGATTGAAATCGCCCAACCGGAACTTAAAAAATTGCTGGCGCAGGTAGACGGCTTCGTGCTCAACGACTCCGAAGCCCGCCTGCTGACCGGCGAAGCCAACGCCATCAAGGCTGCCGACGCGGTGCTGGCCCTCATGGGCGACGGCGCCAACAAATTCGTCATCGTCAAAAAAGGCGAACATGGCGCCATCCTGCGCCACGGCGCGGGCACGGTGGTTTTGCCGGCCTATCCCAGCACCCGCGTGGTGGACCCCACCGGCGCCGGCGACACCTTTGCCAGCGGCTTCATGGGCTATGTGGCGCACAAGGACGACACCTCGCCCGAAACTTTGCGCCAAGCCATGGCCTATGGCACGGTGGTGGCATCCTTCACCATCGAGAAATTCTCCATCGGCCGCCTGCAGGAAATCACCCGCGCCGACATTGACGCGCGGCTGGCGGAATATAAAAAGATGATTGCCACGGGCCACTGATCAAAAAAGGGGGGCAATCGCTGCTGTTGGTGGTGGATGACGGCGATCCCATTTCACAGCCGGGCGTGATGGCACTTCGGCTGGAAACCTCCGACACTCCCATGCTTCGCCGCCGTTAAGCCATCTCCCCTTGAAATCCGCCGCATCAGCCATGCGGCGGATTTTTCCATGCCTAAAAATACCCTATCAAAATTTGTGTTCTTTTTTTCCCATCGCCGCCTTACCATCACGGCAGAGAAGCATTGAAAGCCAACTGACAAGCCGCACTCCCCATGATCCACCCACTTGCCCCCCGCTGCGGCCCGAAAACCACCCCATTCGGCGGGCGCGGCAGGGGTGCGCTCCACGCGGGATTTTCCGCCCTTGAATTGCTGGTGGCCCTGACCATCATCCTCGCAGTCATGGGAATCAGTGCCGCGGTCTATGCCCGCATGCGCTCAGCCGCCAAAAGCCAGTCGGCCATGACTGCCATGGGCCCCCTGTGCGACGCCTCTTTGCGCTACCAGCAAATCGTTCCGCTGCCGCTGCAGGACCGCGATGCGGGCTTGTATTTCGTGGACTTCAACAACAACGGCATCAAGGACGGATCCGACCGAACTCTGACTTCCATGGAATACTTTCTCCTGCGCACTTCGGAAGTTCCGGATTGCCAGGCGCAACTGAATTTCGTCCCCAAAGACATGATGATCACCGAGCAGACGGCGACGGTCGGCATCCGGTTTCTGAGTCCGGCCAACACCGCATCGGCAAACACCCTGATCAAAGCCGGCTACACCCTCAAAACGGTCCTGGATCCATGGGGCACCGAACTCAAATTTCGCAGCCTGTCCAACGCCACCCTCCTTAATCTGGATGCCTCCGTCGGTGAAAAGGATGCGGCCATTCCTTACGCCGACTACCCGTTCTTTGCATCCGCCGGCCCCGACGGCCTATGGGGCGCGTTGACCGCCCATGATGTCAACCAACCCAACCGGGATGCCAAAGACAACCTCTACTCTTTCACGGCCCACCAATGAGGAACTTCTTTCATGCACCGTTCTTTCCCAGGCGACGGGCCGCCGCCTGCGCGGGATTTTCTCTGATTGAACTGCTGGTGGTGCTGGGCATCATCGTGCTGGTGGTGGGCGTGGCCACGCCGATGATCGGGCGCATGCGCAGCGGCACCGTGCAACTGCAGATGCGCACGGAAGTGGTGGCCGCCCTGCAATCCAGCGTGGTATTGATGAACACCTACCGCAAGCCGGATGCCGACAGCGGAGAACCGCGGCTGGCGGGGGTCACCTACGGGGGCACGGCGGTTTTTTTTGATTCCGCGCGCGGGCTGATCCGGTTTTCCAACAACAACCAATTCGCCCAGGACACGACCCGAAGCGGCGGCGATCCGCTGCGCGCCTTGGAGCGGCAGACCTTCACCCAAAACGGCGTGGTCTGGAACAAAAAAGCCTATGATTTTTTAAAGCCCATGGAACCGGTCCAGATCCGCAGCGGTGTCGGCATATGCGGGGTCGTCCGCGATGACAACGGCACGCCGGCGGACCCTTCGGATGACAAGATCAAACTCGTCCCCATGCCCTTTGCCGTCTGCTGCGGCTCCGACACCTACGGCCTGCCCATTGCCCCGTCGGTCTTTGCGGATTTGGACGGCGACGGGCTGTACGAGCAGGTTCCCACCTCCACCCCGGCGGTCATCGTCTACCTGCGGGACGATGTGGCCAATATCGGCGCCGATCCGGACGACCTCTCCACCCTGCCGGGCGCCACCCCCCAGGACAAGGTGCAGACCCTGCTGTTCAAGTGCCATGGCATGCTGGTGGAATTATCCATCCAAAACGGCTCCGAAATGGATACCCAGTGAAGACCGATACAGGGCGGTGCTTAATCAGAATCAGAGAACTCCCATGAAACACCACGCAAAACATCCGCATTCCGGGTTCAATCTGATCGAAGTCCTGGTTGCCATGGCCATTTTCGCCATCGGTTTCGCGATGATCGCGGGCATCGTCCCGGCCGGGCACCTGCTTAACCGGCGCACCGAAGACGACGTGCTGGCCATCATCGCCGCAAAGAACGTGGTGGCGGTGATCGAGGCCAAGAAAATTTTCACCCCGGCCTGGGAGCACACCTACACCCACGACCAGATCAACGAAGGGGCTTACCCCGCCGGCACCTTCTCCGCGCCGGGGACCCCCCAAGACCTGCAGGCTTCGGCGCGCGGCGGCGAGGCGAAAAGCCTGGAAGGCTCGTTGTTCGACATCCGCAACGGGGCCAATGTCAACATCGCCGCCGGACCCATTGACTGGCGCCCCAATGACGGCGACAACATTCCCGACTGGGAAGACCGGCTGGCGACCAACCACGCTTGGGCGGTGGGGAGCCGAATTCCGTTCCCCGGGGACAGCCCGGTGGATGGCCCCTCCGGCGTCCAATGCCGGGGATGGCTTTATTTACCCCAGAGTTTCCGCGACGCCTACGATACCAACGGCGACGGCAACCCCGGCAACGGGGCGGGTGAGCAGTTCAATTTAAATGACTGCACCAGCATGCCCTTGGGCAGCATCCACGCCTTCCACAACCGAATCGGTTATTCCGATATTTTCCCCAGCGAGGACGTCACCTATCCCACCTACATCACCACCTTGGGCAACCGCGACTACCTGAGTTCGATCATGGTGGCCGACCTCAACGCCAATGCGTCAAACCGCCGCTGGGTGGCGGCCGTGGCCGTCCTGCGCCGCCACTCGGGCGACACTTGGCCGGAACGCGCCCTGCCCCGCACCGGCGACAGCGGCGTGCGGCTGGTGACGCCCAACAACCCCAGTCTGCTTGTGTCCATCGAGGGCAACAACCACCCCAACACCGGCTGGCCCGTGCAATGGGGCTACTGGAACAGTTACTGCGTCAGCGGCAACGACACCGACCCCAACATCCCTGGCATGTACAACCTGCCGATGATCGTGTATGACTGGGCCAACAATCTGATCGAGGTGGCCTATCCCCCGTGCTGGACACCCGGCGCCTACACCCCCACCGTGGACGCCGCCGTGGACCGCCGCATGAAAGCCGGTGACAAATTCATCGCCCGCGAGGGGGGCACCGTTTTCACCGTGCTCTCCACCCGCGACGTGGGCGCCAACCTCAGCGTGCAAATCGTGGAGGTGTACCCGACCCTGCGCACCACCTTGCTTGGCCCCAACTCCGACCCCAACTGGCGCCTACGCGAGGGCTATTTTGCGCCGCGCCCGGCCTTGGGCGGCGCCAGCCCCCTGATCCGCGTTGAACTTCTTTCCGCGACCCGCGGCTTCACCACCAACACCAACCACTAATCCGGCAAACCCGCCGAAAGTTGCGCCATGTTCAACTTCTTTTTCAACCCCACCGGAATGTCCATGGATGGATGCGCGGCGCGGCGCCTGAGGATTTCCGGACGGACGAAACCCCGGACTCCCAAAGGCATGACCCTGGTTGAACTGTTGGTCGCCCTGACGCTCGCCTTGGCCATGGCCGGACTGGCCTACGACCTGTTCACCAACACCCAAAGCGCCACGCGCTCGGGCATCGACCGCTCCACCATCATGCAGGAAGCCTACGTGGCCGAAGCCCGCTTGCGTTCGGATTTTGCCTCGATGGTGGGGCCAAGCAGCCTGGCCGACTCGGCCGCCGGCGCCATCCTCATCATTCCGGCGATGCGCACCGGCACCTTGCCGGTTCCCGGCAAACAGGGCGAACAGATGTTGACCCAGTTGCGCAGCGACCAATTGGTCATCTTCTATGACGCGCAGCATGGCGGTCTGATCCGCGACGCAGGCGGCGGCATGCCCTTGAAAAGCCTGACCCGCACCGGCGTCAAATCCGCCCAGGCCAAGATCTGGCTTGGCCACGTGCGGCGCGCCAGCGGCGAATCCACCTCGGCCTTGGATTGGGTGGTGGGGCGCCAGGCGACCCTGCTGGTGGACGATCCCTCGCTGCCGGCCCCCACCGGCCTTGAACTGGCCCCCGGGCTGCCGGCCTCCGACCCGCGGTCCGGGCTCTCGCCCTTGAATACCGTCAGCCAGATGTCGGACGTGGTGCCCTACGGGGAAACGCGAATCGCCAACTGGATGCGCGCCGCGGGACGCACCGATGCCGACATGGTCAACGCTTTTGCCGTGCTGCCCAACAGCACCTCCAATTACACCAACCAGCCGACCGTGGTGACCCAGCCGCTGTCCGATGGCGTCTTTGACGCCTCGGATTTGTTCAGCAGTCACCGCATTTTCATGTCCCACCGCAGCGAGTTCATCGTGCAGTACAGCGCGGACCTGGATTGCAACGGCCTGATCGACACCACGGGCGCGACCCCCTATGCCCTCAATCAAAGCACCTTCACCGGCACCATCGCGTGGTATCCGAAGGATGCCGACGTGTTCGACGGCGTCGCTTCGGCATTGAAACCCGTCGTTTTTTACCCGAATGACGACCAGGCCCGCGTGGTCCACCTGGGGTATTACCAGGGGGCGGCGGATCCCGCCACCGGCAAGGATGCCGGCGGGGTGGCGCGTTATTTCAAAAACAACCACGGCGATTGGACGCCGTACCCGGCGGTTGGCGCCGCACCCAACAACAACTTCGGCGATGCGCTGGGCGGCGCCGCCTACACGGCGGCCATGGCCGCCTACGGCGCCCACCACAACAACAGTAGCCCGACCCAATGGGTGCCAGGCGGCCCGCTGCATGCCATTCCTCCGGCGCAAAGCAAATGGCCGCAGTTGATCCGCATCCGCTACCGGCTGCATGACCCGCGCGGGCAAGTGGTTTCTTTCAATGAGGAATTCCCCTTCAACCACCGCAACGACACCGGCGATCCGGCGCGTCCGGCGTCCGGAGCCGCCGCGGACAGCCCGGATGAATCGCGCTGCTCGGGCGTCTGGTTCGAACACATCTTCTCGATCCCCTATCCGCGCGTGAATTAGGAGCCATTCATGAACCACATCCAAAAAAACGGCCGCGGATTCGCTTTGCGGAGCCTGCCCACGCCTGCTGCGCAGGGCGAGCACGCCTCCGGCGTGCTCGCGTACGGGCTTGCGCCCGCACGCAAGGCCGGGTTCGTCCTCATCATCGTTTTGGCCATCCTGCTGCTGGTGACCATCTTGGCCGTCACCTACCTGCGCGTGATGCGCCTGCGCACCCTCAACCTCAACAAGAGCGGCGGCAACATTGATGTGGTGGCAAGTTCCGTCCTCGACCAGGCACTCACCGCCATTGCCGCCGATATGCCGGTCAAAAATTCCGGCCAGGAAAACTACGACTACCCCTGGACCGACGCCAGCGCGACGCTTTTGCCGGCCACCCTGGCTTATCCCACCCAGCAATCGGGCCTGTTCACCGCGGGCAATCCCGCCCGCGACGATGCCTGGCTGGCGTCCTCCATGCCGGAAGGCGGCAATTGGCCCCACCTGTCCAACATCATGGGATCCTTCCTGGATGTCGCCACGGCCGACCTCACCCAAGTGCCGGTCAATCCAACCACCCTGCTGCGCGTGCCCTCCGACAAACTTTCCGCCAATATGGAAACCAATGTGCCCTTTGGTGATCCGCGCCTAGCGGACGCCGACGGTGACGGCATCGGCGACAGCTTCTGGTTCTATCCGCCGCGCCCGCAGATTGAAACCACCCGCTATGTGGCGGCGGTGTACATCGAAGACTTGAGCGCCAAAATCAACCTCAACACCGCGCTGCCGCTGCGCGCTGCGGGCGCTTACCCGGCCATTTCCCCAAAGGGCCTCAGCCCCAGCGATGTGGATTTGGCGGCCATGGTCAGCGCCTTTGGAGCAACCGACGCCGAGTTGACCAACGCCGTCAAATACCGCTCCATGGGCGATGTCACCCCCGCACCGTGGAATGAAGGCAAACGCAACAAGTACTGGGGCGTGCATGCCAGCCACTGCCAATTGACCGGCGAAACGGCGGCTCCGGACACCCAGCGCTACTCACTGGACGATGAGTATGAATTGCGCTTCCACGGCGGCCTGAACGACCACTACACCACCGACGCGATCACTGGCCAGAAAAAACCCGTCACCACCACCGTCGAATCGGCGGCCAGCGGCCTACCCAATCTGCTGCGTGCCACCAACACCACCACCATGACTGAATCCTCTTGGCAAGATGCTGGTTTTGCCGACGCCACAACCTTCCTGAAAAACAATCCGCGCCGCTGGCTCACCACCCTCAATGGTGATGCGGCCCGGCAAGTGGGTTTGGACGCCACCTTTTTAACCCAGGAAATCCGCTACAACTTGAACATCCGCAACGATGCGGATTACCCGCTGGAAGTGGGCGACGCCATCGGCCTCCGTTTTTTTCGCGGTAAAGACGGGCTGGACAACACGGCCGACGACTACCCCATGCCGGCCGGCTTTGCCCGCTTTGTCCCGCTGGCTTCCGAACGGCCAACCGCCATGGCGTATCAATGGATGTGCAACATCCGTGACGCCAGGGACAAAAATAACCTCGTCACCAAAATGGGCGATGCAGGCAGCAACGGCGGCTGGTACGGCTTCGAGCCGCTGCCGCTGCTATCCGAGGTTTACATGCAGCGCTCGTACCACGAGGCCTCCGGCTCCACCGGCAGCGCCGGCAATTACACCATCCACTGCGCCTCCAACGGTGCCACCGCCAGTTACGCCTTTGAGCTGGCCAACCCCTACCACTTCCCCATCAAACTCACCAATGTGGATGTGGCGGTGCAGTTGCCGGGCGTGAGCATTCCCGGCGCCGCCCGGCGCATTTCCACCGATGTCACGGCGGCCGGGTGGCCCGACAAGGATGCCGACAACGATCCGGTGCTGCTGCCGGGACACCGCCTGATCCTATGGAAAAACGGCTCCAGCGCGGATGCCAACACCGACATCACCGCCATGATCAACAATGCCGTCGCGTTGGACCCGGCCAAAGTCCACAAAGTGCCTTGCAGTCTGGTCATCAATGACGTGGCCATCGCCACTCTCCCGGCCACCTCTTTTGTGCGCGTGGACCTGCTCTGCTACACCGAGGACAAAACCGGCGTCGCCAGCGGCGTGGCCGAACCCGGCGCCTATTCCACCCTGGTGGTCCCGTGGCTACCGCAATCGTTTACGGAAAACACCGCCCGCGGCCCGTTTGCCTCCGGCGCCTTGCTCGGCTTCCGCCAAGTCAATGGCCAGGCCTTTGGCATTGACCAAGGCCCCAACCTTCTGCAATGCCGGCCGGCGCGCTGGCCCAACCTCACCCTCCCCGCGCTGACGGCCGACACCAGCAGCACCAACATCACCGGCGTGGCCCCCAACTTCGGCGATACGGCCATCCGCTACACCCGCGTGGGCGGACCGGCGGGTTGGGTTTACAACGGTTCATTCCAGAGCCTTGGCGCAACGTCCAAGCCTTTGGCTCCCTTTCCGGCCGGCCGCATCGACCTGAAGGCCGACAAATTTTATTTCAACCAGCAGGCACTGTTTGGCGGAACCAAAATCCCCGGCGACCAATTGAGTTCGCTGATGGATTTGCTGCGCATCCCGATGTGGGGCATGCGCGGCAGTTCAACCGTCCACCGCGGCAACCTGGCCCTGCAGGCCAACGGCCAATACGTCGACACCACGCAGGCCGCCGCACTTTATGAGTTCCTTGAAAGCGGGGTCAAACCGCTGTCTTCGCTGTGCGTCTCCATTGACCCCGGAACCTCGACCTACAACAGCGTCCTCAGCGCTTCCGGCACGCCCACCACCAGCCATGGCAATGTGCCCTTCGGCTGGCTGTTGCCTTGCCTGTATGACACGGTGAACCCCGCCATGTACGGCGGCCTGGATGTGGACTCCGACGGCACCAAGGATTGGTTCAACCAGGCGAGCACGACCTTGTCAACCCTGGATGCCAACGGCAACGGCCTGCTTGATTGGCCGGGTGAAATGGATGCCAACGCCTACTTGGTGCCGGGGCGCCTCAACCTCAACACCGCCCCGCAACATGTGCTGGCGGAGGCGCTGCCCATCCCCAATGCCGCACTTCGCTCACAACTGGCAGCCGCCATCGTGGCGCGCCGTGCGGGCGCGCCCACCACCGGCACGCGTGCCTCCTCGGACCGCGGCTTGTCCAGCGTGTTTGAAATCCTGCAGGATGCCGCGACCCTGCCGGCCTTTGTCGGCAGCCCAACCAAACGCTTTGATTTGGTTGAAAATCTGGGCTGCCTGACCCAAACCACCACCTGCCGCAGCGACTTTTTCGCGGTTCACATCCTGGTTTTGGGTTATGACTGCAACGACTTCAGCTTGGGGGCCAGCGAACAGCGGCGCATGATGGTCATCGTCAGCCGGTCGCAGCAGACCACCCCCGGCAACAAGGCGCAACTCAAATACTGGAGTTACATCTATTAAAATGGACGCACACCCATTCCGCCCATGACCGTGCCCGCAACCCTGCTCCATGAAAAAGACCGTGCTCTTGACCTC
>Ga0207124_1063_pt1 | contig 15899 bp, 15 predicted proteins | sample Alteio_BWMinHeat_37_FD_153506 | JGI IMG/M metagenome (GOLD analysis project Ga0207124, IMG submission 153506) | Enriched cells from forest soil in Barre Woods Harvard Forest LTER site, Petersham, Massachusetts, United States -... | ecosystem: Environmental > Terrestrial > Soil > Temperate forest >... | reverse complement strand
GATCAAAGTGATGATAAATATATTGTAGAAGTTGCCATGCAATATAATGAAGGCTACGGCGAACAACTTTTCTCCTTCGTGAACAATATTAACACCATCGACGGCGGCACCCATGTGGCTGGATTCCGTTCCGCACTCACCAAAGTGTCCAACAAGAAAGCTGCCGAACTTAAAATGTTCAAGGACAACGAGGAAAACTTTTCCAGTGAAGACGTGCGCGAAGGCCTTGTTGCCGTCATCAACATCAAGGTACCCGAACCACAATTTGAAGGACAAACCAAAGGTAAATTAGGCAACAGCGAAGTAAAAGGCATTGTTGATTCATGGACCTTCGCATTCCTCGACACTTTCTTTGAAGAGCATCCGGCGATTGCCAAAAAAATCTTACAAAAAGCAGAAATTGCTAAACGTGCACGCGAAGCAGCAAAGAAAGCACGCGATTTAACCCGCCGAAAAACGGCATTAGAATCGGCAATCTTGCCGGGCAAATTAGCCGACTGCAGTAATGAAAATCCGGTAGACACTGAACTATTCATCGTTGAGGGTGACTCTGCAGGTGGTTCAGCAAAACAAGGCAGAGACCGCAACAACCAGGCTATTTTACCTTTGCGTGGTAAAATCTTGAATGTTGAAAAAGCACGTCTTGATAAAATTTTAGGCAACGAAGAAATTAAAGCACTTATCGCAGCAATTGGCTGTGGCATCGGCACCATGGAATTTGATGTCACCAAAGCTCGTTACCACAAAATTATTCTGATGACCGACGCTGATGTTGACGGTGCTCACATTCGCACCTTGCTCCTGACGTTCTTTTTCCGCTACATGCAACCACTTATCGAACAAGGCTACCTGTACATCGCTCAGCCACCACTATACAAAGCAAAAATTGGCAAGAAAGAACAATATCTCAAAGACGACAAAGCATTTAAAGGCTTTCTCTTTGATTGGGCAAAAGAACAAACAACACTGCTCATCGATGAAAAAGAAATTGAGCAAAGCACCTGGCAAAATATCCTCAACACCTTAGCAACCTATGATGACATGCTCAATGTATTGTGCACTCATTACCGAATTTCAATATTTCACGGACATCGCTTACTCACGGTACTTCTTGAACATCCATGGAAGCCAACCCAAGGAACGGCCCCGCTTCTTGAAAACTTGCAAAAGAAATTCACCAACTATGCAGTGAGCATAGAAGCTCCAGCACATGCGCTTGAAGAAGAAGAGCGCAGCATGGCATTGGTGCACAAAGAGCCGATCATCAGATTTAGTTTGCTCAATAAAGACTGGAGTATTGATCTTTCATTCTTCAGCTCACAAGAAACGCTCAATGTGCTGGCAAACTTGCAAAACCTTAAACAACTTGAAAGTCCTTGGGCACTCAAAATTACCGGTAAAGAGCGTTTAATCTTGGGCAGCACCAGCCTACAGCTGATGCGCGCCATCAGTGATATCAGCAAGCCATACATGCATGTGCAGCGTTACAAAGGTCTTGGTGAAATGAATCCAGAGCAACTTGCAGAAACTTCTATGGATGACAAAACCCGCAGCCTGCTTAAAGTCACCATCGAAGATGCATTACAAGCCGACTCGTGGTTTACCACGTTAATGGGTGATGATGTTTCCGGACGCAAAGATTTTATTGAAGATTATGGACATTTTGTAAAAAATCTTGACGTATAACTGATTTATTTTAAATTTTAGGCAACAATAACAATATTTTCGTGGGCATATGTTATGTAAGCATATGCCCATCATTTATAAAAAGGACATCAGATGAAATTTGTAAAACAAGCGGTTTTTATTCTTGCTTTAATTAACTCCTCATGCTTGCTAACATTACGACAATCCTACAATAGCTTTAGCACAACATCAGTTGCCAATGCATCTGGCGCGAGAACCTATTTTGCAAGAGAATCGCGCAGAGTTGCCAGAAAAACTAAGACAGAGAATTCTTATTTATCTACAGTTCTTCTTTCATCGTGCACCTACCTACTCAATGAAGCAAAAGTCATCAATTATACGACATCAACAGTTAATGTTATTAATGAACCATCAAAAGCTTCCATCGCCGACACTAATCCCTTGAAAAAAAAGAAATTCATTAATAACCTAACGCAGGCTATCAAGCAGCCGGATTTGTATACATCTTCAACTCAGAAAAAAGCACGTAAACCAAATAATGAAAATCCTTTCATACAAGCCATGCAAAAAAAACTTGATGAGCCAACAAGAAAAACGAAACGACTTAATTATCAACGCAAACATGATTGAACGTATTAAAGAATTTATTATTCATCATGATTTAATTTCGCCAGGGTCAAGCATTGTTCTTGGCCTTTCCGGCGGACCAGATTCTGTCTTTCTTCTCCATGTGCTCTGCACGTTACGAGATGAAGGAAAAATTTCTGCGATAATCGCAGCACATTTAGACCATCAATGGCGTGCAAATTCCGCAAGCGATGTCGTATTTTGTGAGCAACTTGCCGAACGCTATGGAGTTCAATTTGTAAGTGGTGTTCTTAAAAATTTTGCTTCGCAAAATGTAAGTGGTTCTAAAGAAGAAATTGGTCGTAGCGCGCGACGCAACTTTCTCACCAAAATTGCTCAAGAACATAGCGCATCAGCTATTGCTCTTGCACATCATCGTGATGATCAACAAGAAACTTTTTTTATCCGACTGCTGCGTGGCGCATCACTGACAGGACTCACGGGCATGAAACCGCGCCACGGACTTTTTATTCGACCACTGCTCGAAATTTCTAAACAAGAAATTCTTGAGTATCTTGAAAAACACAACATTCCATATCTCATCGACCCTTCTAATGAATCACATGAATTCTTGCGCAACAGAATTCGCTTAACCGTCATTCCTGCATTGCGCGCGTGCGATGAGCGTTTTGACACAAATTTTGCAAAAACACTCAAGCAATTACAGGAAACACAAGAATATCTTGATTCGCTTGCGCGAGAAATCTTCAGCAACATCACTGCGCAACAAAATGGAGTTGTACAACTTGATTATCATGCATTGTTGCAACAACATCCCGTTATGCAAAAACAACTCTTGTTGTTGTGGCTGACCACAGAACAGGTTAAATTCCCGGTAAGTTCCGGCTTTTTTGATGAGATTCTAAAATTTTTGCGCAATCCGGGCAAAGAACATGCTCTGCATGAGACATGGCGGCTTGTGAAAGATGCAAAAAAAGCGTGGCTTTCTAAAAAAACCGATATACCGTCAAATTAGGCTCTTTCAGCCAATTTCTACCCATTTCTCATCCAACTTAAAATTCAATTAGCCACTTTCAAAATATTTCAATTATGCTATAATGTATAGTGAAACTAATGAGTTACAGGGAAAATGGGGTTATTTTTTATGACAATGCTAAGAACTACAATTTTATATGTTTTTTTCCTAAGCCTGCAGTGCGCCAATCTGTTGGGCATGAATGCCATGCGCATAAACAGTGAAAAGAAGCGCAAAGAGTTCTATAAAGAACTATATATTCCTGAAGAAATAAAAAAAGAGCGAACTTTTAATAATAAATTTCAAGCTTTACCTCCTGAGGTCAACAACATAATCATGAGTTTCGTAGGTAACGGTAACAAAGATCTTGATTCCGTCACACCATTAGTCCTACCTAATATCTTGCGAACCAAGCAGATCGTGAAAAAGGATAATGCAGGAAAAATTATCAGTAGTGACGCTCAATTTGAAGATTTTGCTGATCAAGTAACAACCAAAATCGCTGAGCTTGTTGATAGAAAGAATATGCCAAAAGATTTAAAAAAATTATGCGTTGAGATAGATATTTTAGGTGCAAGAAATGATGGTACTGTTTCTTGTGAAAGAGCAAACAAATTTAAAAATTTATTGCAAAGTAAGTTAATTTTGCAAGGTGGTATTCCATTTTCTCTTATCGATTGTGAAAAACCTAATAATTTGACACCTATAGCTGGAGTCTCGGATTATTCGATTATCCCCGTTGCAACTACCTCAGAAAAAATAAAATTGTTTCCGCCAAAAGCTCTGTATTCTCTACTAAATCCTATTACAAGTTGTGCAAAGACAATATCAGGATTGCCTTTAAGTAGTGATTTCAGACCCCATTGCAATGACTTTAATTTCGAGAGTCTCCTTGCAGGATATGTAGCTCTCAGATGGGCTATACCTAACATCACTAGCAGCTGCTTTACAGATTTTTATTTTTCCTTGTTATTAACAGGTATAAATCCAGCTGTATATTTGCATCACTACGCTGGGGAGCTATTTAAGAAACTAAGTAAGGAAGTTGGACCCGAAAAATATTTTATAAAATACAACATTAAGGGATCTAAAGGAATTTCTGCCTGCGCCATTCCTGTCAACAGTAAAAAAGAAGTGGATGTGTACATTCCGTATAGCGTCCCTCATGGATATTCCGGTGCAAATGCTTCTTCAGTCGTCGCATCAAATAATGAAGGAACGTTATTCATATATAATGAGAAATGGTCCAAACCAAAAATTAGTACTGAACCTGAATACTTGCAGGTTAAAGCTGAACAGTTAACATCAACACTAAAAAAGTTACAAGCAAATGAAAATGAGCAGCCCAAATTACAACCGGGACGTTACTTAACGTTGAGATATGATACTCGCTTTTCAAAACCATTTTGATACATGTTCATTACCTCGTACGCAAAATCGCCATAATTTATCGGTCGCTTTACTAATGCCAATGCGCGGTGTCGCTACAATTTCATCATCATTAACAACTTTTCCTTCTGTCAAATACAAAGATCCTTGTTGCATAAGATTATGATGATCATGCTCTTTGCTGATCGCCATTGCTTGTGCCAATTTCCCGGGCCCATTGCCTAGGTGCTGCATATTTTTTACTCCACGCAGTTGGTGCATAATTTCTATTCCTTGCACCGGCTCAATTGCCCGCACGAGAACTCCACCAGCAATCACATCGTTCGGTCGTGCAACCACATCAAAACAGTAATGATTTCCATAAATAAAATAGATATAGGCATGGCCAACCGGGCCAAACATGGCTGCATTGCGGACGGATTTGCCTTTGTACGTATGGCTAGCCGGATCATCTTGATAGCCATAAGCTTCAGTTTCCACAATCATGCCAGCCAAAATAGTACCTCGAAGTCCCGGCGTAGCCCATGGCGAAGACGGATGCCACTCACGGACAATGATTTTGCCAAGAAGCTCGCGGGCGACAGTTATTGTGTCGCGGCAATAGAAGGAATGAGGGAGAATATTTTTATACATAATAATTTATTTTAACTATGAATAACTTTAATTCAAATCTTTATCTTTTTTCGTTAAGGGCCTTGTCGCCCTTAACAATCGACACCAAGGCTTGCAGCCCTGGACCGGCTCATTTCGCTCGAACGGTGACCACTCGTCTTAGCAGCTTCGCAGCACGACTGCGGGTTGCCCATGCTCTGCACCAACCTTCATCAACATGGTACCGGCGAGATTTAAATCAAGGGAATTGGTACGCGACTCACTGGCGAGTAGGTGCATGGTGTTCGCATGGCACCTGCGAGCTCAACCGGCTATTCAAGATTTTATTTATTTGTTCATTCGCGCTTGTCGGTGTCATGGCATGCTAGCACCCCCGATGTCATCCTGAACTCGTTTCAGGATCCATAAATTTAACAAATTCCTTAAAGGGTGCCTGTCCGCCGAAGCTTGCCAAGTCGGAAGACCTGGATAAGCGAAGGCTGGAGCAAGACCCTTAAGGAAAAAATTAAAGCAAGAAATCGGGAAAATAAGTCCGTTGTTAGGAGGTGACAAGACTCCCTAACGACAAAAAGAAGGAATTATGGAAATGAAATCTTATAAAGAGTAGAATTATGAAAAAGAAAGGTGTTATGAATCATACTCCTCCCTCACATGCAAATCACCGAGTTTTAGCCCTTATCATAATCCTGTCATTATTGCTTCATGGCATTTTTATGATGTTTATCATTCTGAACACCGAATCAGCACATCAAATGTTCCTGCGCCATAATCAAGAAACTCTCACACAACAACAAAAATTGCAGCAAGCTCAGGCACAACAGCAAAACCAACAACAAAATCAACCCAATGATGAACAGCAAAATTGGGCTGCTCACAAAGCGCCTTCTTCAAGCGTTAGCGCACCAGTACTTTTCCAAGATCAAGAAGAACAAGCGCAACCACCTGCTTCATCAACAGAAGAAATTTCCCAAGCTGCTGCTGAACAAGTTGCAGAACCTTCTGCGCAGGATGAACAAAAAAATATGCTTGAAGCAACCTCAGAACCAGAAGAACAACAGGCACAAAAAAACCTACAAGAAGAAATCCAAGAACCTGAAATTGCTCAGCACAAACCTGAAGCTCGCGAAGAATCTCCCGTGAACATGCAAGAGACATTGCAACAACAGCCAGCTACAGCATTGCAAGACGAGAAAGCACTACAAAAAACCGTGGCACAAAAAACTATCAAACAAAAAATTCAAAAACCTAAAGTAGTCAAACGGCCACCTTTGCCTGCAAATACCACGGGATTTTCTCTTGCTCAACTGTCGCAACGATTCTTAGAATATGCCCATCAAGAACAAGGAAGCGGCATGGTGGAAGTGCTCGGTGCTCAACAAGGCATGCCAACCGATGAACAACTCAAGCATGAACGATATGTACAGAAGATTTTCTGGTGGATTCAAAAAGCATCTGACATGCAAAATTATCGCTATCAAAGCATTCCACAAACTGATGCCTCAAGCAGCTGGTTTATGTTGTTAAACCGCGATGGCAGTATACGCGTACTCAATTTGTTACAACCATCGGGCGTTCCTGCTTTGGATGCCATTGTTGGAGATGTCATTAGGGAAGCAAGCAGTTCATTCCCGCCAGTGCCTGCGTACTTTAAAGGCGATGGTTACTCTTTACGCTTTACGTTGAAATACCAATCATATCAGCAACCTAACCGAGCATTTAGATTTGGTACCTAATTGGTTAATTTTTAGAAATATGATACCTATTATAAAACGGTACTTGGTAAAACTAGATTAAAAAAGGCTGGTACATGTTGCATCGCACTACTATCATTTCCTTTTTTTTCTTCTGCGGCCCTTGTTTTTATCTTATATCAATGGATACTTCTTCCTTTTATAAAACATGGCAACTTAAGCAGGCTGACAGTGTGCTGGCATTAGCTAGTCACAACAACTTGCTATTTATGGGTGGCACAAATATGCCGCTCACAATTTATGATGTACGATATGGCGAAAAAATTGGAGAAATTCATGCTAACTTCAAGCTCTGTACTATTACCTCAATTACGCCCAATCATGAGTCTGCAAGTATACTTGGTACATCATGCTACGTACTTACTACTGAAGAGAATACCACTAAGTTTAATCTCATTAAATTTCCCGTTTCAGAAGATAAAGACCTTACTGAGAATGAGAAACTTATAGCCACATTACAAAAAGCAACAAGTAAAAAAACCAGTTGGGGTAAAATACAAAAAACCTGCTGTTCAAAAATAATGTACCCACGCGGGTTTGATGTTTGTTCGGTACAAGATACTGACTTTGATCCACCATTACCTATTAGTTTGACCTGTAAAGGACCAGAACAAAAGTACCTGGTTTATACCAAGAGACTCGCAGATCAAAGCGAATTATGTATCTATGACACGACATCAAAAACATTACGTGTTCATAAAAATCAAGCAAGAATTGTTGCTGTAGCGATTAATAACAAAGAAACCATGCTCGGCGTTGCATTGGATGATAAAACGTTTCATCTGCAAGATGTAAACAATAAAACAATTTTCTCACAGCAGTTGAGTGCAAGAATCAATGCTTTAACATTTTCTCCGAATGGCACTATCATTGCAATAGGCTGCAAAGATAATATCATTCATCTAGTTCGCACTGACAAAAAGCAGATCATGCAGCTCTATGGGCACAAGCAAGCAATAACCTCACTTACCTTCAGCGATGACGAGCATTTAATTTCGGGTTCCCATGATCATCAAGTTATCGTATGGAAAAACCGTCCCAGTCTTGAGAAATTGTTATATGCGGCACTACATGAAAAAAGATTTATTGATGTCGACATTAAAACTGCAAAAACAGATACTGAGTAATTTCCATCACTAAACCATTCATTCATGACGTATCACTTTGTTAGAGTAGGTAAAAAGGGGACGAAGATGAAAAACCTTCATACCAAAAATTTTGCTCTGTTTAGCATTCTTTGCATTAACTCATTATCTGCTGATATCGCAGAGCCATTACTACCGTATCAAGTTTCGATTGAACCTCTCTGGTATGAGCTCGACCAACAACCTGAAGCCAGAGAACTTTTTGGTGGTAAGTGGCTGGTGGTAGGTAAAATTACCTTCAAATATAAAGACAAAGAATTTATTAAATTGGACAATCTTCTTCTTGATTGGACTGGCGGATCGATTGATTATTTGCTGGGCACCTTATACATGACCGATGTGGATGAAACGTTTTTACCGATAGAATCGTACGTAATTTGTGATAGTAATTGGAATAAATCACAACAGATGATGCGGTTTAATTTCAATAAACCGTACACCATTGACCCGCATACCACCTTTTTTGTTGTATTAACGGTTCCCGATGAGGTGGAACCAATTCTAAAAACAGGCAGCTTCATGCTACGATCGGTTTGCTTGCCGCCTATGTTTAGAACGTATGCGCACAACAATCCACTCGCGTTAACATGGGGCACACAATCGGTATATCATGCTCAATGCCCGGTAAAAAATTCACCGCATGTGCATGCCTGAACAAATTCCCGCCTAGACTTTTTTGAGTAATCATTTTATAACTTACACGGCAATCCATATATCACGTTGCTCTCCTAATTGCGCTCAACATTCTCCGTGATGTCATCCTGAACTTGTTTCAGGATCCATGCACGATCATAGAATGTAAGAAAACTAACGATAAAAATGCGATTATTTAGCAACAAGAAGTATATATTTTGCAAGCTAATAATTATTGAGTGGATCCTGAAACAAGTTCAGGATGACATCGTGGTGTAAACATCAGCTAGTACAGACACCTCGATTAAATAAAATACTTCTGAGCAGAAAATCAAGCATGTGAGACATCCATGCTTGATAAAGGAGAAATATGGCAAAAATAGTAGTAATTGGTGCAGGACTTACTGGCATATCGACTGCCTATCATTTGGAACAAAAAGGATTTTACGATTACAAAGTATTTGAAAAAGAATCGAACATTGGTGGACTGTGCCGCTCGGTAGAACAAGACGGTTTTACTTTTGACTTCACCGGACATTTGCTGCATACGAGTGATCCCTACTTTCGCTCACTCATCGAAGACGTCGTGGGTCTTGAAAATATGCATGCAATTCAACGCCGCTCCTTTGTCTACTCCCAACATACCTTCACGCCATTCCCCTATCAAATAAACTTGCATGGACTCCCAACCCAAACTATTGCTGAGTGCATTGAAGGTTTCATCACACGCCCAAAAAGTTCAGCCGCACCAAAAACATTTTATCAATGGGTACTGCAAAATTTTGGTGCTGGATTTGGCAAACACTTTTTCTTTACCTACCAAAAAAAAATCTTTGCCTATGATGTGCGCAAAATAACTGCCAGTTGGACCGGACGCTTTGTACCTTCAACGTCACTTGAACAGATTATTGATGGTGTGATTGGTAACATTGCAGATCAACAGATTGGTTACAATTCTCAATTTTTATATCCAAAACAAGGCGGCATTATCACCTGGGTGGCAACACTGGCAGATCAACTGCTCAATCCTGTCTACACTAACTTTTGCGTTGACTCTATAGATGTTGCAGAAAAAATAGTGCATTTCACTAATGGTCACGCCGAAGCCTATGACCATCTTATTACGACTATGCCACTGGATAGGTTACTCGGCCTCATCAAGGAGCCTTCTTCTACCTCTATGCACAAAGCAGCAGACAAATTGCTGTGCAACTCGGTAGTCAACTTCAACCTCGGTGTTGCACGAGAAAATTTAAGCGATAAACATTGGATCTATTTTCCTGAGGAAAAATATCCGTTCTATCGCATCGGTTTCCCCCACAATTTTGCACCAGCAATGGCACCGCAAGGCTGCAGCTCACTCTATGGCGAATTTGCGCACATCAAAAAGTCCGGAAAAGTTGTTGATGAACAGCTTAAAACTTCTCTTGCTACAACAAAAAAATTACTAAATATCAGTGAGCGCGAGATACTTACAGAACGCGTTATCCACATTCCTCATGCTTATGTGATCTATGATTTTTGGCGAGAAAAAGAACTGCCAAAATTGCACAAAAAACTTAATGAATATCAAATATTTTCGATCGGTCGCTACGGCGAATGGAAATATTCGAGCATGCAGGAGGCGGTTCTCGACGGGAAAAAAATTGCCGAACAGCTACTCTTTATTCCTGCAACAACCACCAGCTTTGTTGAATATCTCGAACATCCAATTAAAGAAAGAGAGACGGTACATGAATAAAGGTTTTATCCAAGCTCAACCAAGTTTCGCTTGGGGCCCAAATATAAATGATGCATGTCATAAGCATAACCGAACCATATCGAAGGATCGGGGTCTAATTTATCTGGGTCTTATATTGAGTCTTGTTACTATCAACTGTTATGGAGTCTCGCGTATGCAAAGAGAAAGTATGCTAAAAAAATTCTTCAAAGATTTACCGGTACTTGTCACCGGCGGTGCTGGCTTTATTGGCTCTCATGTCGTAGAAAAATTAGTCGAGCTTGGCGCAATTGTCACGGTACTTGATGATCTTTCAAGTGGTTCCCTCGATAACCTAGAGCGTGTGCGCGAGGTTGTCACCCTTGAAATTGGTAGCATCACCGATTTCGAAACATGCCTAAAAGCCACGCGCGGCAAAGCAGTGGTATTTCACTTAGCTGCCTTTATCTCGGTCCCTGACTCATTACAAAATCCTCGTCGCTGTTATGACGTCAACGTTAATGGCACCTTGAACCTGCTTGAAGCTTGTCGCCAAAATGGCGTTGAGCGCTTTGCGCTTTCGTCATCTGCTGCCGTCTATGGCTCAGGACATGAGATCTGTTCAGAAGATGCTGCTACAAAACCAGAATCACCTTATGGTGCATCCAAGTTAATGGACGAAATTCTATGCCAACAATATGCTCGCAATTTTGGCATGAAGACCATCTGCTTGCGCTACTTTAATGTTTTTGGGGATAGACAAAACCCTAACGGCGCCTATGCGGCCGTTGTGGCAAAATTTAAGCATCAAATGCGTAACAATTTGCCCGTTACTATCTTTGGTGATGGCTTGCAAACGCGTGATTTTATTCATGTCACCCAAGTTGCTGAAGCAAATCTTACGCTGGCAATGCTGGAAGATGAAAGCATGACAGGCGAGCCATACAATATTGGAACTGGTAAAACTGTTAATCTCCTAGAACTCTTTGACCAACTCAAAAAGGAGTTCCCTGCCTACCATGAGCCTCTGGTATTTGCCCCAGCACGCCCAGGCGATATTAAGTATTCCAAGGCCGATTGTCATAAATATTATGAAACAATAGGGCACTAAGCCGTTGATAAGGAACACGGCCTCCTTAATGCTGGACATTCTCAAGAGATAACCTAATCAAACCAACCAATTGACAGATAGAAATTACTGTATATGCTTAAAATTAGAAATAATTTTTTAAAAGATATGGAGGAATTATCTATGAAATCAGTAAAAATTGGTTGTGTTCTAGCATTCGGCGTCTTCAGTGTAGGCCTTGTTGGCATGGGAAGCTCAAGTAATCAAATTCGGTTGGAACAAAAATATAGTACACTTTTGACAAAGGTTAATCTAAAAACAGATAAGGGCACAGTTCGTGCATATACATATAAAATTTGCAGCACCATAGAGAATGGCTACATAAAAGAGCCGTCTTATGAACTCATACATGAATTAGTAGAAGAAAGCTTTAAAAGTCGACGCATTTGTTGCATATTTGATTATGAAAGTAAACAACCTTCAAAGAAGATGTTCACAGATACTCTATTAGAAGCTTATGGCGAAATCCTCAACCAGCAAAATAATTCGAGCTTTAGGCAAGGAACTGATGTGGCTGCAAACATAATTCTACAGAGTAAATCAAAAGAACAAAAAGAGGTTCTTGAGATAAAAATTAATAACTGTTTAAAAGAGATAGATATTCCTGCATTTAGTCAACTCATTACGGAAGAATTTAGTGCTGATCCCTATTTAAACTTGTATATCACACCCTTTGGTGAGCCCTTAGCAGAATAACTTAGATTCTCATCACGTGACGGATGCCCTGTAGCATCCGTCTTTTTTTTGCTATACTTGAGTCTATTCGTGTCAGATTTTGTACGATGTCATCCTGAACTCGATTCAGGATCTAACATCAAAATTATGGACTCTGAAACAAGTTCAGGGTGACAAAGGAATCGGATTATTTATTATGGCAAAAAAAGATTTTTATGAAGTGCTTGGCGTCAGCAAAAGCGCCACACAAGAAGAAATTAAGGCAGCTTACCGCAAGCTAGCCCTCAAATATCACCCTGATCGCAATCCCGGCAACAAGGAAGCGGAAGAAAAATTTAAAGAAGCAGCTGCTGCCTATGAAGTATTGTCTGATGCCGATAAGCGGAAAAAGTATGATCAGTTTGGCCATGCGGGCTTTGAAGGCATGGGAGGCGGTGCTGGCGCTCATGGCATGAACATGGATGATATTTTCTCAAATTTTAGTGATATTTTTGGCGATATTTTTGGTGCTGCAGGTGGCCAACGAGCGCGCAAAAAAACAGGGCCTCAGCCATTGCAGGGCCATGATTTAAACCGTGACCTAGAAATTACCCTCAAAGAATCATTCACCGGCACCAAGCACGAAGTTCGCTACCATCGATTCTTCCCCTGCGAAAGCTGCCATGGCAAAGGCATGAAAGAAGGCACCAAAGCCCAACCATGTCCAAAATGTAATGCCACTGGCCAGATCCACTTTCAACAAGGCTTTTTCATGTACTCCCAGGCATGCGGCGCATGTCATGGGCAAGGCTTTACTATCCCTTCACCCTGCAAGGAATGTGGCGGCCAATCACGCGTCCAAAAACTTGATAAATTTACCGTGAATATCCCTGCTGGCATTTTTAATATTGCAGAGCTGCGCATTGCTGGTAAAGGTGATGCGGGCGTCTATGGCGGACCTGCCGGCGACCTATTCCTGCGCGTGCGTGTAAAACCAGACCCAATTTTCAAGCGGGTGGAAGACAATCTAGAGTGCTCCATCATGCTCACCTATCCACAATTAGTACTCGGAGCACAAGTAGAAATAGAAACTATTGATGGCAAAAAAGAAACCATCAAAATTCCAAAAGGCTGTCCTGTGGGTGAGCGCATCGTAATTGCTGACAAAGGCTTTGCGAAATTGCGGGGCAAAGGATCTGGAAATTTAATTGTGATCACACAATGTCATATCCCTAAAAAATTATCCGCGGAAGCCAAAGAACTTTTGGTGAAATTTGCTGAAAAATTAGAGAGTTCACATGATAAAACTGATGGTTATATCATGGGATTTTTTAAGAAGTTTTTGGGCTAATAAAAAGGGCTGACGTTTCTTCGTCAGCCTTTTTTTGCTTTCTTGCGAGCTTTTCTGGCATCTACCTAAGGTTCTCATCTGTGTGAGCCACCAATTTCGATTTAAGTTCACCAACCTCTCTCTCAAGCTTTTTTAATCTATCAAAAATATCCCTGAAGTTAACCTGACTTGCTGCAAAATTAGCATCGAATAATAAAAAATTCTTATTCGCAACAGTCATATGCTCGCCAAATTGATCGAATTGTGCTGCTAAAACATTCCCAAATAAATCAAACGATTTGCCCAGACCAAAGAAAGTTTCTGAACCTTCTTTAGATGAATTATGTGATTGCTGCTCGCAAAGTCTTCTAACTAAGCTCTTCACTTGAGGACGAACTGAAACCCTGTGGTGATCGCGACGTGCAGGTTTCATGCCATAATTTGCAGCAAGAACTTTGCTTAGAATTCGCTTTTCTTCATCTCTAGACATAGCATGTACATGCACGAACTGGAAAATAGAAATGGTCACGAGCATGAACATGATTTTTGTAGACATCATAAAATTCTTCTATTTCGTTTTCTTGGATGTTTTTTTGGCTGTTGCAGCCTGAGGAATTCTGTTCTTGAGGTCTTCATAGGTCACAAAAGCACTCAGCAGATCTTGGACCTCAGCTTTAGTCAAATACTCCTTCATCTCGTCTTTAGACATATACTGGCCGAGTATTGTTTCGTCATCGAATGCGATTTCCTGATGAGAACTGAAGCCAGTTAAGATGCCATATCCGTTGTCGCCGTTTTTTCTTGATGATTTGCTCTTGAGTTTTCTGTTCGTGAGTTGCTCGAACGGCACATAACGGCTTTCTATTTCAGCGTTTGTCATATACTGTTGCAGTTCGTCTTTTGTTACCAATTGTGCCATGGCGGCCTCAAGTCCTGCAATTCTGTCTGCCAAATTTTTGGTGGTTCCAATCTGTGACTTTAAGTTACCAGTTACTGAGTCGAATTGTTTCTGCATATCATCCTTGCCTTGTTTCAGTGCAGATGTGGTAACAAAATTTTTCTTTGCAAGATCAAATTCCGAAAGATATTTTTGGCTATCCAAAGTACTTTGAGTAACATACCTAGCAAGAGTACTTTGAGTAACATACCTATCAAGGTTGGTACCAAGATCAGTGTCGCTCACAAAATTTTCATCAAGATGACTTTTTGTGACAAATTCGTCTTCAGTGAAAGCTCCCACTGCAGTCAAAAAATCATCATCGGTTTTAAATTTTTGTTGGAATTTCTTAGGCGTCTGACGCACAAGCAATGGCTGCTTTTCTTCTGATTTTTTGGTAAATAAAAAAGTCCGCGCAAACGAGAGGATTCCCAAAACAGAGCCTGCCTTGAACACGCCATCGACTACCTGGTCTTTATCCATCGTGAATGTCTGAGTTGGAAGCATGAGGGGCAATAACAGTATGATTGATATGATTTTTGTAAACTTCATTGATTCCTTTCAACAAAAAAAAATCAAAACTAATCTCGCATTTTTTTCCGCTGTTGTGAATAGGAAGAATAGTTTTCGGCACTAAAACGGGCCGGAAATTCCGACCCTTAATGCTTTGATATATTGTTATGTTTCTTCCGCTTTCGATCTGCTCAAATTTCTGTTAGATCGTCACTTTGATTGATCCTTAGCTGATTTATTGCATTGACTGGCCAATGTAGCTTCAAGAGCTTCAGTTTTTTGCTCAAGAGCTGTTAATCTTGCAAAAATTTCTGCGAAATTCCTGTTGCAACCTGCAAAAGCATTATTGATTTCCTGAAAGTTCCGATTTGCAACCCCAATATGATTGTTAATTCCGTCTACGTGCATCCCCAAAACGTTTCCCAGCTGCTCGAACCCGTCACCAAAACTAGTATTCCCATCTTTCTTAGCTGCATTATTAGGTAGCTGTGTACTAACTTTTTTAAGTGAAATCTTCGCTCGAGTATCATGTTTCGCTAAATGCTTTCGATGCGCATGTCTTGCAACAGGTACTCTATTATAGTGTTGAGCAAGGGTTTCACGTACGCGTCGCTTTTCTTCTTTTGTCATAGCATTCACTTGCACAGTGTGAAAAAAAGATATGGTTACTAGTATGAACATAATTTTTGTACACATCATAAAATCCTCATATTTCTGTATTCTTCTTTAATCATATATCCATCAATCATTAGCCATTGCAAACGTTCGGACTGTGAGATCTGTCACAAACTAGTGACACTCTCAGCTTGTTGCTTTTGCAAATCGGAAATTGTTTTTGCTAATAAAACCTTTTCTTC
>Ga0207124_1056_pt2 | contig 15984 bp, 12 predicted proteins | sample Alteio_BWMinHeat_37_FD_153506 | JGI IMG/M metagenome (GOLD analysis project Ga0207124, IMG submission 153506) | Enriched cells from forest soil in Barre Woods Harvard Forest LTER site, Petersham, Massachusetts, United States -... | ecosystem: Environmental > Terrestrial > Soil > Temperate forest >... | reverse complement strand
AGCCACGATAAGGTTGCGGTTGAGCGGCGGCTTTAGGTCAGGATAGTCGGCCTGGTATTTGTCCGCGAGCAGCAGACAACTTCGAGTAACGGAGAGGATGTGCTCCAACAGGCCTCCCGCGAAGGGATGAAACTTGTTTAGCGTCGCCGGCAAGAGCTTGAGCGGCTCGGCGTATCGTTCCAGCAATGTCCGCACTAGTTTGCGCAGTCCGTCATCGGCAATTTGTTTTTCTGCCAAATCGAGTAGCGCGGTTAACATGTCGTCGGTATTGAAGCGAGAGTGTTCGACGAAGTGGGCGAGGTCGAACCCGTCCGCGCGATCGGCTTCGAGTACGGGCCGGATGTTTTGAATATCCAACTGCGGACCGTAGCGTTCACTTTCCCCATATGTGCCGCGCAGTTTGTAGAACTGCCCTACTTGCCAAACCCGTTCGCAGAGTTCGTACCAGGGGCCGTCGTTCCAGACCATGAGGGAAGCGGTGCGCTTGGCGTCACGGAAACGGCAGGTGAAGAACGGATTGCCTTCGCGCGTTGCGCCTTTGGACTTCTCGCCCAGGAGCGCGAAGAAGTCCGCGAACTGACCGGGGGCCAGTTCGTGCAGACGGACTAGCTCCGGTTTCGCACGTGCCATGCGAACATTAGACGATCTGAGGAGAACGAGAGAAAGGAAAAAACGGGTTCGGCGCCTGCGCGTGCCAAATCGGAGCGTTACGCGATCTTCTTATCTGGCTGCGGTTTCTTGTCGAAGAGGGGAACTTCGCCGCGGACCACGGCATCGGTGACGGTGAACTTGCCCTTGGGCTCCATGTCGGGCAGCTCGAACATGATCTCGGTCATTATCTCTTCAACGATGCTGCGCAGGCCGCGGGCGCCGGTGTCGCGATTCTTGGCTTTGAGAGCGATTTCTTTCAGGGCCGTGGTGTTGAACTCCAACTCCGCGCCTTCCATTTCGAAGAGCTTCTGGAATTGGCGAGTCAGAGCGTTGCGCGGTTCGGTGAGGATCCGCACCAACGCGTCCTCATCAAGCGGGTCGAGCGGCGCGATCACGGGCAGACGGCCGATGAACTCGGGGATCATGCCGAACTCGATCAAATCGTCGCTGGTCACCTGGGCGAGCAGCTGGCCGAGTTCCGTTTCCCGTTGCTCCGGGTTGCTGCCGAAGCCGATGGTCTTGCGGCCGGTGCGGCGGGCGATGATGTTTTCCAGGCCGACGAAAGTGCCGCCGCAGATGAAGAGTATATTCGACGTATCGACCTGGATGTATTGCTGCTCGGGGTGCTTGCGGCCGCCTTGGGGCGGGACGTTGCTCACGGTGCCTTCGAGCATCTTGAGCAAGGCTTGCTGGACGCCCTCGCCGCTCACGTCGCGGGTAATGCTGACGTTTTGGTGGGTCTTGGCGATCTTGTCCACTTCGTCGATATAGACGATGCCGCGCTGAGCGGCTTCGATATCGAAGTCGGCGGAGTGCAGCAGTTTGAGCAGCAGGTTCTCCACGTCCTCGCCGACGTAGCCGGCTTCGGTGAGCGTGGTGGCGTCGCCAATGGCGAATGGAACGTCGAGGACTTTGGCCAGCGTCCGTGCGAGAAGCGTTTTGCCGCTGCCGGTAGGACCGATGAGGAGAATGTTGCTCTTGTCGACTTCGACGTCGGTGTGGCCGCCCTGATCGCCCAAGCTGAGGCGCTTATAGTGATTGTGAACGGCGACCGAGAGAACCTTCTTGGCGCGCGTTTGGCCGATGACGTACTGGTCGAGTTTGTCCTTGATCGAGCGGGGCGACGGAACGTGGGTGAAGAGTGTCTTGGATCCGCCGCGTCGGCGCTTTTCCTGGTCGATGATCGACTGGCACAGTTCGATGCACTCGCCGCAGATGTACACGTCGCCCGGACCTTCCACGAGCGGGCCGACATCGCGGTAGCTCTTGCGGCAAAACGAGCAGTAGGCGTTGCGGTTGCGCCCTGTGCTGCCCGTCGGCCTCCGCCCTCCGGCCCCGCTACCTGAATCTTTGGTCGGCATGCAAACTCCTTCAGATCGTCATTCGCGTGAGGCCAGCGGCGAGCGCTTGTGTGGGAGTAATGAGTCGGAATGCATCGGTGTGGCAGACCCGCGTGAAGGTTCGTCGCTGAAGAATTGTACGTTGCGCCCCAAATGCACGCAAGGAGTTTCGCCGTGCTAGCCGGGCTGGATCCCGGTGGAAGGCGGCTCGGCTTCGGGCGGCTTCGGCGGCGTTGGGGGAGACGGCGGCGCGGGCAGGTTCAATTCCTTGCGCATCCGTTCTCCCAACAGGACCTTGAGGCGATTGAATTCGTCCTCGCTCAATTCGCCGCGTTCGTACAATGAGCGATAGTGGCTCAACTGGTCTTCGTTCGGCGCTGCGGGGGCTTCTTCCCGCTTTCGCCAACGGTCCACGTAATAGATGACTCCGGCGCCAATGAACAGCGCGGCGACCAAGGGAAGCGCGGCCCAGAGAAGTTGCGGATCATTCCAGGCAGGCGGCTTGATCGCCCCTAAGGGGGAAACGTCCGGAGGCGATCGCCCGAGGGCAACCTCGACGCCAATCAGGCAACCTGGCATTGGTCCACCACGCTTCCCGGTGCGACACGCCCGGCGACGGCTCGGTGCCGCCAGCGTGCTCTATTATAGCGCTTTTGTGAAAGGCAAGCGAAAAAATCGAGCAGTTGGCCAAAGGTTCCTTTCCCTGCCGTCCGACAAAGGGCGTACAACAAGACCGGCAGGGTTTTGCGGCACGGCTCGCGCTTTACACCCGGATTGGCCGCACACACTTTACTCGTTTGATTTGCTTATGACACGGATTTTCGTTGGACTGGCGCTGCTCGACGCCCTCACTCTGACGGGCGCGTTTGTTGTCGGCTTGGTATCGTGGTTGAGCGGCGGAGCTGCCTCAGGCGCCCAAGTGTACCTTCTTCACTTCGTCCTAGGCCTAACCGCGGCGATTTTGACGCTCCTGGTTCACTGCCTGATCTTTACCTACTTCCTTGGCACAGGCCGCTGGGTGAAGGAAGTCGGCCTTGCCTACCACCTCCCGGATGAGCCTTTGCCGAAATTGACGCGTGAATTGAAGCGCTGGACCTTTCCGCCGGCACTGGCGGCGATGCTGGTCACGATTGCGTCGGCGGCCGCAGGCGCGGGTGTGCAGTTGCGCGAGTGGCCTTGGTACGCGCATGGATCGTTGGCCCTCGCGGCTTTGTTGGTCAACGGGGCGGCCTTCGTCATCGAGTACCGCAACGTTCGGACCAACGGCGCCGTCATCGATCAGGTTCTTGTGGAGGTCGAACGCATACGAGCGGAGCGTGGATTGCCCTCGAACGTCGAGGCGCTGGCGCGGGAATGAATGGCGAAATCCGGTCGCTTACGCTCCCGGCTCGCCACAGTTGTTTTGTTTGGTTGCGGCGCCGTCCACGACAAGGTTAGAATGTCGGGTGGGGAAGAACTTGCGGAACGGGCAAGCCGTTCCGGCGGAGGTTAGGTAATCCCATGTCCGCCACTTTTCTTTCACTCGTCCTTACGGGCCTCGTCTCGGCCGGCGAATCGACGGATACCGCACGCAAGCAAAGCGCGATCGCGCCAAGTCTTCACGAATTGACCGACGATGAAGAAGCGGAACTTGATCGAATCATCGACCGATTCATCGACGGCGACATCGGCAAGCTGCGCGGCGAAGACGCCAAGAAAGCGCGTCAGGAATTCGACAAGCTGGGCCAGGACGCCATCCCGGCGCTTATTCGCGGTTTGAACAAGGCGGCGAAGATCGAGGGGAGTTGCCCGGCCACGATTATCGGCAAGAAACTCTCCACGATGCTCGGTTCGACCGAAGACTCGGAGTTGCTGGAATTCGCGCGGGAGAACATCGGCTCGGGGGTCAGTCGCACCCGTCATTCCGGACTGCTTCACGAAATGCGCGTTGCGTGCATGTTGCGTAAAGGGGAATTGGCTCGGCGCGGCGTCTCGGAAAAAACGCCGGCGACTCTAACGACCACGGAGAAACCACCTCGTTCGATGACCGTTTCGGAACTTGCCGAAGCAGCCGGCAAGGATCGCGGCCCGCGTCTGAAAGAGGTGCTGAACGAGTTGGGGAAGCGCAAGGGCCCGGAAGTCGTCTCGGCCTTGGGTACCGCCGCGGCTTCCTACGCCGACGATACCCGCCAGCTGGCACGCGACCTGCTCGAACGAACGCTGCGCCGGGAAAGCCAGGAATTCGTCAAGGACAGGCTAACGGATGATCGAGCGGAAGTTCGAGCGATGGCTGCCCGCGTTGCCGCCGACAAGGGCTGGAAGTTCGGCAAGGAGATAATCGAACTACTCGGAGAAGACGCGGAGGCGTCGGTGCGCGACGCGGCACATCAGGCACTTGTGAAAATGAATAAGGGCAAGGACCTTGGGCCGGACGGGAAAGCAACGACGGCCGAAAAGGCGGAGGCAGTGGCACGCTGGCGTGAATGGTGGGCGAAACAGGAACGGCCATAGGCTAGCGGTTGGCTTAGCGAGCGTTGATTGCCGGCATTTTGAGTATTACGTGCTTGATTTGCGATAACCTATATTACGAGTTGGAGTTCCGGCTGAAGTTGGCACGCCAACTTGCGATTTGGGGGAACGCATCAGAAAGTGTTTTGCCGACCGAATAGGGTCGTTCGAGTGCAGCTGCTTCTTCCCCGAGCAGGAAAAAACAGTCACTACTCCAAACTTGGGGGTCATTCGACCAGGGAAGGGGGGTCATTCCGCCAGCGTCAATTATCGCTCATGATGACCTCCTGACGGCAATGAGCGACTATCGCAGACAAGAGGGCTACGGCAGGCGGGGTCATTCGACCAGGAAAACGGGGCCACCCCTCCCACTTGGTTGGCAGGGTGGGTCGATTGGGTAATGAAGAAGTGAGCGATCGACTTATAGATCAATGTGATGGCGCCGCTTGTGCGGCAGTTGCTTAGTGCCAGGTATGTGCTTTCCCCTCTTTTCTCGATTCTCTGACTACAACCCTTTCTTTCGTCCGATCCGCTAAAGTCTCTACAATCGCTATCCGATACTTGCCATTGACACGGTTTAAGGTTCGCACCCCGACCGAGCTGGAACTACCGGCTGCGGGGGCGAGGCGGACGGGGTACGGCTAGGCAAGCCACTCAGCAGGAAGGGAGTGAGGGATGCGAAAGGTGCGGACCTGGATTCTCCTGATGTTGGCGGCGGCGCCCTTGGCGGGAACGGGATGCCTTCCCTTGTCGATGGGATTTCTCACGCCGATTCCCGTGCAGCCCTGGGCGACCGAACGGATGGAAGACAAGTACTGCTGGAAAAACGACACACGCACGCCGATCATGCCGCCGATCCGCGAAGGCTTCCCCGCGCCGTTGTGCGAAGATCCGCCGGACGATGCGATGATCATGCGCGCCATGCAACGCGTGACTCGCGGCATCCCGTACTTCTATGAGGAACACCGCGACAATATGGAAATCCGCAAAGAACTGCTGGTGGATCGCATCGATCCGCCGCGCTTCTTCCCGGTGGTGGGACCGGCTCAGTTGCATCATTGCCATTGGCGTTGCACGATCTACTTCACCGAAACGGTAGAGTCGGGTTACCCGTTCCCGTTCCGGTGCAAGAAGCCGCGCACCGAAATCGTGCTGATCGACCAGGACCACCTGCACCTGGCAGGCGGCTGCACGCCCGAGGCGCAGCAATCGATCACTCGCGACTTGACCGGATATTAATCATCCCAGGCCTCATGGCGAGCGGGGGCCAACGCCCCCGGTTGCATTTAGCTAGCAACCGGACGGCCAGCGTGCCGCGTGCGTGCCAAACGGCTTTCGGCCCTAAACGCTTTTCTCCCAAACGAAGGGGAACTAGAAATGCGCTGGACGCTGGCAAAAGCCGGTTTGGCCTTCCTCACGGCAGGCACCTTGGGGTTGGCTCGTCCGAGCTTGGCCCAGCAGTCACCGTACCTTCCCGCCGGAACACCGACGCCCATGGGCAAAGTGCGCACCGAAGCACACCCTTATGCCGTGGTCAAGCAGCATCAGGCCATGCTGGAGGAGGTGAAGGTCGAACTCGCTTGGCTAGCCGACCCGGCGACGTTTCCGTGCCGGCTCGGCGCGTTCCAAGAAGAAGAGAATCTAAAGATTCGCGGCTTCGTGCCGAACGAAGCGGTCAAGATGCGAGCAATGGAGATTGCGGCACAACACACCGCAATGCCACTCATTGATGAGCTGCGCATTTATTCCAACATCCCGATGCCGGCCGTCGGCGTCCCGGTGGACTCCGTTCTCGCCGACGCAGCCCAAGTACTAGTCAAGGCGCTAGGCGACAAGGCCAATCCCCTCGAACTCACGGCAAGCGCGAGCGGTCAGATTGTCGTGACCGGCACGCTTTCCACCCTGGCGGACCAGCTCGCGGTAAGCCGCTGCCTTTGTGGGGTTCACGGATGTACAAGCGTGAAGAACCTGGTGACGGTGCCCAGCTTCAAAACGGCATCGTCCGTTTCGTCAAAGCCTTCCGCCGAGAAGAAGGTCGAAGCCGCGACTTCGCCCAAGATGGTGACGGTGCCGGAGGCGAAGGCCAGTACGTCCAAGATGGCGACATTGCCTGAAACAATAACCAAAACCCCCAAGATGGTGGTGACACCCGAAGTGAAAACCAATTCGCCAAAGATGGCAATGACGCCGGAACCCAAAGCCATTCCGTCCAAGGCGGAGACCATGCCGGATGCGACAGCCTCTTCCATGCCCACTTCCACCGGGACGGAAATCTCAAAGTTTAAGACGCTTAAGGGTACAAAGGCGGACGTCAGCAAGGACACAGCCAAGACGATCACTCTCCCGCCGAGCGCCGAAACCGCCAAACCTTCGCAGCCGGTGATCATCAACAAAACCTCCGATACTTCAAAGGTTTCTTCAGCCTCGGGGCCGACCTTGGTGCTGCCCCCAGCGTCGAGATCGGTTGTGGCTCCGTTGCCAGTGGCGAATCAGCCGCTCGGTGGTGGCGAACGAAGCAAGACAACCAGCGACACACAGACCACCGCGTTCGTGGTTGCCCCGCTTTCGGAAGCGAACGAGCCAATTTCCGCCGGTGAACGCAAAAAGACCCCGACGCCCGAGCGTAAGTCGACGTCGACCGATGCGAGCACCGTAATCACCGCCGACGCCCGAATGAAGGACAAGCCGAGCAAGAAGGTTGAGCCCGTGAGCCATGCGACGTCCATCCAAGCTGCCATGCCTAGCGGGCTTCCCGAGGGTGCGTATGTCGCGAGCGGCGTCATCACATATGAAGAGGCGCCGGCAAAGTCCGCGCCCGTGGCCCGAACTGACCCATCCATCGCGCATCTAAAAGACCGCATTCAATCAATCTGTGGCAACGTCGGCAAGAACGTGGAATTGCACGCTTCCACCGGGAATCGGTTGACAATCAGGGTCCAATGCGCGACGCGGGAAGAAGGGGAACGGCTTTCCAAGCGAATCCTGGAAATGCCGCAACTGGCCCCGTATGAAGTTTCGCTCGACGTTAAGTTGGTTCCTTGAACTGACAAGTAAACGGATTAGCCATGCCCACCCGTCATGCGACGGGTGGGCTTAGTTATTTGGGTCTGCCGACCGTTTCCGGGGATTTCCAGCGCATGATGATGATTCGGCGAGTAGACACACCGCAAACAAAGTCGGTCGTTTCACACAAACACATCACACACTCCTCTTTCCCTAAGTCCTTATATTCCAACGATTTTTTCAGCTGGAACCCCTGTCGTTTCGGCATGGTTCAACAGCGGGCTGTTTGAGGAGACACTGAGAGGAGAGGGGTGGGGAGGAGGGTGTGCTGTTTGCACAGCATTTTGCACAGAAATAACCCGTTACTGGATGGGCAGGTGCGAATTGCTGTGCAAGATGTGCAATCCTACCGTGACCACAACCTTCTCCCCAATCGTGTTACCCGCTTTTGAATCATGCCGTCGTTTTACCTCAGCATGAAACGACTTACTTCTCGATCCTTGTCTCCAACCGCCTATGAGGCAGCGGGAGTATCCCGAAATCTAGGGGCACTCCCGTTTCTTTTTACCGGCTTGACAGCGCGTGGGTTTTTGTGCGATTTTCACCGCCGTGGATGGAACCCACGACGGAGGAGGGCACAACTCCATGGCTGGTCACCCAGCCCCGAATGCCGCCGAGGAATTGCGCGTTTCCCTTGTGCTTCCTGCTTACAACGAAGCTGCCGGCATTCGTCAGGCCATAACCGAGGCGGACGCCGCGCTCGCGCATATCGCCGCCGATTACGAAATCCTCGTCGTGGACGATGGAAGCCGCGATGAGACGGCCGGAATTGTGAGTAACGAAGCAGGTCTTCGGCCGCGCGTGCGCCTGTTGCGCCATGTGCAGAATCGGGGCTACGGCGCGGCGCTGCGTACGGGATTCACCGCGGCGCGGTTCGAGCGGGTCGCGTTCACGGACGCCGATTGTCAATTTTACCTCGACGATCTGACCGGCCTGTTAATCCGCGCGAAGCAAGTGCCCGTGGCGGTGGGATTTCGCGTTGGCCGGCAAGACTCGGCGCGGCGGCGCTTCTTGTCCTGGGGATACAACACGTTGGCGCGAACGCTGCTCGGAACGCGTGTTCGCGATTGCGATTGCGCTTTGAAAGTGTTTCACAAGGATGTGCTCGCGTCGTTATTGCCCGAGACCAGTGGGTTTTTCGTAAATACCGAGATGCTGACGCGCGCTCGCCAACTCGGATACGAGGTGGCGGAGATGGGTGTGCGCCATCGACCCCGCCTGCGCGGCGCCAGTACCGTTAAGTGGTCCGACGTGCCGCGCACATTGGCGGCCTTGTTGCCGTTTTGGTGGTCGCGGGTGATGTTTGCGGGACCTTCCACGGCGCAGCCGACCCGGCGTTCGGCCCACACAACGGGATTGTTTGACTGGGGTCTGCTGGCGCTGATTGCCGCCGCCGTTTTGCTGTTCTTCACGAAAATTAGCTGTCCGCTACAGGAGCCGCAAGAAGCCCGCTATGCCGAAATCCCTCGGCAAATGCTCGAAGAGGGAAGTTTGCTGGTGCCGGTCCTGAACGGCCAGCCCTATTGCGACAAGCCGCCACTACTGTACTGGCTAGTGATGGCGGCCTACCAGGTATTCGGCGTTCACGATTGGGCGGCTCGGTTGGTTCCAAGTCTCGCCGGGTTCTTGACCGTGCTCGTGACGTATTTCTGGGGCAGACGCACGGTGGGCCGGCGCGCGGCGTTAGCCGGGGCCGCCATCCTTTGTTTGTCAGCCCGCTTCATCTATTACGGCCGCATGGTGACGATGGACCCGCTGCTGACCCTTTGGGTCACGTCCGCACTCGCCGCGGCACATTTTGCATTGACGCGTAATTCTTCCTCCAACGCCACCCCCTCGAATCCATTGGCGCGGATCTGGTGGCTGGCTTCCGCTGTGGCGTGCGCACTGGGGATTCTAACGAAAGGGCCAGTCGCCCTGGCGCTAGTCGCCGTGCCCGTTCTAACCGCGCAAATCCTCGACTCACGGATGACCAGGCCACGCTGGTCGGCGTGGATCCTTTACATTGTGATTTCGGTCGGAATTGCATTTCCCTGGTTTGCAGCAATCGCGTTGCACGAGGGAGAATTCATCGGTTTCTTTTTCTGGAGGCATAACGTCCTTCGGTTCGTCGCGCCGTTCGATCATGAGGGACCACCCTGGTATTATTTGCCCGGCTTGCTGGTGGGATTGCTGCCATGGACGCTTTTGCTGCCTGGCTTTGTGCGGTTTGTGGGAAAACGGTCGGCGCGGACCGCACGTCGCCGCCCGCCGGCCTTGGGGTTTTTCCTTGCAGCATTCTTGTGGTGCTTCGTGTTCTTCTCCGCCGCGGGATGCAAGAGGCCCGCATACATCTTGCCCGCGTTGCCTCCTCTGGCCTTGGCCCTGGGTTGCTACCTTGCGGTGATCGTACCGGAACGGCGCTGGCGATCAGCCGCCACCAGATTTGCCGCGCGATTCTCGGCGTTGCCCTTGCGCCTCACGGCGTTTTCTCTGGCCTCCGGAGCAGGGATCGCCTTGATCGCTTCAGGCATGGAAATGATGAAGCCAACTCTTGCTCTTGGCGTTGTCGCGGCCGTTTCATTGGCCGGGGCGCTTCTCGCATGGCATGCGCGACGATTGCAGCCTAAGCAGGCGTGGTGGCTTTGCGCATCGGTCACATTCGCGTTGTTGTTCGGAAGCGTACATCAACTCTTGCCGGCGAACGCGCGTAGGTTTTCGCTAAGGGGCCAAATCCATTCGCTCGTACAAGCAGACGTGACTGCTCCGCTTCCCGTTGCGTGCTATCCGCACGCGTGGGACTCCGTGGGCTTCTACATGCCGGGACGCACCGTTCGCATTTACGGCGCCGACGAACGACCGCGGTTGTTCTCGGACGCGCATGACCAGCCGGGAACGCTACTCGTCATCAAGGCTGGGGAGGACTCTACCGCGCTTCTCAAGGAAATGCCGGTATGGATGGAGTTTATCCCCCTAGGGCGTAAAGGTTTATGGGTAGTCGGTCAGATTCGGCCGCGTGGTAACCTTCCAGAATCGTTGATTGCGGCTCGCTAAACCCTTATGCCCCATTCAGTAGCGAGGCCTGCGTTGAGATAGATTGCATTGTGCGCGCGTACACACACAAGTGTCGCCACGTCACCTATGCGAAATCCGTACACGCTGACGCCAGATTATTACGCAGGCGGCTTGGTTTACTCTATTTTGCCAAACTGCCTAGTATCGCAAATCATGAATTCTCCCTGATTCATCTTGCGAGCGCGAATCATCCAGGTATCATCATCCCCTGCGGATGCAAGGACTCGCAAACGCCGCATGGAGGCAGCGCCATGAGCAGGATGCTCAACCTGGTGGATGAACTGTTGTCGCGTTCCCGTCACTTCCATAAACTCGGCCGGCGTCACGAAGCATTTGACCTTTTGATCCGCCTTGCCGATCTTCGCGAGATGCCCATCCATACCGCCGAGGAAGTCGAGGTTCGCCTCGGCGAGTCCTACTTGCGACAACGACGTTATAAACAAGCGCGCCGTCACTTCGCCACGGCATTGACCTTCCAGCCGGACAACGCACGCTATCACTTCTTTCTGGCGCACGCTCTCAGCCACGGCCCACGACCTAATCCGCGGCGCGCCTCGGAGCATTACGCACGTTCCCTTGAGCTGGATTCCGGCAAGCCGATTCGGCTAAGTGCATTCGGGCTGTTTTTGGTTCAAATCGGTCGATCGGCCGAAGGGCTGCGGCATCTTCGTCGCGCCGCCAAGATCGCTCCGGAATCTCCCGCCGTTCTCAAGAGGGTGCTGGCCGGCTTGCTTCTCGCCAATCGTGCGGAAGAGGCGCGCCGGGTATTGCTGAACGCTCGGTTTTGCGCTCCCCACGATCCTCGAGTGCTTGCTCTTTGGAACGATTTGCATTTCCAGATGATCCGCAAAGAGCAGCAAACGGCGCTCCTACGGCCCAAGGCGAACCGCTTGGAGTCTCCGGTTCTGCTGCCCTTCGATCGTCCGAGAAACGGTGGTAGTTCGTCATGCCGAACACGCGCGGCCGTTCGCCAGGACGGGCCGAGCGGCACGCCGGCGCCACGGAGCATCTTACGCGTTCGCAAGCCCGGCCAACGGCACGCTCAATAACCGTTCAAGCTCCCTCCATATCCGCATCGCGCAGATCGGTGACGAACATATGTCCCGGCTTGTGCGTTAACAACAGCGCCGGCCGCGCCTCGATGGCTACGGCTTGCGGGGTTACGCCGCACGCCCAAAACACCGGAATCTCTCCGGCATGGATCGGCACCGCATCGCCGAAGTCGGGTCGGGCCAGATCGCGGATGCCGAGCGCTTCGGGATCGCCCCAATGGATCGGCACGCCGTGCGCGCGCGGAAAACGGGCGCAGATGCGCGTCGCAGCGATCGCCTGAGCCGAAGTCATAGGCCGCATCGACACCACGAGCGGTCCATGAAACGCGCCGGCAGGCCGGCAGGCGATGTTCGTCCGGTACATTGGAACATTGCACCCGACTTCAACATGCCGCACTGGGATGGCCGCCTCGAGAAGCGCGTTCTCAAATGTGAACGAACAACCCAGCAAGTATGCCACCAGATCGTCCCGCCACCACTTCCGTAAGTCGGTCGGTTCCTCGACACATTCGCCGTTGCGGTAGACGCAGTAGCGCGGCAAATCGGTGCGCACATCCGCACCGGGGGAGATCAAGCCCGGCTCCGGATTGCCGGGCTCCGTCACGTCGAGAACGGGGCAGGGCTTCGGATTACGCTGGCAAAACAGCAGAAAGTCAAATGCCAAGTCGCGCGGAACCACCACCAGGTTCGCCTGCACATAGCCGCGCGCCAGCCCCGCCGTCGGCGCCGTGAGGACGCCTGTGCGCGCCGCCTGGCGGACCTCCTTTCCGCTCGCACGTTGTAGATTCAGCTCGTCGCTCATAGTCGGGTCGTCCTCTCCGTCGCGTCGACTTGCCGTCGCTGCCAAGCGCAGTCCTCGGGAGGTCACAATGCCAACACACGCACGGGCCCCCCACCCCATACTTGGCACACTGACATTGCACTCACAGTCTGCGATGGACCTGAATGGTTGCCGATAGGCCCCGAACGGCAACAATCGACGTTGGCACGCTGACTCTCATTGACATCCATTCCGCGGTTTCTCGCCGCATTCACTCTTCCTGACAAACGCCAAGCGGACCAATGGCTCGACGTACCGTTCAAATGGGAATCCGTCCACCGACAACTCGGGCCGACCGCTGATGCCGTCGACGAGCGGACCCCCCTCGACCATCATCCGCAATATGCTCCGCTCGCGCTCGAGGTCGAACAACTCGGAGTCCGGCGCAGCGCCGCGCAACAAGCGCACACCTGCCGCCAGTCCATACGCACCCCAATTGCTTACGCCACAAACGATTAGGTGATCTGTCGCCACGCGGCAAGCCACCCGCCCGCCGTTTGGTATGTTGCGGCGAATCACGTCCCACGGAATCTTACCCATGCCGATCTCGTTGCCGCCGTCGCCGATGCCGACCGTGGCGATCCGCGGCGTCTGCCGGCCGGCTTCCTCAAATAAGCGGTGGGCCGGACTTGTATACATTGTGATATTGCGGCCGCGCATGGTATGGCAACAGTCGTGGTGTTCCGCCGGCGCCTCCGCAAGATAGCGTGCCCTTGCATCGGCCGCGTTACCGTTTTGTGCCTGGATCGAATCGGCAGTGTGGCTCGGTCCCACCCGTTCCAAGGCAATCAAATGCGATATGGGTCCGGATTGTTCCCGGAAAGTTTGCCAATACTCGGAACTCGACAGGTCCCTTGCCTTTTCGACTGACGGCAGCGCTACCACCGGCACGGCTTCGACGAGCTTACTCGCCACCAAGCCGGCTTCCAGCGCGGGAAGGCAGAATGCGTCCGACGCCAACACGACCCGGATACCAAGATGAGTTAGCGCCCGAGCCAGCAAAATCGCACCGAGAGGACCGTCGGTCTCGCCGCAAGGCGGCTGCCCATGCGGAATGAAAACCCCGGTGACAATGGCGACGGATGCCTGCGGCGTCTGCGCCAAGCTCTGGCACGCGCGCTGAAAATCACCCGCACATGCCGTGATCAGATTCTCGGCGGGATCGGTGCGCAAGCCACGATTGCCTGCGTCCTCCTGAATGATCGCGCAGATCGCGTCGAGGGCATCCGCGTTCATTGCAGCACTTCCTTCAAGAGGTACGCGAACCGCCCGCGCCACGCGCGCGGGATCGCGGCCGTCAGCGTCACCGGATCATTACGCACGGGATGCAGAAACGTAAGCGAACGCGCATGCAGCGCGATGGCTCGGTCGAACGTGTGCAGCGAGCCGTACTTCGAATCGCCGTAGATCGGTTGACCGTGATGAGCAAGCTGTACCCGGAGCTGGTGAGAACGTCCCGTCTGCGGCCGCAGTTCCAGCAGGGACAGACCTCCGTGCGTGGCCATTCGTTGGTAGTGCAGCAAGGCTTGCCGCGCACCTTCTTCGTGCGGCTCCACCACGTCCACCCGGCGCGCATCCTTGTCTTTGATAAGCCAGTCTTCCAGCGTTCCGGCGGTCGGGCCGACCTCGCCGTCCACCACGGCCCAGTAGATTTTCTCGACCGTCCCCTCGCGAAATTGCCGCGCCAACCGGCTGGCGCCTTTACTCGTTCGGGCGAACAACAACACACCCGACACCGGCCGATCGAGCCGGTGGACGATCCCGAGGAAAACATTGCCCGGCTTGGTGTACTTCTCTCTCAGATACTCCTTGACCGCGCGATCGAGCGTCTCTTCTCGGCCCTCATAATGCGTACTCAGGCAACCGCTCGGCTTGGCGACGGCAATGCAGTGGTTATCTTCATACAAGATGTCGAGGGGCGGCAGCGGCATGCGCGGCGTCCGCAAAAACGCGATGTTCAACTACAAGCCACTGGCAAGAATTGTAACCCGGCGCTTGTTCGCGCGACAGCAGCAACTACCAACAGAACCAGGCGAGCCGGGAGCGTAAGCGACCGGAGGGCAGCCGGCGCACTTCACTCCGGTCGCTAACGCTCCCGGCTCGCCCCAGAAACAGGCTCCCATCAAAAGAACAAGCCCACGGGTTTCGCCCGTGGGCTTGATCGAATCACAAGCGACTGCTTAGAGAAACATCCGCATCACCAGATAGGCCGCCACGCAGACCACCACAAACAACCCAATCTTCACGCCAGGCGGCAAGCGCTCGTCCCAGGTGGCATCCTGTTGCACTTCCTCTTGCTGGGGCAGCCCGCGCGGCAGGCCCGGTTGTTTGAATGCCGGCGCGGCCGCCGCGGCCGCCGCCGGCGACGGCGCTGCCGGATTCTGCAAATTGTTGCGGCTGGGCAACGGCGCGGCGGGTCCGTGTGCCCGCGGCAGGGGGCCATTGCCGGCTTTCGTGTTCGGCGGCCGAGGCGTATCCTGGGAGACCGTTGGACTGGGGCGGGCAACGCGTTCAGTTGCAGCTGCGCTAAGGCGCGGCACTTCGCGCGACGATTGGGGCATCGGCGCCGCCCAGCGACGCAGTTCCTCCATCAACTCCCCAATGCTTGTGTAGCGGCTCTCCGGCGCCTTCTGCATCAGGCGTTCCACGATCGCCACCAGCTCCGCCGGCACCTCGGGGTTGAGTTCCCGCAGCGATGCTGGCTGTTTGGTCTGGTGCGCCATCATCTTCTCGACCGCCGTTCCGTCCGGGAACGGATACCGGCCGCTCAGGCAGTAGTACAGGATGCAACCCAGGCTGTACTGGTCCCCGATCGTCGTCAAGTTCGTCGGGTCCATGATGCTTTCGGGGCTGGCGCAATCAAGCCCGCTCGACACCGAGTTGGCCGTCGACATCGTATCCACCAGCGATTCTCCCTCGGTCTCGGCCAGCAGGCTGCCGATGCCGAAGTCAAGGATGCGCACGTGCCCTTCGGGGCTGATCATCAAGTTGGAAGGCTTCAGCAATCCGTGAAACAGCCCATGCTGATGGCATACGGCCAACCCATCGGCTGCTTGCAGGACGTACATGGACGCCATCGCCGGAGTGAGCTTGCCGTCGCGCTCGACGATCTTATCGAGCGGTGTGCCCTCGACGAGCGGCCAAGCCAGGTAGTGCATGCCGCCGGAAGTGCCCACGTCGACGAACGGGACCACGGCGGAATGCTGGCACTGCTCGAAGTCGCGCACCTTGCGACGAGCGATGCGCACGTTCCACATGCTTCGCCGCGGCAACACCTTGACGGCGTACCAATGATTGTCGTTCTTCGAGAGCGCCTTATACACGGTGCCCATGCTGCCCGTGCCCAGCGCGTCCATCAAAGTGAACGGTCCAAGCACAAAGCCCTGGGTCTTGCCTTGAAGGAGGCGTTCGGCCTGAAACTGCGTGAGAATGTTCTGTCCCACGAGATATTCGGCCAGAGCAGGCGGTTCTGCGCCGGGGTGGCGATTGAGGTATTCGCCGATGACTTGATCCAGCT
>Ga0207124_1051_pt2 | contig 16043 bp, 21 predicted proteins | sample Alteio_BWMinHeat_37_FD_153506 | JGI IMG/M metagenome (GOLD analysis project Ga0207124, IMG submission 153506) | Enriched cells from forest soil in Barre Woods Harvard Forest LTER site, Petersham, Massachusetts, United States -... | ecosystem: Environmental > Terrestrial > Soil > Temperate forest >... | reverse complement strand
ATGAGCTTGGCGCGAAGTTGGTCGTCGGTGGTTCGGTGTTCAGGCTTCCAAAACTTAACAACGTTCTCCCAGAACTCTCGCGGCAAGACGTCGGCAGCGCTCGCCGTCGCCCGACCTTGCTCTAGTATCCACCCCCAGTCCTCACGGGCGACCAGATTCATCACGGAATGCGAGCGATAAAGGCCAAGCTCTCTCTCGAGCAGAGAAAGGACGAATTGATAGATACCAGCCGCCTTCTTATCGGGCGGACTAGTCCACCCCTCAATTTCGCGCAACTGCGCATCGAGATTCCTATCAAAGGCGGCGCGCATATAGCGGGCGAGAGTGTCGACGTAATCTAGGTTAAGAAGCCGCCGCACGCGCTCCTTCGTGATTGGCCCGTTATCCTGGGCACCCCGATCCAGGAGCTGAACAAGATCCCGTACATTGCCGTCGGACTGGGCAGCAATAAGGGCAAGTGCCTCAGGCTCGGCCTTGATCGACTCGCGGTCGCAAATCTTCTTGAGATGACCGAGACAGGTCGCAAAATCGACGGGCCGCAGCTCGACGACAACGCAGCGCGATACCATTGCCGCGGGTATTTTTTCGAGCGCCGGGGTGACCAGGACGAGAATCAGCCAACTGTATTCGTCAACGTGGCTCAGCATGGCATCCCACGCCGTTCGGGACAGGAGTTGAGCCTCATCAAGAATCACGACCGAGCGGTTGCGCAACACCGGTCCATAGCGGAACCGCTCGAGAGCGGCCTCGACCTGGTCGGCGTGACGGACGCTTTTTTCAACGTAGTCCGGATGACGCTGCCGCGGAGTCTCACAGGACTGGCACCGACCACAACGCGAGCCCGACTCGGTCGGATGTTCGCACAGGATCGCATCCGCAAGAATCCGCGCAATCATGGTCTTGCCGATACCGGTCTGGCCATGAAGGATCACGCCGCCGCCCCGACCGGATAACACCAGGTCCTGGCAGCGGCGGAGGGCGGCGTCCCGACCGAGAACCTCGCCGAAATCCCGCGCTGGGTATTTTTCCAGAAACGTTTTTTTGCTTGACCGCACCTTCTGACACCTATACGGAGAAACAAGGTTCGTCAAGAAGCAGGAAGCACGATGGGCAGGCAAATGCAGCGCGCAATCCGCATGGCCAACTCAATCGAGGGCGGCTTGGCGGTCCTGGCCTTCATCAAGCAGCCTGATGCAGTCGAGGCGCTATTGAGTGCCGTCGATCGCGGCGTCCCGCCCGTTTCCGCAATAAGCCGAAAGCTTTGCGATCATTTCGGCGAGGAAACTTTCCGGCCGATGGCCATGCGTCAGCTCGCCGGCGTCACGGTTCGTGCATTGTTGGATGAGTACGGATACGTTGTCGTTAAGCGTGGTACTCGCATTTCGCGAGATCCCTTGTTCACCTCTGGAGCTCTTTACGCGAAGCAGAATGTGCCGCCCCCCGCAGAGGCGCCTCTACTTGGGCGGTTAGTCGACGCACTCTCGGTCGACGAGCTTCGGTGGGTCATGACCTACGTTGGCGAGCACCTAAAAGCCCTCGGCCGCCATCCAGAGGATGCCGAATGACAGATCCGGATAAGGACATGACCCCCGAGCATGAGACAGAGGTTTCAACCTCCCAACTTGACCTGTTTCCCCAGCGTCTACCGGGCGGAGTTCAACGGCACGCATCCCGCGCTGCGTTCAAAATGCGCCAGGATACGTTTGGACGCGCCGGTCGCCCAATAACAAGTCTGGGACGGATCGACTTTGATGGCAGCGAACGAATCCCCAATACGGCGAGGTTTGACATTCTACGTGACGCTATCCGGATTTCAGACCGGAAGAATTCAATACAGGTCTATTCCTATGCTCCCATCCACTTACTCCGTTCCCCCGGTGACGACCCTGAAGCTCGCGTCTTCAATTTCCCTCTTTCTCAGCTGCGGGGCCTTTCGCACCCAAAGCTAGGCGGAACAATGGAGTGGAAGTTCAACCTCGCAGAAGCCCGTTCGAAAATTCTCCTGGAGGGCGCGGAACTTAACCTTTCCACCTTTCCGCCCACGCCAGGACTCACCCAAGGGGAGCTTCTGGACTGGCAGGACCTAGGCGAATTCTCTCCATTCGCGCTCATGCACGGACTGCAACTCACAGGTCTCGTTTCGCGCAAAGACAGAGATCGACCAGATCTGGAAACAATTGAAATAGCAGACTGGCGTCTGCGCGGCGCCCGGCCTGCGGGCATAATTTTCACGGAAGATCCTGGCCTCGCCGGGATCCGCCTTGAACTGAACGTCGCCGTCGCGAAGGCTTTACGCTCCGTTCTGCGTTGCCTCACAGCGCACGAGGCACACTTCGCCGAAGCGGATGGGCACTATAGAATCTCAGGTCACTCCGCTGTGGGCCCGGTTATTTGCATCATCGACAAACCGGAGCACTCATTGCCTGCATTTGATCCGCTCATCGAGCGGCCCCTGACCTACCGCGCGCAAATTCCGACGGTCCATTTACTAGACCGCCTTAACTGGGTGCACTCGGCGATTGAGGACAAAGACGAAGTAGTTCAGATCAAGTACGAATCACCCCAATTAAAGTTCAGAGCCGACAACCGGATTGGACCGTCTGAAAAGAGCTTGGATGTGTCAACCACAGATCCAGCGGCGGTTTCCAGCCCGTCATGGTCTCTCAATGTCCAGCTTGGGCTGTTGCTGAACATCGTCAAAGGCATTTCGTCGTCACAGTTTGTGGAAGTCGGGGTTCTCGAAGAGCAACGCATGCTTCGGCTGCACTGGGAGGACGACCCGGTCCGCGGTTGGGCCTTCCTCGCTTCGGAAGCAGAAAGTGAAAACTAGGATGTTTAGAAAAATGCCTGTTTTGAAAAATATTTCGAGCTGTTTAGAAACAAAACATGGGAATTTTAGCCCCGCCTTTGGACAGAACTTTTTAGCTAGCTGTTTGGATTTACACAGTCTTTTTGCCGGACTCTTACGGAAGAAGCCTTATTTAGAGGACGTGTCGCAAAAGCGGTTTAGTCTGGCTGCGGGCCTATCCGTTTTCCGCGGGCTTGAAAATGGACCGAATAGCCAGAAAAGATCCCGATCGCGCTCTGACGTCGCCACTAGGCTCAGGCCATCCGCCAAACGCAAGCCCAGACGGATCAATAAACGGCTCACGAGCTCTTCGGTTGGTCCGGTACGTGCCGGGTCTATAGGTTTCACTGACCGACATCTGCATGGGGCCACGCCTGTCGTGAAAATCGAGGCGGCAACGACGACGCCGGGTCCACCGAGCTCTTTACGATCAGCAAGCCAACGCCCGCCGCGCGCTGAGTTCTCTACAAGAGTAAAGTCAAGCCAATGATTGACAAGGCCCCCGGCGCCGCGCCCTTCGACCAACTACTGGAGAATCCCGGAGAGGACCCGTTCGGCGGGTCGGCCTCCGACACCGACGTCACTTTCGCCGATTCCTATCGTCCCCCCACCGACAGCACCGACCGCTACGGCGAGAGTTACTTGCGGCGATTGGACCTCGAGCTGAAGGAAGGCGCATTCGGTCAGGCCGACATTGAGGATTTCTCGGACTTCAACAACGTTGGGCGCGCGGTCGAGGATGGGAAATACAGCTTCACCGCCGAGAGTAAGTTCCTCAAGCAGGCCGCCTCGATTCTTAACGAAATCGGCGGCGCCGAGGCGGTGCGCGTCACAGTGTTTCCTGATCGCTTAAAACTGGCCGCCGCCAACACAGCCGCCTTTGTCGAGACCTTGATTCCGACCGTCGTCAACCCGGCCGTCAAGCTGCCGGCCGACGAGACCGTCGCTTTCATCTTGGAGAAGAGAAAGTTGATCGCTATGGCGCAGTCGCTGCGTCGCGACGCGATGATCACTTTCGAGTATCTCGCCCAGCGCCGAAATCTGATAATCCGAGGTGACGATGGTGTACTCAATTACCCCACGTTAGAGGTGAGGCACCCCCCCGATTACCACAATAACTGCGGGATCCCCAAATTGTTGGGCGAGCTAGACCCGGCCGCGCTCCGGGAGGCGATACGATTCTTGACAATGTACGTAATCCGCGACGATCTCCAGCAGAACCTGTCGGTGATCGACTTTCACCCCGCCGCGCCCGCACTGCCGCGGGACGCACATCACACCGAGACGGGCCGCGGCGTCACCGGATCGGCGAGCGCAATCGGCGTTTACGACTGCACGCGATTGCCCCGAGTACCGCTGCGGATCAGATACAACGTCGTCAACGTCGCGGCGCAACTATTGGCCCGGTTCCACCCCGAGCGGACGCGGTTGTTCCGCGCCGGTAATTTTTTCTTGCTGCGCGACCAGAATTTATACCTCGGGTTCGACGCGACGGATTACTCGTTCCCGGCAGTCGAACAGATCCTCGCCGCGCGCGCCGACTCGCACATCCTCATCCCGCGCGAGGAATTGGACCGACACCTTCTTCAGCTGTCTATAGTCAATTCGGACGCAAGCACCCCGGTGCGGTGGCTGCTGGCGGGGGTGGGTAATTCTGCCAGTCTGATTTTGGAGGTGAGTGATATCGCCGGCAGGGTGTCGCACTGTGCGCTGACCGTCGCGCGCCGCGCTAACGACGAGTTCGTCGCCCGCGGCGGTCGTCCAGCCGATTTGCCGGACCTCGATTTCACCGTCAACCTGGCGGCACTGAAGTCGACGATCGCCTACTCCAAAACCGCGCACGTCCTCCTGGAGTTCATCGGAAATGCGCTGAGAATTATCGCGGCGACCGCCGATGCTCAGGCAATTGCAATGCTCACCGTGCTGAACAAGGGCGCCGCTAGCCGCCAGCGGGGCAGTTGAGGCCGGGTCGCGTCGGTTGGCCGGCACGAATGAAGGCAGAGCACGCACATCCCCAAAAGACCCTCCCTTGTACTCAGTCAGACTAAACGCCCAGTCAACTTTTAAGAATAAAACTCCTACATAACAAGCCTTTCTGTTTTCGTTACCCCTAAAACACTATATTCTCACTAGCCTCCGTCCATCAGTCGATCAATCTATCAAACTATCCATCCATCCATGCCTCAATCGATCAGTCCATCAATCACTCAGTCAGTCAAACAAACTAAATAACAATCTCTTTCTGCGTTCGGCCAAAAAAGAATATTAGCTAGATCACGGCCCCGGCTCGGAGCTAAGCAACCTCCACCCGCCCCAGGAAACCCCAATGCCCAAACGGACCTCATCACTCCCACTGATCAACCCCAACGACGCCCCCGAGATGAAGCAGGCCATCGACATGCTCGAAAAGCTCGGCGTCGCCTTCCGCCGCCCCACCCGCTGGCAACTCAAAGTCGGCCGCATAAGCTTTTACCCGCAGAAGGGCACGATCTTCATCGACGACGACACGCAGGCACTGCCGGAAGGTGGACTCGAGGCCCTCAGGCGCCTGCTGCCCGGCGGAGATAAGCACCCCTGACTTAACTAATCCGGCCCCTGGCCCCACCACCCCGAACCGAACCCCGAACCGTTGACAAAAAAACTCCGCCCGAAATCCAACGGTCCACGCACTTCACCAGCTCATCATCGAGTTTAACCTCGTACCGACGACAGCTGACCCAAGTCGGCCGCCCAACCCCCGGTCAGCACGGCGGCGCAGCGCAAGATCCCCTTCCGCCTCGACACCGCCAGGGCTGAACCGCCGCCGAAGCTACGCGACCGCACCGGCCTGCGGGCGTCGTTCGCGCCCAAGGGCGGAAGCACCCTTCGCCTCATTCCCCCGGGGAGTTCCCACGCCAAGAAATCCAAGAAGGCCGACCGATCCTCATCAACGGCCACCGCGGCTCCCAGCACTGCCCACGCATTTCCGTCAACACTCAACACTCAACACTACGCACCGGACAGGAGATGACATCATGAAAGTGTACAAGATCGTCGCGCGCCTGCGCCTCATCACCGAAGAGACTTACTCCCTCGAGGACGTCAAGCGGATCGGGGGCTTCGAACGCGTCGACCGCGCCGAGCTCATCATCCTCGACAGCGGCGACACGCTAGTGGTCGAGGAGACGGGGTCACCCAGGGACCAGCCCGACTACTTCTCGGTCGCGGGGGACGACACGCCGCTCGCCGGCAACGGCGTGGTGCTGAGGCTCGACGACGACTTCAACCAGACCGAGCCCAAGATCACCCTCGACGACCTCAAGCGCCAAGTCCGCTTCTGGACCCTCATCGGCGACACCCTGCACCCGGTCTGACGTCAGTGCGGCGTGGCGGGCACACGGGCACGCGGACCGCCGACCTCGAACGCCGAAGGCCGAACCCATTGGGCGGTGCCTGCACGGAGACCAAACGGTTACGACCTCTTGAAGCCCGCCGGCATGGCGGGCTTGAAGGCCAAGCTCTACCCTGCTCTTTATCCCGATGCCCAGATCCAAGCACTTTGCCCACTTGACCAAGAGGCCTTTCCGGCGCTTCTCGCGTCTGAGATGAACCGCGACGAGTCTCAGCCTATGACCGAAGAGTTTGACCCTCATACGTTTGTCGCCGAGGAAAAGCGTAGAGGTCGTCAAGCCGTCCGTGATTTCGTTGACGGCATATCAACTGGCAACGTCGAGCTTATAACAACGCGCGTCCTTCAGGAACTTGACTGTAACATTTGGCCGGGTACCGGTTGGGCATACGCCTTCCGGAAAGTGGCTCAGCTCCAGTCGGTCCCAGATGCGGCGCGCGAATACTTCCTGTGGCTCTATGTCAGGTACGGCGATCACATTCGGCAAGAGGTGGGGCACGACCTGACGCTGCTGGACGGGCTTCGCGCACTGCTGGCCCCTACAACGGTCCCGCAATGCGCCTGTGGCGCGGTCAGGGAGCGAGAAATCGGCAGCGGCGGACCTGTGGCATGTCTTGGTCGGCCTCGCGCGAGGTCGCGGACAGTTTTGCGCAGGGTTATTGGAGATGGGCCAAGGGGGGCAGCGTCCTCCTGGAAACTCTCGCGCCGCCGGAGGCGATAGTTAGCGCCGTCGCTCATAATTTCGACCGGTATGGGGAGGCCGAATATATCCTCGACCGGCGGCAGCTTCGCGAAGTTGCGGTGGTTGCCCGTTACCCACAACTTGACCCAGGGACAGGGGAACGAGAAAAACCGCCGTAACGTCTTTTTTTATCGATTGACCTCCCATTTTGCACCACCGGGAGATTTCCATTCGCACCAGCCGTTCCGCCCCGTCCCGCCAAAAACATTCCCGTCGACCAGATGTAGATCTGGTTGCGTCGCCGGCCTCCTCATCAGCAACGAAGTCTACCGAATTCCATCGACTCGCGACGACCCGAAGTGCTCCGCAATTTCCACGATCGCCCGCGAGGGCGTCCCATCGCTCACAAGCCTCACATCGAGATCGAACCCCCACATCATCTCCAGAGCTCGCCGCACGGCGGCGTGAATCCACGCGTCATGATTGCCGAAGGCGCCCCCGCCAAACTGAGTGAGCAGAACGACGTTCGACGCCCCGCGGTATGCGTTCAGCACAGCGGCCAAAATTGTGGCTTCGTACGCCGCTTCCAGAACCAGCGACGCGAAAGCTACCCAGTGGGAAGCCGGGACAGCGGTGTAGGCCACCGGGAGAGCCGAGCAGAAGGCCTGCGAGACCACCGGCCGACGACCCCCCGCGGCATCGGTGACTTCCACGTCGCGGTGTATCCCGACGCACAGTTTGCCGCGCAGCGTATCGAGCCGCTTGGGTTGAAGCGCGCCGAGGTGTTCCGCAATGGCATCGAGGCCGTCAAGGGTACATAGCGCATAGCCGTTTTGCATGCTCCACAAGGCCTTGACCGGCAGATTCAAGGCGCCCCCCAGAGTCGCGCCGAGGTCGGCTAAACCGTCGAACTGTCGTTCCGCCGTTTGGCCACAGCCGGCGCCCACTGGCGCGAAGTAGTTGCGGTAGATCGTGGCCGCGCCGGCGGCGATCGCGCACGCTGGGCCTTGAGTGCGGTCGTCTTGGTAACGGGTAACGCCCTGCTCCGGCGTCACCGCGGGTGAGATCATCTCCAGTAAGTTGAACTGGGACGCCACCTGGAACAGCGCGCCGGCGTTCTCGGGCGACTGATGCATCTGCCGCACGTCCCCGGTCACCACGCTCACCCCGAGCCGCCCGGGCAGTTCGCCGGCAGATTTCACCCTCTCGCGCAAGGCTCGCAACGACACCAACTCGAGCTCCCCGACGCCATAGCTCTTCCCGTTGATCAGCGATTGCAGGCGGCGGCCCTCGACTTTTAGTTTGGCGCGGGTGTCGTCGTAGTCAGCTTCGCGAAATCCCGTAAGTCTCTCAAACCAGTCCATCGATCGCCCCTGACGGTCATTCTTCCACCGCGACAATATACCTAGAAGAAACCTTCTTGATCACTGGTCTCCCACAGCCGCCCATCAACCACATCCCGCCGTCCCCAGTTCGAATAACCCTTCCCACAAATCTCGGACACCAAAACTCCGACTTATTTAGGCGTCTTTTGCCGCGGTTTTTTGGGGAGCAATATTTAGGGACGGGGGAGCCAAAAAAACCGCCGTAACGTCTTTTTTGACCGATTGAGACCCCATTTTACGCCACCGGCAGATTTCATATATAGCCAGCCGTTACGGATCCGTTCCCCGACCGCGGCAGCGACTATACGTGTAGACGGTACGGCAGTGGCTCGCGCAAGCTCGCCCCTTTCATTCAAGCCGTTAGCCCGGGCCACAGGACCCGGACAGTATACTCCGCTACACGCAGCTCATCGCCGAGGTCGTTAGATTGCACCGCGCTCCGTGACCTCAGCGCCCGGCTACCCGATCGACGCGAAGTATCCGTCAAAGTGAGCAGGTCGCTCAGGCGTAACCGGTCGCTCGCCACCACCTCACCGCCTCTCCCAGCACCCCGTGCGCCAGCGTTTGGGTGCCATCCGGTGAGGCGATCACCACGCGCTGCACGGTGTTCCTGTTGTAGAGGCTCACCATGTAGTCTTCGACCGGCAGTTCCGGGTAATCGGCAATCGGTACCTCGACGGCGACCGCCTTCAGCACCGGGCCCTCCGGCCTCAAAGCGCAAAGGCTGAAGATCGCCGCGAGCGCCGGCGACCTGGCGCCGAGTGCGTCGCGATAGCCGAGCACGTCCTCGGCGAAAAACACCTTCTCGGGCGCCTGAGCACGATGGGCGGCGAAGACCCGGTCCGCGAACTGATCCAACAGCAACACGACCAGCATAGCCTTACGTGCGGACAGCGGCGCAGCAAGGCTCGCTCGATTTTCCTCCTCGATCAGAGCAAAGTGCTCGGCAAGGGTCAGGGGCACGGGGGCTCTCCCATCGCGCCCCTCACCCCAGATGCTGGGCGAAGAACTCCAGCGTCCGCGCGTTGGCTTTTTGGCAGCTCTCGGCGTCATAATTGCCGGGGCGATCGGCGTTGCAGAAGCCGTGGCCGGCCGGATAGAGGTGGACGGGTACTTGCGGGTAGCGCTTGCGCAACTGCTCGACCTGCTCGACGGGAATGCCCTTGTCGCGATCCCCGTAATGCATTTCGACCGGGATTTTCGGGGCGGCGTCGATATAGCTCAGAAGCCCGCCGCCGTAATATCCGGAGGCCGCCGACAGCCCGAGCCCAAGATGGGCCGCGCGCCACGATATTGTGCCGCCGAAGCAATAGCCGGTGATGCCGACCTTGTTGGCACCGGCGACTTCCTTGATTGCGGCCTCCACGTCTAGGATGGCGGTTTCCTGCTTGAAAGTCTTCATCAACTCGCCGATCTTGGCGAAGCCGGATTGGCCGTAGTCCTCGCTCTCGTAGCCGAGTTCGACCCGGTCCATCATCGCCGGCGCCACCGTCAGATAGCCGGCGGCCGCATACCGGTCGACCTCGCTCCGGATCCAGCGGTTGAGCCCCCACACCTCTTGGATGAGCACCAGGCCGGCCCTCGGCTTGCCCGCGGGCGCCGACTTGTAAGCGTTGAGAACATATCCGTCGCTCGCTTTCAGTTTGATCCGTTCGCCCAATGCGCTTCCTCCGCTTCAATTGCCCGGCCGATCATCGCGCTCTTTATCCTTATAGCGGCCGATGTGCGAAAAACTCGACGAAATCCCGTGTCGTCGCACCGTTGCCGATATCAGCCGAGGCCCGATCAATAATTGTCTGAGGATAGGCGATCGATCGCGCGCGCCCCAGGCAAAACCCCAGAACCGTGATATTGACGCGCCCTTGCGGCAGGTAACAAGACCCGCCACACGACGTGCATGGTCCGAAGCCAGTTTCGTCTCGGTAACAGCACCGGACGTCGGGGACGCGCCGGATCCTTCATCCCGACGGCCCCCTCCCCCGCGCTCCTCATCGCCCGGGTAGCCTTGGCGTTCGGGCTGGCCCTGGTCCTCATCCCCATCGTCGCGGTCGGGCCCCTCATCGCGACCCGGCGGCTGCGCGCCCTCCGAGTGGCACTGCGCGGGCGGTTGACGGCGTCGGGCCGAAGACGGGACCACGACGAGCCGCGAACCACCGAGACCGACCACACGGTCATCGAAGCCAGCGACCGCAAGACGCCCTGACCATCAGGCCCTCCCGTCGTCGCCCTTCATCGCGACGGCGGCGACCCGAAGGCCAAGACCGCGTCTCGTGATCGCGCAAACAGGGCTCCGCGCGACCGCGAGCGGGGCCCTTCCCGTTTGTGAGAACTCGTCATGCTTTGCGTCTCGGCAATAGTTCGCCCGCCTTCGTTTCCACCGCCAGCGCCCTTTCAAGGAACGTGACTAGCTGAATTAGGGGAGGGGTCCCTCCGTTTCGCCAAGCTCTAGTCGCCTCCCAAGGCATTGAATTCGCATCATCTTCCGATTTTACCTCGCCAGGCCACGAAAGAACTTTGCGGGAACAACTAGGACAGTCACACTGTAAACTGACACAGCTCGTCCGCTCTAGGTTCCGGCCGAGCTAGCCTCAGTCGGGAATGCGCAACGGATCATTGAAAGGCGTCCGGCATGCGGAGAGTCACGTTTAGTGCGGGAGACCGCATCTTCTCACAGGGCGAGCGCAGCGACGGAGCCTTTCTGGTACTGGCCGGCACAGTCGAAATCCACGCCGACCGGGACGCCGACACGTATCCTCTCGCCGAGATCGGGCCAGGCAGCATGTTCGGGGAAATGGGCCTGCTCGACGCCGCTCCACGGTCGGCGAGCGCAGTAGCGGTGACCGACACCACCTGCGCAGTCTATGACCCGGATGAGCTCAAGCGCCTGCTCCGCCACGATCCCGAGGAGCTGCTCCGTGTTATCCGGATACTCGTGCAGAGGCTTCGCGATATGGATCGCAGGTACGTAGATGTTCTGCGGTCAATCAACCGGCTGCCGGGCTCCGCGTGATCCTCATTGGCTGATCGTCTCGACATCGCTGGCGACCGCGGTCAACGGGCCGCAGATGTACCCGCTCCGCTGTCAATCTGACGGCCAACAAGCGCGATCGCCCGCTGATAGACCGCGGCAGCATTCCATGCCTGGATAGCCCCGAAATTAGGCTCTCCTGGTTGGTATCCAGCGCCAGCGCGCCAGCCGTGCGCCTTGAGGAAATTTGCCGTCGAGTTGAGCGCGTTGGCGGCAACATCGAGATTTCCGCCATTGCCGTAGTTCAGGATGTTCTTCGTTGTGTTTGGCCGATTTCACCGTGCATGGAGCCACGGGTGCTTGACTAGAGGACACCGCGATCGATTAACTTCAGAGCTGCGTAAAGCTGGTCTGTGAAAAAAGCTGGACGGCGGCAGTCGTAGGCGAGAGTAGCGACAGCCGACAAAACCTTTTGATTGCCACGCTGGCTTCCGAAACCCGTCTCCATTCCCCAAATGGCCAGCAGCGGCCCCGGCGGGACACCATAACGTTGCTGAATGGATGCGAGGAGAGCGGCATTTGACTGTTTGAGGGCGCGTCCTCGCGCGACGATGGCTGCGCCCCCGCGCTTAGCGAGAAACTGATCAAGCGACAAACCAAAACTTCTTTGGCCCCGATCGGCAGCGATGGTTGCGCTTGAATAGCTGGTCGCCATCAAGGCTGCGACGGTCGAGGCACTGATAGCCTTTGCCCTCGCCTCATCGGCGAATTGTTTCTTCCATGCCTCGAAGCCAGTGGCCGTGCTGCCGCACTGAGCGGCGACCGCTTCGGCAACCATCCCTGCAAGCACTACCACGGCTGCGAACACCGTCGTCGTAAGCTGGCGACACCTAGGCATTCGGAACTCCTCGAACCCATTTTGATACCTGATCTCGATCGCGCCCGGTCGACCGCACTAGACAACCTCAGCCGACCCACACGACGCCGCGGTCAAACACGGCCACTCAGCGGAGAGGCCGTCGGCGAACTCCCGTCCGGCCACCCGCGATCTCATCAACCACGCGCCGCCGCCCACGCCACGCAAATCTCTGATACCAAAAACTATGACTTATTTAGCCGTCTTTTTTAGACGATTTTCCCAGAAGCTATTTACCATTGCCGCCACCGAAAAAACCGCTCCCACGTCTTTTTTGATCGACCGGGATGGGGTTTTGCGCCACCGGGACATTTGCATTTACACCAGCCCTGCAGACGCGACCCCGTCAAGGCTCGAACTCATCAACAAGCCGCCCGCGATGGCTCGATGGTTCACGAGAGCTGGGTCACCAATCCTCGTCGGATCCGCCGGCGCCGACTTCCGGGTTCCCCCCGACCGCCGACACCTCTCGGCCCGCTCTGAACGGTAGGAAGGCGCCAGAGCACAAAGTCGCTGCGCTCCAGCCCGCTGCGCGGGGCGAGAGCCGAGAGGCCGGTAGCCGGTTGAGAGGACGGGCATAGCGGGGTGGAGAGCCCCGTCCTGAGAATGGAGGTGTCGTCAACCTCACTCAGGATGGAACTCTCCATGAGCGACACTACCACTGTCAGTCCGCTGCGTCAGCGCATGATCGAGGACATGGCTGCACGCAAGCTCAACCCGCACACTCAGCGCAGCCACATTTCGAGCTGCAAGCGGTTCGCCGCCTGGCTGAAGCGTTCGCCCGATACGGCGACGCCCGACGAGGTGCGGCGTTTCCAACTTCACCTCATCGAGAGCGGTGCGAGCATCTGCAACCGCAATCGGATCATGACCGGGGTGCGGTTTTTGTTCCGCGTCACGCTGCGTCGCCACGACCTGGCGGCTGAGGTCTGGCACCTCAAGGAACCGCAAAAGCTGCCGCCAGTGCTGAGCCCTGAGGAGGTCAAGCGTGTTCTGACCATGGCGACGAGCCTGCAGGCGCGAGCCATGCTGACACTCGCCTATGGTTGCGGACTGAGGGCGGGCGAGGTGGTGCGGCTGCGGGCGGGCGAGATCGACAGTGAGCAGATGATCATCCGCGTCGTGCAGTCGAAGGGCCTCAAGGACCGGCACGTGATGCTGCCGGCGGAGGTCCTCGACCTGTTGCGGCAATGGTGGAAGGCGCGGCCGACCGCGTCTGACGCCGGCCTCGCGCGGGAACAACGTTGGCTGTTTCCCGGTCGCAGTAAACCTCGGCCGCTGACCACACGCCAGTTCGGACGGCTGTTCAAGCAGGCAGCGAAAGCAGCCGGGCTGCGTAAAACGCTCTCTCTGCATACGCTTCGCCACAGCTTTGCCACCCATCTGCTTGAGCGCGGCACCGACATTCGGGTGATTCAGGCGCTGCTCGGCCATGCGAAGCTGGAGACGACGGCCCGCTACACCCGGGTTGCGACCGGGATGATTGCCAAGATCGAGAGCCCGCTCGATGGCCTGAGCGCGCCGCGCCGCAAGCGTGCGAGGCGAGACACCGAGGCGCCGCCGGCACCGTAGCGCCGCCGGCCATGGCTCGACCAGCTCTGGAGGTCGCGGACATTCTCCGCGATCACGGTCCTGCTTGGCGTGAGGCCAATAGCGGGCATATCAGCCTCGACCAATTGAAGGTGATGAGTGCGATCGAGCGCTGTCGCACGGCGGCGCTCGGCGGACATGTCGCGCGCTGCGAGAACCCGGCGTGCGGCCATACCGAGATCGCGTACAACTCCTGCCGCAACCGGCATTGCCCGAAGTGCCAGGGCGCGGCGTCACGCCGATGGCTGGCCGACCGCGAAGCGGAGCTGTTGCCGGTGCCCTACTTCCACGTCGTCTACACGCTGCCGGGCGAGCTGCGTGACATCGCCTACCAGAACAAACCCGTAGTCTACGACCTACTGATGAAGGCGGCGGCCGAGACGACGCTCGCCATCGCCGCCGATCCCAAGCGCCTCGGCGCGCGGATCGGTGTCACGGCCGTGCTGCACAGCTGGGGCTCGGCGCTCACCCATCATCCGCACGTGCATATGATCGTGCCCGGTGGAGGGCTCTCGCCCGATAATGCGCGATGGGTCGCCTCGCGATCCAACTTCCTCGTGCATGTCAACCTGCTGGCGCGCCTGTTCCGCGGCAAGATGCTGGCGACGCTCATGGATGCGCACGACAGCGGCCTGTTGAAGTTCTTCAACACCCATGCCGGGCTCGCCGACAAGCGAACCTTCAAGAAGTTCCTGGCACCGCTGCGCCGAACCGAGTGGGTCGTCTACTGCAAGGCGCCGTTCGCGGGACCCGAGCAGGTGCTGCGCTATCTCTCCCGTTACACGCATCGTGTCGCCATCTCGAACCGCCGCCTCGTCGCCGCCGATGATGCCGGCGTGTCGTTCCGCTGGAAGGACTATCGCATCGAAGGTCCTGGCCGCTGGAAGACGATGACGCTGACGCCGCACGAGTTCATCCGCCGCTTCCTGATGCACGTGCTGCCAAAGGGCTTCCATCGCATCCGCCACTACGGGCTCTTTGCCAGCGCCAATCGCGCCACCAACATCGCGCGGGCGCGCCAGTTGCTCGCCGTGCCGTCCCCCTCCCAACCGCTCGATGCGTCCGCGGCTGTCGCGATAGACCAACCGCGCATGCTGCCGCGTCCGTGCCCCTGTTGCGGTGGAAGCATGTTCATCATCGAGACATTCGCGCGCGGCTGTCAGCCGAAGTCCCGACCCACGCCGATGCCGGCAGCGATCAGGATCGATACCTCATGATGCCCTCGCCGCCGATCCACCGCCGCACCGACGCCCGCCATTTCGCCCGGCTCTCGCCCGGCAGCGCTCCCGCTTGTCCCGGCCCACGAGTTTGGCCCGTGGGCGCACCGCAAATCCCATGTAGCAACCCGCCATTGGCTCGTTCACGCCAGTACAAACGCCCAAGCTTCCAGCCAAGGCGACGGCGTCGGCGGTCTCGGCTCAACTTCTCCAGCGCTCTCGCCGACGTCAAATCCCCATAGCGCCCGCGGCACCCCCGGCTGCCCCACTCCCCCGCGACTTCGTGCCTTGGCGCTTTTCGGACGCCGGCCTCTCGAGTGCGTGGATAGGCCTGTGTTGCCGGCATCCGAAAACCTGCACAACAAGAGACATTCCGCGCGCCGCCGGCGGCCCTCGACTACCCACCCCCGCATCACGACGATGATGCATGAACGGCGCGCTTGTCATGCGTCCCGGCGAAAACCATGGGAGAGGTGCGTCTTGACCAGCAGTAAATTGACGCTCTCGGGCTTGCCGCAGAGGGTTTCGATTCTTGGGAGACCGACTCTGGCATCGCTGGCCGCCGTAAGTCTTGCCAAGAGCGCCGAGACGGCAGAAAGTCACGTTCCGATACCGGTTCATCTGGCGAATGTCGGTCAGGACCTGTGTCCGCTCGGAGGGGACGAGATGATCACGACCATCCGCGTTTTGCCCGTTCAGCGTCGGTTCATTTGGCGCCTAATAGACTGAGGCAAATACCCGTTAGGGCTGGTTTGGAACGATGGTGACGGCGGAACCCATGCAGGCCGTACGTCGTACAACGGCGGCTCTGTCTATGACCTCGACTACTGCGAGCTGGGTTTATCCAGCGGTCCTCGGCGGCGGCAATTCATGGAGATAAGCCATGACCACCTATACGGTACCTGCGAACAGCATTCAAACAAATGTGGTCGGCTGGACCTTTGATGATAACAACGAGATCTGGATCGTCCCGCAAAACGTGACCGTTTCCTCAGCTGCAACATATGGTTTCATTAACGACAATTATGCAGACGACACGCTGGAAAATC
>Ga0207124_1060_pt1 | contig 16237 bp, 15 predicted proteins | sample Alteio_BWMinHeat_37_FD_153506 | JGI IMG/M metagenome (GOLD analysis project Ga0207124, IMG submission 153506) | Enriched cells from forest soil in Barre Woods Harvard Forest LTER site, Petersham, Massachusetts, United States -... | ecosystem: Environmental > Terrestrial > Soil > Temperate forest >... | reverse complement strand
TTGGGGACCGCGGCAGTCACGATCTTTGACGATCAGACCAGCATCGTCGATGTTCTTTACAACATTTGCCGGTTCTTTGCGCACGAGTCGTGCGGCCAGTGTACGCCGTGCCGCGAAGGAACCGGATGGATGTTCAAGATCATCGACCGGTTCCGGCGCGGCCAGGGGCGCAAGGAGGATTTGCAAATCCTTGAAGAGGTCGGCGACCGGATCGGCATCATGCCGGGGACGACAATCTGCGGGTTGGCCGATGGCGCCGGTTGGCCGGTAAAAAACGCCGTTCGCAAATTCCGGGCGGAGTTCGAGGAGTACATCAAGAGTGGGAGTAAGACGCGGGAATTGCAATTAATAGGCGCCCATTGATCCGGGGAGGATCATAGCCATGTGCGCGAAGACTCTCCTGGTTTGCGGTTTGGTTGGCGTAGCCTTGGGCTGTGGAGGCAGCGGTTCGACGGTGCCGAATCCAACGGGTAAAGGACTGCTGGCACGAAGCATTGAGCGTGCGAAGTATTCCGGCTACTTTCACCAAATTCGACAAGCCTATGTGGCTTGTGATTTAAACGATGGCCACGGACCAGCGGATTTGGAACGGCTCAAACCAGAACTTGAGAGCAACCGGGCGATTTGCGATTCAATTCAGAACGGGCAGATCGTGGTGATTTGGGGCGTGAGCCTTCAAAACACCCCAGGGAACGCCGTCCTCGCCTACGAAAAGGACGCCGACGATAAGGGCAAGCGCTTCGTGCTGTTGGCGGGCGGGGGCATTGAAGAAATGCAAGATGCAGAGTTTAAGGCAGCACCGAAGGCACAGAGTAAGAGGTAGGGGCGAGAAGTCTCATGGCGGTTGTTCACGTCAACGGAATATCGGTCGACATCGGCGACGAGCGCCTAAACCTGATCCAGGCGGCGCTCAAAGGCGGTGTCTTCATTCCGCATTACTGTTGGCATCCTGCGTTGACGGTCGTCGCCAGTTGCCGCATGTGTCTCGTCGAGGTCGGCGAGCTGAAAGACGGCAAGCCCGCCATGCAGCCCAAGGTCGTTCCTGGGTGCCAGACGCCGGCGAAAGACGGCACGGTGATTGTCACCAACAGCGCGAAGGCGCGAGACGCCCAGATGCAGACGCTGGAGGGTTTGCTCCTCAACCACCCGCTCGATTGCCCCGTTTGCGACAAGGCCGGCGAATGCCTTCTCCAGGACTACAGCTACAACTTCGGCCGGTCGCAGAGCCGGATGATCGATACGAAGAACACGCCGCCTAACAAGCCCGACTTGGGCAACAATATCTCGCTGTTTACCGATCGCTGCATCATGTGTTCGCGCTGCGTGCGCTTCACCCGTGAGATCAGCGGGACAGCCGAATTGCAAATCCTCAATCGCGGCGATCATTCCGAGATCGATGTGTTCCCCGGTGAGCCAATCAACAACAAGCTCTCGGGCAACGTGGTCGATCTCTGCCCCGTTGGCGCGTTGTGCAGCAAGGATTTCCTTTACAAGCAGCGCGTTTGGTATCTCAAGAGCCAGAAAAGCGTTTGTGCCGATTGCAGCACCGGGTGCAGCGTCCAGGTCGATAGCAATAAGAACGTCCTCTACCGACTCCGGCCGCGCGAGAATCCGAACGCACAGGGATATTTCATGTGCGATGAGGGCCGGCTCGGTTTCCACTATGTCAATTCGGCGGAACGGCTCACCCGGCCTCGTGTGCGCAAGGACGGTAAGCATGTCGCCGCGCCCTGGAACGAAGCGGCCGCCCTGATTCGCACCCAGCTCAAGGCGGCGGCGGAGCGCGATGGTTCCGCCGTGGTCGGCGTGGCGTCGCCGTTTCTTACCTGCGAGGAAGCGTATCTCTTTGCCAAGTTTCTTCGTGGATTGTCGGCTCAAGTGCGACTCGCACTCGGCCCAGTACCGGTCGTCGGAGAGGACGACTTGTATCCGAAGGACCGAAACGGACGGCCGGTCCAACCTGTGAAATTCACAATCCGAGCGGAGAAATGTCCGAACCGTCGGGGTGTGGAGGAAGTCTTGCGGCACTTCCAGGGAGAGGTTCTCGGTTTCGATTCCGTGGCGCGGGCTGCCGGTGCAGGCGAATTGCAAGCGGTCTATCTCGCAGCGGGCTATCCGCCCCGTTCGGAAGGATGGATCACGCAGGAGCAGGCCGCGGCTCTGAGGAATGCGCCGCTGCTGATCGTCCAGGATCTCTTGCCCTCTCCGGCAAGCAGCCAGGCCGACTTCGTCGTCCCCGCCGCCGCGTGGGCGGAAAAGGATGGAACATTCGTGAATCACGCCGGCTTGGCGCAAACCGTCCGCTGGGCAGTCACGCCGACCGCCGAATGCCGATCCGACGGCCAGACGTTCTTGGATTTGATGGAGCGGCGCGGTCTGATCCACGCTCCGACGGTGCGCAAGGAACTAGCGGAGGCAGTGACCTATTTCGCACCCTTGGCCGAGGCGGAGTTGGGCGAACACGGGATCCTCTTGAAGAGCGCTTCCTAGGAAGAATATGGCGTACTCGTTCTCCTTCTGGACCACGATCATTTTGATCGCCGTAATGATGGGCGTCATTCAGGGAACGTGCGCCTATTTGGTATTCGTTGAACGCAAACTGGCCGCCTACGTTCAAGACCGCGTCGGTCCCAACCGCGTCGGACCGTTCGGCCTCTTTCAGCCGATCGCCGACGGCTTGAAGTTTATCTTCAAGGAAGAGATCATTCCAGTCCAGGTCGACAAGCTCTTTTACCTGATCGCGCCCGCGATTGCTGCCTCCACCGCGTTGCTGGCGTTCGCCGTCGTGCCGTTCGGGCCAACCAATGCCCCACCGGAACGCGTTTGGCCGCAAACGATGGAGCAGGAGGCCAAGGCCGACCCCGTGTTTGACGAAAATGTCAAGAAGTACAACGAGGCGGAGATTCGGTTCGTCATTGCGCCCCATGTCGATATTGGCATCGTCTTTGTTTTCGCCGTCACCAGCCTTTCCGTGTACGGCATCATTCTGGGCGGTTGGTCGTCGAATAACAAATACAGCATGATCGGGGCACTTCGCTCCAGCGCGCAGCTTATCAGCTACGAGATTCCAATGGGCATGTCGGTGCTGGGTGTCGTATTGATGAGCGATTCGCTCAACCCCGAAAGAATAATCGCTTATCAAGTCGAGGCTGGTTGGAACGTTCTATACCAGCCGCTCGCGTGCCTGCTCTTCCTCGTGTGCGTGTTGGCCGAGTGCAACCGGCTGCCGTTCGACCTTCCGGAAGCCGAGCAGGAACTCGTCGGAGGGTACCACACGGAATATGGGGCGATGAAGTTCGCCTTGTATTTCCTGGGCGAATACACGCACATGATCACGACCAGTTTCCTCTTGGTAATTCTTTTTCTCGGCGGCTGGCATTTCCCCTGGTTGCAGGAGTCGGGAATCGCCGCGATCATGCTGAAGTTGCTTGTGATTGCGCTGAAGATGGTCCTCCTGATCGTGTTTTATATGCTGATCCGCTGGACCATTCCGCGTTTTCGATTCGATCAACTAATGGGATTAGCTTGGAAGGTGCTGATGCCGCTGGCGCTTGTCAACCTGACCTGCGTGATGGTCGTCAAGCACCTAGGTTGGAGTTCGTGGTGGCTCACGGCGTCTTCGTTCGTGATGCTGCTGACCGCGGCCTATTTGACGCTGGTGCAACGGCTGCCGCGCTCGGGTAGACCATTGCGCCCCAGCGCTGAATCAGCTATGGCGCTGACCCGCTGACGGTTGTCTGGCCAAGGAATTGCGACATGCCGCTAACCGAGCAAGAAATCAAATGGGTGGAAGAGCCGAAGATCGGCCTTGTCGAGCAACTCTATCTTCCGGCCATTTTCGCGGGCTTGCAAACGACCGTTAAGCACCTTTTTCAGCACAAAATCACGCAACAGTTTCCCGAACAGAAGCCCAAACTCCCGGCGAATTATCGCGGCGTTCACCGGCTCAATCGGGATGAGCAAGGGCGCGTCAAGTGCGTCGCTTGTTACATGTGTTCCACCGCTTGCCCGGCGCGCTGCATCGACATTGTGGCCGCGCCCTCGCCGTGGCCGGACCGCGAAAAGTATCCGGAGGTCTTCGTCATCGACGAACTCCGCTGCATCTACTGCGGCATGTGCGAGCAGGCGTGTCCGGTTGACGCCATCGAGTTGACGACCCTTTACGACCTTACCGGCATGAGCCGCGAAGAGATGATGTTCGATAAGGAGAAACTGTTAAGCGTCTTTGATGAGACCGTGAAGGCGGGAACCGATCCGATTCGTTCTCGCGGCGGGAAGCTCGGCGTGGCCTCGGAGCAGCCGGCTGGAGAGGCGCTGCCGATGTCTTCGACGGCGCCATCGTGACCATATAGAGAGGCGTAACGAAAGAAGATATGCTGGTCGCCGATCTCGCGAGTACGTTTCACTATCTGTTCGTAGCCAACGGACTCTACACGTTCGCGCTTTGTGCTGGCGCGGCAGCCGTCTACCTTTTGTTGCCTCGACCGAATCCGTACCCCGCGCTATGGGGCGCCGTTAGCTCCGGCTTGTCGCTGGTTCTCCTGGGGTGGCAAATGGTTCGTCCGGGATCGCTGGCGCCGGAACCAATCCTCTTCTACTCCTTCAGTGTCCTAGCAATTCTCGGCGGCGGATTCCTCATAACGCAGCGGAATCCCGCTCGCGCAGCGCTGGCTTTCGCGCTTGTGGTTCTGAGTAGCTGTGGTTTGTTTCTCTTGCTCGCGGCACCGTTCCTGATGGCGGCGACGATTATCATTTACGCCGGGGCGATCATCGTGACGTTTCTGTTCGTCCTCATGCTCGCGCAGCAGGAAGGCCCATCGGATGCTGACCAACGCTCGCGCGAGCCGCTCTTGGCAACCATCGCGGGCTTTGCACTTCTGGGCGTCCTGCTTTTTACGTTAAGTGAGAATTTCGGCACGGACAACTTGCGATCCCTTCTTGACCGGATTCAAGCGGCCCAAGCGAAGGAGACAGCCGAGGAAATGGCCAGAGCCCTAGGGGACAGCGACAGGGAAGAGCAATTGTTTTTCGATGGATTCGAGAAGACCATTCGCGCCGGCGGCCGTTCCTCGGAGATTCAAAACCTGGCGGGAGAAGTATTCAACGTCCGCTTGCGCTGGAATCCTGCAAAGCAGGCAAGGGACATAGAAAAAATGCGCACCGCGCTCGCCGAATTTGAGGCGATCGCACTTCAAACGGCGGCCTTGTTTGGCCAACTCGAGCCAAGAGGACATTGGCCGTTGTCCCATTTCAGCGGGCCGGCCTCCAACCAGACGCGCGACGCATTTCGTCGGGAAAACGGAGTGCCGCGAATGCCCGCCGAGAACACGGCATATTTGGGGCGCTCACTCTTCACCGATTATTTGCTGGCCATCGAACTCAGCGGCACGCTGCTGTTAGTGGCCATGATCGGCGCCATCGCTATCGCCTATCGCCGTCCGGGGAGGGCGCCATGACCCCGGTGCCATTGTTGCACTACTTGACCGTGGGGGCGATCCTGTTCGCGCTGGGGCTAATCGGCTTCCTGGCGCGGCGGAACATGATCCTGATGTTCTTATCTGCAGAAATGATGCTTCAGGGAGTCGGCGTCAACCTGGTCGCGTTCGCACGATTTCGCGGCAACTTGCAAGGACAAGCGTTCACTTTGTTTATCGTTACCGTCGCCGCTTGCGAGGCCGCGATTGCGCTCGCGCTCATTCTGATTCTTTATCGCACCAAGCGCTCGCTCGACGTCAGCTTGTGGCAGGAACTTCGCGAACCGGGGCAGGATCCAACCGTTGATGAGGAACCGCTCCCGCCCGAGCCGAAGGAAGTACCCTCACCAACTCTCACGCCATCCGGCGTCGAACCACTTCAGCCCAAGGAGACCAGCCATGTTTGAACCGGCGGTTTGCCTGTGGCTGGTCCCGCTTTTGCCCTTGGCGGCAAGCGTGCTGATCGCGTTCCTTGGCCCCAAGATTCTGCGCCAGCATAGCCATTGGCCGTGCATTCTCGCCGTCGCCGCTTCTTGCGCGTGTTCGATCGTGCTCTTCCTGGCCGTTCGTGAACTACCGATATCCGAATCGCATGGTGGGGAAACTGTGGCCGCCACTACGCCTTCGATTGAATCGCACATCACGTGGTTTCAAGCGGGCGCGGTCGATGTGAAGTATGGACTGCATGCGGATGGATTGACGGCGATCATGCTGGTTACGGTGACGTTCATCGGCACGCTCATCGCGCTCTTCGCGGCCGGCTACATGCACGGCGACCCGGGATATCCGCGCTTCTTCGCCGAGGTATCGCTGTTCATCTTTTCGATGACGGGCCTGGTCTTGGCGAATAACTTTCTCTTGCTGTACGCATTCTGGGAGGGTGTGGGGCTATGCAGCTACCTTCTCATCGGCTTCTGGTTCACCAAACCGTCGGCGGCGGCCGCAGCGCGCAAAGCATTTCTCGTGACACGGCTGGGCGACGTTGGTTTCCTGCTTGGCATCTTCCTCCTTTGGCATATGAACTCGCCTCACTCACTGGATTTCGCGGTGGTGTTCAATCACCCCGAGCGATATGAGCATTGGCTGCTCGCGGCGGCATGCTTATTGCTTTTCTCTGGGGCCGTCGGGAAATCGGCGCAGTTCCCGCTGTATGTCTGGCTGCCGGATGCAATGGAGGGCCCAACCCCGGTCAGCGCCCTCATTCACGCGGCGACGATGGTAACAGCGGGCGTCTATTTAGTCGCCCGCTGCACGCCGCTATTTGCCCTTGTGCAAGGAGTGGAAGTTGTTGTCGCGATCATCGGTTGTTTCACTGCCCTGCTCGCCGCGCTGATCGCGCTGACGCAAAACGACCTCAAACGAGTGCTCGCTTATTCAACGGTGAGCCAGCTCGGCTACATGTTCCTCGGTCTTGGCTGCGGCGCCATTGCCGGGGGCGTCTTCCATCTTTTCACGCATGCATTCTTCAAGGCATTACTTTTTCTCGCGGCCGGCAGCGTCATGCACGCGATGGGCAATATCATCGACATGCGTCGTTTTGGCGGCCTACGGCACGCACTCAAGATCACGCATGCCACGTTCCTCTGCGGGGCCGCAGCGCTGGCGGGCGTTCCCTTGCTTTCGGGGTTTTGGAGCAAGGATGAGATCCTCGATGCGGCGTTTGAGCGCTATAGTGGAGGTCATGCCTACTCTATTGTTTACTTGGTCCTCTTCGTAACCGCGCTGGCCACGGCGGGATTGACGGCGTTCTATACGTTTCGCGCCTATTTCATGACGTTCTGGGGCGAAGAACGCGTCCCACCCGAGGCGGGAAATCATGCCCACGAATCGCCGCCGATCATGACCATTCCCCTGATCGTTCTTGCCATCGGAGCGGTCGCCGCTGGGATTATCGTTGAGCCATTCACGCACGCCTTCAGCAGTTACCTCATCGGGCACACCAGTGGATTTGGGCGAGCCGAGCCGGGGACACTGAATCCGGTGCTAATGATCTTGAGCAGCTTGGTCGCATTCGGTGGCATTGGCGTTGCGTGGTGGATGTACGTGCGGGAACCGGGAACCGCCACGCGCCTGGCGAACAGATTTCGCGGGGCCTACCAATTGTCGCTCAACAAGTTTCACGTGGACGAGATTTATGAGGCTCTGCTCATTCCGATGGCTGCTGTCACGGGACTGTGCCGAGCATTCGATCTCTACATCGTCGACGGCATAGTGGATTTGATCGGTCAAGTGCCCCGCCTTGTGGGTGCGTTGTTCCGCCCCGTTCAAAACGGACTGGTTCAGTTCTACGCCTTGGCAATGATTCTCGGGCTGGTCGTATTTCTCCTGGCACTGGCTCGGTGACGATAAGTAATTATGCCGAGTGAATTCTCCTCAAATCTGTTGCTGGTTTTGCTGGTCCTGCCTCTGGCCGGCGCCGTGGCTGCGGCGCTCCTGGGACCAAGACGGGGCCAGCTGATTCGCATTCTCAGCCTGGCGACCACGGTCGTCAATCTGGGCGTGGCGGTCGCGCTCGTGTTGCCCTTGGCCGTCCCACGGGCCGAGTCTAGCCCGGAGGCAAAGCTAGTCGAAGTTTCCGCTTCCTTAATCCCCACATTTGCGGAACCGGAAATCAAGTGGACTCGCGACATCCTACCGCTCAGTGCACTCGGCAATGATAGCAAGGGACATTCACTCGGCGCTATCCAGTTCCACGTTGGCATCGACGGTCTGAATGCCGGCATGGTGCTATTAACTGCGTTATTGATGGTTTCCGCGGTGCTCATTTCATGGAACTCAATCCAGGAACGCGTGAACGAGTATTACGCCTGCCTTCTGCTGTTGGAAACGGCCATGCTGGGCGTGTTCTTGGCATTTGATATCGTGCTCTTTTACACGTTTTTTGAACTGACGCTGGTGCCATTGTTCTTATTGATCGGCATCTGGGGCGGTCCGCAAAGGCAATACGCCGCCCGCAAGTTTTTCATCTTCACTCTTACAGGCAGTTTAATCACTCTCTTGGGTGTTATGGGGATCGTACTGGCATGTTACTCGCGCGAAGGCAAGTTGACCTTTCAGATTCCCGAACTGGTTCAGATTGTACAAACGCGCTTGGCTCAGCACCCGGATGAGCGCGATTTTTGGATCAGACTGGAGTTCTGGGTCTTTCTTGGTTTGATGGCGGGGTTCGCGGTTAAGGTGCCATTGGTTCCACTGCACACATGGCTGCCGCTAGCGCATGTTGAAGCGCCTACGGCAGGTAGTGTTCTGCTGGCTGGCGTGCTGCTCAAGATCGGTGCTTACGGTTTCTTACGCCTATGTGTGCCGCTCGCGCCGGACGCCAGCTTGAGTCTGGGTGTGCCGTTGATCGGGACGCTCGCGGTGATCGGCATCCTTTACGGCGCAATCTGTGCGCTGGCCCAGGACGATATCAAGAAGCTGGTCGCGTACAGCAGCGTCAGCCATCTTGGCTTCTGTATGCTCGGCATGTTCGCGCTCAACGAAGCGGGGCTTTCGGGCAGTCTGATCCAAATGGTGAACCATGGATTGTCCACCGGCGGACTATTCCTCTTGGTTGGCATGCTCTACGAGCGGTACCACACTCGCCAGATGGCCGATTACGGCGGCATTGCCAGTAAGCTGAAGCTCCTCGGGTGCTTCATGGTATTCATGTGCCTTTCCAGTCTGGGATTGCCTGGCCTGAATGGTTTCATCGGCGAGATGTTGGTGATGATGGGGATGTACGATCTCCAAGGCAGCCGAGTAAGTGGTCCGGTTCTGGCGACGCTTGCGGCATTCGGGCTGTTGCTGGGCGCCTGGTATTTGCTGACGCTTCTTCAGCGCGTCTTCTTTGGCGAAGTGAGGGAACCGAGGCACGAGGCACACGGTCCCACGCCGGATCTCAACTTTCGCGAGTTAGCGGCACTAGTCCCCATCGCCGCGGTCTGCCTCGCCATCGGTATTGTTCCACAGCCTTTCCTTGAAACGGCGAAGCCGGAGATTCAAGTCTTGGCGCAGATTGCAGATCGCGCCCGCGCTCGAGCCGCCGACGCGGAGATGGTGGGTGATAATCCCGCGAGAAGCGAACGGGCCTTGCGCGTGGCGCGGACGACGGGAGGCAGGCCGTGACACCAGAAATCGTGTCGGCAATCATAAGCGGCTTTGGCCATGTGGCGCCGGAAATGGTTCTTGGCCTGGCGGCGTGCATCGCGTTCCTCGGTGGGACATTTCGCGCGGATCGCAATCTGTGGGCCGCGTTCTCGCTATTGGCCCTCGCCGGCGCGGGTCTGGCGATGTGGCTTGTCCGTACTGGCGCGGCGGATTCGGAAGCCGCGGCACGGGCCGCCTGGTTCGCCGGGCCGGTCGTCGCGGACTCCTTCGCCCAGCTAATCCGGGTCATTGCACTCCTCGGAGGTGCGGCGCTTGTCCTTTCGAGTTGGAAAGAGATTCCCGATCGGCAGGCGGCGGAGTACCAAGGATGTCTCCTGATCATTCTCGCGGGAGTCGGACTGACGGGAGCGGCAAACGACCTCGTGACGCTTTTCCTCGCGCTTGAGCTTATTAGCATTCCGACCTATGTGCTGCTGTATTTGCCGCGGCATGACAATCCGGCACAAGAAGCGGCGATGAAATACTTCCTGCTCAGTGTCTTTTCTTCAGCGCTGGTCTTGCTTGGCTTCAGCTTCCTTTATGGACTGGCCGGGACGACAAACCTTCCGGCTCTGGCGGACGCGCTTGGGGTGACCGGCGCCGGCCGGATATCAGGAGTTGCAATTGCCGCGCTCGTTCTCGTGATCGCGGGACTCGGCTTCCGAATTACCGCGGTGCCGTTCCATTTTTACGCGCCAGATGTTTATCAAGGAACGGCGACTGCGGGCGCTGCGCTGCTTGCCTTCGTCCCAAAGGTAGCAGGATTTGCGGCGCTGCTTCGCCTTCTTAGCCTTGTGCCGCACGTCGTGTCTTTCCACGATGCGGCGGCGGGAAAAGACGTGACGATTCCACTGGACAACGGCGCCAGCTTGCTAGGTCTGCAAGTCTCCACGCTGCTATGGATCATCGCGGCCGCAACCATGACGCTCGGGAATGTCTTGGCTCTGCTCCAGGACAACCTCAAGCGATTGCTCGCATATTCCAGCGTTGCGCACGCAGGCTATATGCTCGTAGCGTTAGCGGCTGCCCCTTACTTGCGCATCAAGCAAGAAGCCCTTTTCGGCGGCGTTGAGAGTTTGCTGTTCTACCTAGCCGGTTACGGTGCGATGACCATTGGGGCGTTTGCGGTGCTCTCGTATCTCGACTCTCCGGAGCGGCCCGTGACGAATGTCGATGATCTCGCGGGTCTGGCGAAGAGTCATCCTGGCATCGCTTTGCTGATGTTAGTCTTCCTCTTCAGCTTGATTGGCATTCCACTTACGGCAGGATTCGCGGGCAAGTTCTTCATCTTCCTCGGTGCGGTTTCCGTATACATCAACGCGCAGGATACGGCGCAGTTCATCAACGCAAGCGAACCGCAGGGATGGGTGCAGCAGGGGCAGCTGTTCTTGGTGCTGGCGCTCGTGGGAATGTTGAACTCCGCCATCGGCGCTTGGTATTATTTGCGCATCGCCGCGGTGATGTATTTGCGTACGCCGCTCAAACCGTTGGACGCGAAACGAAACTGGCCTGGATTGGCTGCCTTGTCGGCATGTGCGCTGGTGACGCTTGGTCTGGGCATCTACGGGTTGCCCTTCGTTCGTTTCACGCAACAGGCAGTCCCGCAATCAACCGTGGCTTCGCCTATCGAGAACGTCGCCCAGAAATGAATTCTTCCCCTCAGAAAGAGGGGCGAGTCCGATGATGCCTCTTGTCTCGGCGCATTCCTCCCAACTGGAGCCGTTTGTCCGCTCCATCGCGTGCCTTTTCCCCGCCGTCAAGCCGAACGGCGAAATGCAGTTCTTGCACAACTGCGGCGGATTTAGCGGCGCGTGCCTTTGGCGCGTGGAGGCGATGAACGGTTGGCTTTGCTTGCGCGCATGGCCGCCCCGTCAATCTCTTGATGATCATCTAAGCACGGTGCACCATTTGATGGAGAAAGCAAGAGCCGCCGGCCTCTCCTTTGTCCCAACCGTCGAACGCCTGAGCACCGGCGAGACATTCGTGCTTCAGTTTGATCGATTCTGGGATATGACTCAGTGGATGCCCGGTCGTGCCGATTTCCATGCCGCACCATATCCTCATCGCCTAGCGCGGGCTTGCGGTGCTCTCGCTCACTTGCATCAGACTTGGAAGCCCACGCTGCCATCGGCCTTTCCTTGTCCGGCGATTCGAAGGCGTAGCCAGAAGTGCCAAGAATGGGCGGACCTGGTCGCGATGGGCTGGCGACCGGCTTATCTTCGTGAACCAGAAGACCCGTGCAGTGCCACGGCGAAGCGTGCTTGGTCTCTGCTCCAGATCTGGATGAACAAACTTCCGGCCATGCTTGCGCCGTGGAAAGAGCGAAAGGTTCCGGTGCAACCATGCCATTGCGATCTCTGGCACGATCACGTCCACTTCGAGCATGACGAAGTGGTCGCGCTGCTCGATTACGGCAGCGTGAAAACGGATCATGTCGCCGTGGATTTGGCGCGTCTGCTCGGCAGCATGGCCGGGGACGATCAGGCCTTATGGGCCGCCGGTCTAGCGGGTTACCGAATGGTGCGACCATTGGTCGCAGAGGAAGAAACACTCGTCCACGTGCTTGATCGCACGGGAACCGTCCTCGCGCTCGCCACCTGGCTCAAATGGCTTTACTACGAAGCGCGAATCTTCCCGGATCGCGAAGCAGTAGCCCGTCGCCTGGCGGGCCTTGTGAATCGCGTCGAATCTTGGACGTGAATGAAAGAAAAAGAGCGGTGACCTTTTCGGCCGCCGCTCCATGTCGTCTTGTCGATTTGATTGGCGCTAACGTTTCGAGAACTGGAAGCTCTTACGAGCTCCCTTGCGTCCGTACTTCTTGCGCTCTTTCATGCGGCCGTCGCGCGTCAGATACCCCGAATCACGCAGCTTCTTTGCCATGCCGCCGGCCGCCTGTTCCTGTCCGTCGCTGGTCTGTTCAGTTTGCAGACCGAACATGTTCTTTAGAGCGCGAGCGATGCCCTGCGACACGGCGCCGGCCTGTCCCGTGAAACCGCCGCCTTCCACGCGCGCCGTCAGGTTCAGCCGGTTGCGCATCTCCACCAGTTCGAGCGGACCGGTCACCGCGTTTCGGTCCTTGTCTTCGGTAAAGAACTGCTCGAGCGGCCGATCATTGATGAGAATCTGGCCGGTTCCTTCACTCAAACGCACGCGCGCCACCGCGGTTTTGCGGCGGCCGGTTCCAAGATAGTAACTCTTCTTCGTCTTCGCTTCAGCCACAGTCAATCTCCTGCTCACGCTTCCGGCTTGAATTCCAGAGGCTTCTGGGCCTGGTGCGGATGGCTCGGCCCCTTGTAGATTTTAAGCTTCGTCATCTGTTGCCGACCTAAACGGTTGCGCGGCACCATGCGGCGAATGGCCGCTTCCAGAATGCGCTCCGGGTGCGTATTGATGAGGTCCGCTGCTCTGACGAGCTTCAAACCGCCAGGGTAATGGCTGTACGCCGCGTAAGTCTTGGTCTGCAACTTCGTGCCGGTGAATCGAATCTTCTCCGCATTGACGACGATGACATACTCGCCGGTATCGATATGCGGCGTATATTCCGGCCGATGCTTGCCGCGCAAGAGCGTCGCGATCTGCACCGCCAACCGTCCCACGACCTGATCCGTGGCGTCGACCACGAACCAGCGCTGCGGAACCAATCCCGGTTTCGCCATGAAAGTCGACATAACACTTTCCACTTCAAGGCCGTTGCGTAAGAATAAAAGGTCATGATAAGTGGACGGGCGCAGCCGTCAAGGCCAGGGCCGGCGAAATCGGCCCACGAACGGCCGAGACCTCAATCCTCTCTCCTGGATTCAACATGAGCACCACCCCCGCGACGCCCGCAATCCCCGGCTTGGACGACTCCAATCGCCGCGTGCCTCCCTCCGTCGGCGACACGCGCTATCCCCTCGGCCTGCCTGCCGGCAGCGTCCGCGCCTTCCTCGCCTTCTCCGTGCTCGGCCTCCTCTGGGCGCTCGTGTTGACGTATCGCAATCAGGAACCCCGCCAAGATCTCCCGCCGATTTATCCATACCTGCAATTCCTCATGGTCCTGATCCTCGCCCACTATTTCGCCGCGCACGGCAGCAGCATCGGCGGCCCGGCCCGCAAGCGCTCGCCGCTGTTTCTTCCGCGCGGCTCAGTGCGCCTGCTTCTGACGGCCGGCGTCGTCGGCCTGATCGTCTGGTTCGTCTACCACTGGGATGAATATGGCAACCTTACCACGCTGCCGACATTGCCGTACCAGTTGCCCCTCGTCCTCCTCGGCGGGTTTCTGGCCGGCTACCTCGTTCATCGCCTCGCGCGACGGCTAAGCGGTGAAAACTTCCCGTTTTGGTTCCAAGACGTGGAGGCGTGGCTTGCCCTGATTAGCGTCCTCGCCTTGGTAGGCGCACTGGTCTTCCACGTCCTCATCCTGCCGACCTTGGATAATCCTGGCCAGTGGGAGTTCAGACACTCGGAAATCACCAACCCGATCTTGGCTGGCATCATCAGCTTTTACTTCGGAGCGCGGTCGTAAGAGCCGAAGCCGCCACAAACACTGGCTAAGTTTTGACCACTCACTGTGCCAGCCGACGCACCGGCCCCCCTTCATACGTTGGCATAGCGACTTGGCGTTGATGGTCCGCGATAGCCACGAATGGAACGCCTGCGACCTGCACCGGCAACCACCGACGTTGGCATGGTGACGCTCATTGTCGCTTATCGGAGATGCAAAACGAGGACAGGGCTATCCTTGCGCGACCTGCGATTAGAGTCCCGTCGGGCCTTGCGCGGCGGGCCGTTCTTGGAGCACAACGGCAACGCTCTCCGCGTGCAGTTCCCCCACAGCTGCTTCCAGGGCGTCCCTGCGGTGTTGAAAATCTTCCGCCGTTTCTCCTTCCACCGTCGACAGCACAACGAAGATGTCGGCGCGGTTGCAAGCGGGGCAGGTGTAGTACCGAAAGAGCAGCCCCTCCAGGCCGTGCGCCTTGCGCTCCGCCTCCATGCCCTTGGACTCTTCCTTGGCCAGATCCTGCGGCGTATAGGGCCGATGGCACTGGGTACATTCTCTCAGCATGACGCACTCCTCCCCTCTAGCCACCCGAAAACACGCGTCGGAACGGAAGCACCAGCAGCTCCATCTTACCCGATTTCCGAGCCGGTTTCATCCGAAGGAGAAGAAAGACCGCGCAGCTCATTGCGGAGTGCGATACTCCGCAATGAGCCGCGTCGCTTCGGGATGAAGCCGCGCCGACTCCGCCGCAGCGGCCTCACTTGCTCTTTCGTTTCCAGGCGCTGAACGTCCGGCCGCTGCCTTTGCCGGCGGCGAAATCCGTCGGGCGCTCTTGATCGGGAGGAGCGAAGCAGAACTTCACCGTATCGCCGTCCATTTCGTAGATGCCAAGCAACGTCTTCCCCTTGTGGTCTCCTTCGGTCACGATGTAGTCGACGGCCTTGGGTTTCTTGGTCGGATCGATGACAATCTTGGCTTTCATATAGACTCGGTCGTCGACCGTGACCGTGAGTTCATCGTCCTTGCAGACGCGCTTGGCGCCCTGGATGAAGTCCTTCGGGGCCTTGCGCCCGTCCTTCTCGCCGGCTACCATGGACCATTCGCCCTGTAGTTTCGCCACTTCTTTTTTGGCGGCTTCTTGGGGATCGTCCGCGCCGAGCAGAAGAAAAACGGCTGCGAGAGTTACAGATTTGCGCATGGTAATTCCTCCGAAACTGGAAACGAACCAATGTAAGCGAGTTACTCACCGATTTCGCCTGCAATGTGGAAAGTACGCAAACGCCATGCCGAGTATAGCTTCGCCGTTTACGGTCCGGAGACTGTGACGCAGCACAGAGTATTTGAGGCGAGCCGGTAAGCGACCGGAGGTGCCGCCGACCGATCTCCGGTCGCTTACGCTCCCGGCTCGCCAGATCGCAACCCGCTCGCCTCCTTAATTTAGTTGACCCCACCCTCTCCCACATCGCATAATGACATCTTGTCCAAAGCCTCGCTTCCCTACCTGGGGGCGCGGGGACTTCCATAAACAAGGTTCACGATTCAGGGGTTCGCGGCTTCTCGGGTGATCCTCGCCTGGGCGAAGCAACATGCTGTGAGAACCAAAACCAACAATCGGAAGGTTGCGCCACTCACGAATGCTCAGAGTCTCGGTATGATCCTTTTCTGGCTGTTCGCGATTTGCCGAACGATAAGGCAGGCGGTCTGCAAGCAAGTTTGCACCGTGTCCCGGACGGTGTTCGGGCAAGCGCGACAGAATGTGGATTTGGCCCCGTCCCGGTTCGCGCCTCAATTAGGCCGGCCTCGGTTTGGGCGGGGAGCGTTCGCACGATCGGCGGAAGCTGCGATCCGGCAGATAAGGACCGGGCGGCATCCTCTTGCGCGCACGTATGAACTCGGCGACCTTTCGGTCCCGGTGCCGCCGGGAAGAGGGGGTCGATGCTGCGCGCTGGCGTTGGTTTAAGGTTGCTGTCTCGCGGATATACTTTCGTGTTGCGTTGTCGTCTTGGCTGAATGAAATCCCGTCGAAACTTGCCGGGCATGGTTTTCGCATGCCCCGCTTTGCCTTTCGAAGATAGCCGCCACACCCCTAGAAGGGGAGGGCGCTCATGCCTGAGTGGCCCATGTGGGTTTGCCTGCTGATGGCATTTCTAGCGGC
>Ga0207124_1058_pt1 | contig 16347 bp, 13 predicted proteins | sample Alteio_BWMinHeat_37_FD_153506 | JGI IMG/M metagenome (GOLD analysis project Ga0207124, IMG submission 153506) | Enriched cells from forest soil in Barre Woods Harvard Forest LTER site, Petersham, Massachusetts, United States -... | ecosystem: Environmental > Terrestrial > Soil > Temperate forest >... | reverse complement strand
AGCGTCGATAGTGATCGTCCGAACAGGTCGGTAGCCCTCTAGGGGGTGTTCGGCCTGTCCGAAGTCCTGTATGCTTTCCCTATATTCGATATCTGTGGCAATGGAGGACCAACCGGATGTGTGGTGTGGCGGGGGTAATCGACCTCACGGGTCGGCGGCCCGTCCCGGCAGGGATGGTGCGTGCGATGGCGGATACAATCATCCATCGCGGCCCGGATGAGGACGGGTACCTGGAAGAACCCGGACTGGCCCTCGCCTCTCGCCGCCTCAGCATCGTTGGTCTGGCTGACGGTCGGCAACCGATCGCCAACGAAGATCGCACCGTCAATGTGGTCTTCAATGGCGAACTATTTGATTATCCCGAAACCCGTGCTCGCCTGGAGGGGCAGGGGCACCGTTTTCGGACGCATTGCGATACCGAGCTTCTTCCCCACCTGTGGGAAGACCACCAGGAAGGAATGTTCGAGCGTCTGCGGGGCCAGTTCGCCGTGGCCTTGTGGGATGAAAGACGGCGTCGGCTCGTGCTGGGCCGCGACCGTTTCGGCATCTGCCCGCTCTACTGGACGCGGCAGGGTGATTGGCTGCTATTCGCTTCCGAGATCAAGGCGCTGCTGGCGTCGGGTCTTGTCGAGGCGAAGCCCGACCGGCGCGGCATCAATCACCTGTTTACGTTCTTCGCCCTGCCGGGGCCGGTGACGTGCTTTGAAGGCATCCAGGCCCTAACGCCTGGACATTACCTTCGCATTCAGCTTGGCGGGCCGGGCGAGGAGGCGCGCGTCACCGACCAAGCGTTCTGGGAATTCGACTTCCCCGACCGCGGCCAGGAAGAAGACGGCGACGCGGACCGGCTGGTAAACGAATTCGAGGGGCATCTGATCCGCGCGGTGGAGCGCCGCTTGCGCGCGGACGTGCCCGTGGTCTCGTATCTGAGCGGCGGCGTCGATTCGAGCATGGTGGTGGCCCTTGCCGGCAAGGTGCGCGGCGAGCCGATTCCGACCTTCACCATCAAGATCGACGACCCGCGCCTCGATGAGACGAAAGAGGCGATGCTGTCGGCGCGGCACCACGGCACCGAGCCGATCGTGGTGACTTGCGGCGCGGATGAGGTGCTCGGCAACTACCCGCGCCTGATCGAGGCTGCCGAGAGCCCGGTGATCGATACCTCGTGCACGGCGCTATTGATGCTGGCCGAGGAAGTTCATGCCCGTGGTTACAAGGTGGCGCTTACGGGCGAAGGCTCCGACGAATGGTTGGCCGGCTATCCGTGGTACAAGGTTAATCGCGTACTGGGTTGGCTCGACACGGTGCCGGGATTGCCGTTGGGACAATGGCTTCGCCGCGCGTTCCTGCGGCTGACAGGCGCGCCGCGGTTTCCCTGGACGGAAACGAAGCAGATTGTTGAGTCTGTCGGCGGGAGCAACGCCTGGCTCGACATCTACGGCCTGGTCAGCCTGTCGAAGCTGCGCTTCTTCAGTGCTTCGATGCGTGAGGCTGTGGGGTCCGACTCGCCCTACGCGGACTTGTCGCCCAACGTGGAGCGGATGCGTCGTTGGCACCCGATCAATCGGGGCGTATACTTCGGCGGCCGCGTGAATTTGCCCGGCCTCTTGCTCCAGGCCAAGGGCGACCGCGTCGCCATGCACTCGTCCGTCGAGACGCGCTACCCGTTTCTCGACGAGGACGTGTTCGCGTTCTTGGCGAAACTACACCCGCGCTGGAAGCTGCGGGGATTGCGCGACAAGTACTTGCTGCGGCTGCTGGCGGAGCGCTGGCTGCCGAAGTCGATCGCGCGCCGGCCCAAGGTAATGTTCCGCGCCCCGTTCGACAGCTTCCACGGCGACCGCGCCCCGGCGTTCGTGGACCAGCTGCTCAGTCCGGAAGCGCTGCGGAAAACGGATTACTTTGATGTGGAGGCCGTCGCCCACTGGCGGCAGGCGTACCGGCTGATGCGGCCCAATTCGCCGCAACGGCTATCGGTGGAGATGGGCCTGGTCGGCGTGCTCGCGACCCAACTGTGGCACCAGACGTTTATCGACGGATCGCTGGCCGACATGACGGGTTCAAAATTCAAAGATTCGCGGCCGAGGTTTCTCGCAGGCTCGGTCGCGTGAACGGCAAACAGACGAGGGCAACGATAGAAGTGGGAGCGGTTGGTTCCTGAAGAGAACGCACGGATGAGTTATTCGCTGACAACTCTGTGGTACGAGCGTCACCGGTTTTTGCCCGGCGTGCTGGCGGTGTCGTTCAGCGCCGTTCTGATCGCGTTGCAATGCGGTTTGTTAGTCGGCTTGTTCTCGATCACCTCCATTCCGGTCGATCACACGCGCGCGGACCTCTGGGTGGGCGCCCCGGAAGTCTTGAGCGTGGACGTGAGCCGCTGGATCCCCGAAAGCTATTTCACGCGCGTGGCCAGCCAACCCGAAGTCGCGCGCTGCGAACCCTACATTCAGAGTTTCTCCCAGTGGGTCAAGCCCAACGGCGGCGCGGAGCTGTGCATCGTCATCGGCGCGCGCCTGGAGGAGGAATCGCTGGGAGCGGTCACCGAGCTGACGCCCGAGCTGCGGGCCAAGCTCACCGAGCCGGACGCCGTCGTCATCGACGAGTCCGAATTCGAGCGCTTGGGCATTCACGCGGTCGGCGACATCGGCGAAATCAACACGCACCGGGCCCGAGTGGTCGGGTTGGTCCACGGTCTCAAGAGCATCGCCGGCCCGTATCTCTTTTGCTCGCTGGATACCGCCCGGCATCTGCTATCGCACGGCATGGGGGAAACGGAATACGCCACGTACATCCTCGCGAAATGCAAGAAGCCGGCCGACGCCTCCGTTGTAGTCGAGCGGCTGCGGAGCGACCCCAGCATGACCAAGATGTCGATCTTCACCGCGTCGGAGTTTTCGCTGAAGTCGCGGTTGCATTGGCTATTCAAGACCAAGGCGGGCATTGCCCTCGGCTACGCGGCCCTGTTAGGCCTGCTCGTTGGCGCAGTCGTTACTAGCCAGACGTTGTACGCGGCCACGGCGGCGTCGATGCGCGAGTACGCCGTGCTGCAAGCGCTCGGCATCCCGCGCTGGCGGATGAGCATGGCCGTGTTGAGCCAATCGTTTTGGGTCGGCATCATCGGCGTGGGTGTTGCCTTGCCCACCGTTTTCGCGTTGGCTTGGGGCGCGACTCTCGTTGGCGCACGCGTGATCCTTGCGCCGGAATTGCTCGCCGGCGCGGGCGCCGTCACGCTGGTCATGGCCATGCTCGCCGGTTTAGCTGCACTCCGGTCATTGCGACTGGTGGAGCCGGCGATTTTGTTGAGGTAGTCCTTTGTCACGTGTCCTTGGTCATTCGCAAGAATCCGAGGACAAATGATAAGTGACAAAGGACCAGTGACTTCTCCTGCGAAGGAGCCGGAGACATGATGGAAGACCCGCCGCGCACGTCGCCAACGCTGCAAGGGCGCCATTTAACGCGCACTTTCGGCGAGGGCGAGGTCAAGGCCACCGCCCTGGACGACGTTTCGCTGGAGATGTATCCGGGGCAAATCTCGTTGCTCATGGGTCCGTCAGGCAGCGGTAAATCGACGCTCCTCGCCGTCCTGTCCGGTCTTCTGCGCCCGACCCACGGCCATGTCTTGTCTCTGAACGAAGACCTTTGGAAACTGACGGACCGGGAACGCGAGCACTTTCGGCTGCGCTATTGCGGCTTCATTTTCCAGGGGTACAATCTCTTTCCCGCCCTGTCGGCCCGCCAGCAACTGGAAATGGTGCTGCGCTGGGGGGAAGGGGCGACCGCGCGGGAGGCGCGCCGGCGCGCCGAGGAGATGCTCTCGCTCTTGGGGTTAGCCAAGAAGGCCCACCTCCGTCCCGCCGAACTGTCCGGCGGCGAAAAAACAGCGCGTGGCCATCGGCCGGGCGCTCATCAAGGAGCCGATGTTCTGTTTCGCCGACGAGCCCACCAGCGCCCTCGATTGGGCCCACGGCGAACAAGTCGTTGAATTGTTGCGGGCCGCCGCCCACGAACGCGGTTCGACCATCTTGATCGTCGCCCACGATCACCGCGTCATCCCGTATGCGGACCGCCTGTTCTACCTGGAAGACGGTACCTTGAAGGACCCCGAACTCGCGGAAACCTTGCCCCATTCCGCCGGCACGGGCCATCACCCGGCTTACCTGAGGAGCGATCTATGACCTCCACGTCTTTCCGCCTGCCAACGTTGGTGCGGCGGCCGTTACGCTATACCTGGGTTCTGGGACTGGGCCTGCTCGTTGTCAGCGTGGCCGGCACGGGCTGGATGCTCAATACACAGGCCGCGGATAAATCGCCCAGGAGCGGCGCGGAAGGCAGTAGCGCCCAGCAGATCCTGGTCTCTGCCGGCTTCGTCGACGTCGAGGGCGGCATGCGGCAGCTTTACCCCATGCTCAAACTGCCCAACCGCATCAAGGAAGTGAAGGCACGCGAGAGCGAGTCCGTCGCGAAAGACGCCGTCTTGCTGACCATGGACGATACGCTCGCTCGTGAAGACCTCAAGCGCGCCGAGGCCGATCTAAAGAATGCGGAGGCCCTGCTGGAGCAGGCCAAGCAAGCGCCGGCCAAGTACGAGCTGGAACTCAAGGGCCAAGAGCAAAACATCGCGGACAAAAAGGACAAACTGAAGGCGGCACGCGCCCATGTGGAACGCCTTGAACGCTTGCGCGAGAGAAAGCTGGGCAGCGCCGAGGAACTCGACATCGCGGACTTGACGGCAAAGAGCTTAGAAAAAGCTGTGGCAGCCGAGGAATACAAGCTCGAGGCCATGAAGCTTATCGATCCGAAAATCGACATCACGCGCGCCCAGCAACAGGTGAAAGAAAAGCAGGCGGTCCGCGATCAGGCCCAATACATGCTGGACCAATGCGAGCTAAAGGCCCCCGTGGAGGGCACCGTCACTCGCGTCAACGTCAATCCCGGCGATCTGCTCGGCCCGCAACCGCATCAGCCGGCCATTCTGTTTTGCCCCGCCACGCCGCGCATCATCCGTGCCGAGGTGCAACAAGAGTTCGCCAACCGCGTGACCGTTGGCGCAAAGGCTACCATCCAGGACGAATCCAATTCCTCGGGCACATGGCACGGTACCGTGACGCAGCTCGCCGACGTCTACATTCAACGCCGGCCGATCGTGCAGGATCAACCCTTCCAGCTCAACGACGTCCGCACGCGCGAATTCATCGTCAAACTCGATCCGGGCCAAGCGCCGCTGAGCATCAATCAGCGCATGCGCGTGACACTGGGGCAACAGTAAAGTTTAGCCGCGACGCGGAGTCTTCGGAGCGGAGCGCGGGCCCCGCGCTCCGCTCCGAAGACTCCGCGTCGCGGCTAAACCGTCTTGTGCCATCCGGCCAGATTGGTATCCTCTTGCGCCGAGGAGGAAGGCCAATGGACTGGCTGACGATGGACTGGTTGCTGGTGGCGACAGGCGTAACCGGCGGCTTAACGCTTGATTTCTGGCTACGGTCGCTTTATCGCCGTTTCACCACGCCGCCGTCGGTGTCGCCGCATTTCTCGCCCAAGGGCGGCTGCACCGACGCGGTCATCAAGGAAATCGGCGCGGCGCGCAAAGAAATCCTCATCCTCGCGTATTCGTTCAGTTCCAAACCGATCGCGCAGGCGCTCATCGAGGCCAAAACGCGCGGCGTCCAGGTCGAGATCCTTCTCGACCGCTCCAACGAACAGGAAGCCTATTCCGATCTGCCATTCCTTATGGAGCAGGGGCTCGCGCCGCTCATCGATTCGCAGCACGCCATCGCGCACAACAAAGTCATGGTGATCGACCGCCGAACGATTATCACCGGCAGCTTCAACTTCACCCACCAGGCCGAGGCCGAGAACGCCGAAAACTTGCTCATTATCAAGGGCCATCCGGAGCTGGTGTCTCTCTATTGCCGCGATTTCGCCACGCACAAAGGCCACTGCCAGCCGCCACAAATCAAAGCTGCCGCACAAAATCACGGCCAGCAATACCGCAAGGCGGCGTGAGCAAGGGCAAAAAAACCCACCCGTTGCAACGGGTGGGTTGCGGAAAATCGAATTCGGCGGGAAGGTTACTTCTCCTCCTTGAGCTTCGGCTTCTTCTTCTCGTTCTCCTCTTCTTCGTCCACCGGCTCGGTGAAGTGCTCTTTCGCCAAGTCGTTCAGCAGCAACGCGCCCGACCAAAGGCCAAGCATCCCCGCGACCGCGGAATGATCTTGATGCTGCGCAAACACCGCATCTGCCGCACGAATCTGGTCCGGGCTGTGCGGCACGCTTTGCACCGTCTCGGTGACAGGCGGCGCGGGCTCCGGTTGGCTTGGCTGAACGATGATATGGGGCACTTCGGGAAGCATGGCTTTCCTCCGGGAAGGAATCCCAGTCTACGCTTTCGCGGCCACCGCCGCCATTAGTTGTCGGCAAAACTCAGGTAAATCGTCGGCGCCGCGGCCAGTAAGCAAACTGCCGTCCATCACGACCGCCTCGTCACGATAGTTGGCCCCCGCGGCACGCAGGTCGTCGCGGATGCCGGGAGCACACGTCGCCCGGCGGCCGCTGATCGCCCCGGCGCTAATTAGCAATTGCGGCCCGTGCCCCGTCGCGGCGACGCGGCGATCGTCTTCCATGAAGGTCCGCGCGATATCGACCGCCTCTTCCCGCAACCGCAACCGTTCCGGCGACCGCCCGCCGGGAATCACCAACAGATCATATTCCGCCGGGTTCACTTCGCGAATGGGTGTGTCCGCTTCGACCCGGTATCCATGCAAGCCCGTGACCGCTTGTCCACCGGGAGTGGCAAGGGTCACTTCCAACCCTTCCTCCCGCAAGCGATTCCACGGGCAGAACAACTCCAAGTCTTCAAAACCGTCCGCAATCAGAATCAACGCCTTCATTCGACCAATGCCTCCCTTGAACCGGGGTTTGTCTGAGGGTTCTAAGTGGATTCTACGTCGATTTCGGGAGGAATGAAAGGTGAATGGAGAATGCAGAATTGAGAATGGAGAATGAAAAACGACGGGCCGCAACGCCGCCGTCTTCCATTCTCCATTCTCCATTCTCAATTCTGCATTCTCCATTCCTCGACCCGCTCTTGCTCCGAGCCTCGTCACCGGCTATATCGCTCGCGCTGCGTGGATCGTAAGGCGGAAGATCCCATTTATGCGGGAGGAAGACGGATGCGCGCGACCAGGAAGAATGGCGGGGCTCGGCCAAGCTGGCAAAAGATCGCGTTCGGGCTGGGTTGCGCCGGTTTGGCGACGGCGGGCATCGTCTGGGGCCGGCACGTGCTGACGACTTCCGCGACCGCGTCTCCGCCCGCAGGGCCTTCCACGCCGACTCTTGCGCCCCCGGTGCTCGTGGACCGGCCGATCAGCGAAAACGCCCGCCAACCCGTGGCGTATGTCCAGGGAACGGTCGCCATCACGCGCGAGGAACTGGGCGAGTTTCTCATTGCCCGCTACGGGAAAGTCAAGCTGGACAATCTCATTAGCAAGCGCGTTATCGAGCTGGCCTGCCAGGCACGCGGCATTCAGGTCACCGAAAAGGAGATCGACGTCGCCTTGAGCGAGGACTTGGAAATGCTCAAGGTCAACCGGACCGATTTCGTCACGAAGGTTCTCAAGCGTTATGGGAAGTCGCTCTACGAGTGGCGTGAAGACGTGCTGCGGCCCAAGATCTACATGACTAAATACTGCCAGGACATGGTCCAGGTGACGCCTGCCGAATTGCAGGACGCCTTCGATAAGGATTACGGGCCCAAGGTCCATTGCCAGGTCATCGTCTGGCCGCCGGAACAGAGAGACATCGCGTTGGAGATGTACGAGAAGCTTCGCAAGGACCCCGAAGAATTCGATCGCATCGCGCGCATGCAAGCCAATCCGACGTTGGCGGCCAGCGCCGGATTGATTCCGCCGTTCGGCCGAGGCGCGATGAATGACAAAGAACTGGAAAAGGAAGCTTTTAATCTGAAGCCGGGAGAAGTCGGCAAACCCATTTACAAAGACAAGGAAGCCACGATCGTCTTAAAGTGCACCGCCCAAATCCCCGCGAGCACCGACAAGAAACTGGAGGAAGTCCGCGGCCACCTGGAGAAGGAAATCAAGGACCGCAAGGTACAAGAAAAAGCCAAGGACGTGGTTGCGAAGGTGAAGGAAATGGCCCATCCGAAGTCGCTTCTCGAGGACGGCGTTTCCGGCAAGCATGGAGATTACGCGCGCGAGGCGGTCGCCTATATCCAGGACAACATCGCCATCACACGCGAAGAGTTGGGCGAATATCTCATCGCTCGCCATGGCGCCGACCGGCTCCAACATCTGGTCAATAAGCGCATCATCGAACTGGCGTGCCAAGCCCACGGCATCCAGGTCGCGGACAAGGAGGTCGATGCCGCCCTCGCCGAGGATTTGGCTTCGCTCAAGGTCGGCCAAAAGGAATTCGAAGAGAAGACTCTCAAGGAGTACGGCAAGACACTGTACGAGTGGCGCGAGGATGTGATCCGCCCCAAGCTGTACATGACCAAGCTGTGCCAGGACACGGTGGAAGTCACTCCCGACGATCTGAAACTGGCGTACGACGCCTATTACGGACCGAAAGTGCATTGCCAAATGATCCTCTGGCCAAACGACCAAAAGGACCTCGCGCTCAAGATGTACGACGACGTTCGCAAGGGCGGCGAGGAATTCAACCGCATTGCCCGCATGCAGGCCAATCCGAACCTGGCGAAGAATGCGGGGGATATGCCGCCGTTTGGCCGGAACACCACCGGCAATGAAGCCATGGAGAAAGTCGCATTCACGCTCAAACCCGGCGAAGTCAGCCAGCTCATCCCTACGCCGCAAGGTACGATTGTGCTCAAGTGCGTGGAGCAAAAACCGGCCGATGCCGCCAAGAAGTTCGACGACGTCCGCGAGCAATTGGCAAAGGAGATCAAAGTCAAAAAGGTGCAGGTCAGGATCCCGGAGGCGTTCGAGGAACTCAAGAACAAAGCCAAGCCGATGGTCTTCCTCAAAAACGGAACGACCGACGTGGACATTCGCAAGCAGGTGGAGGAGTATCTGAAGGTCGATGCCGGCAAGGCAGGCGCGCCCCCGCAGGGCAACTGATCGCCAGCCGCAAAATGCAACGAAAACGCTCCTGGCGCGGGCTGCGTCAGGGGCGTTTGTCTTTTTGTGCACTCTTTGACTGCGCGTTTTCTACAATGTCTTCTCCCCATTCACGAATAGACGGTAGCGAGAAACGGCGCCCGAACCGTCCATCGGTTGAAACGGTGTGGCGCTTCCCACGGTAATTCACTTGGCCCCCATTCCTCGATTCCCCCAACGGAGGTGTTGCATGCGCTGCGTTCTCAGTGCGTCGCTGGTTCTAGGCCTGATTTTGGCCACGCCCCCACTGGCACGGGCCGACGACGACGCCGACATCAAAGCACTGATCGAAAAAGCCATCAAGGCGCACGGCGGCGCAGAGAAGCTAAGTAAGAACAAGGCAACGACGATGAAGTTCAAGGGCAAGGTTTACGCCGTCGCCGATGGCTTGGATTACACCGGCGAATTGGCGCTGCAAACACCTGGCAAAATCCGTACGGACATTAATTTCGAAGTGATGGGCATGAAGTTCGACGTGATCAACATCGTCAACGGCGACAAGGGATGGGTTTCGCTGAACGGCAAGACCGAAGAGCTGCCGAAGGAAGCGGTTGAGGAAGGCAAGGAGCAGTTGTACGCCGACTGGGTCGGCCGGATTTACCCGCTCACCGACAAGGAGTACAAGCTGTCTCCCCTGGGCGAATCCAAAGTCGGCGAGAAAGAAGCTGTCGGCGTCAAGGTGTCGCGCAAGGACCATCGCGACATCAACCTCTACTTTGACAAAAAGACCTCCCTGCTCTTGAAAGTCGAACACCAGATCAAGGACTACATGGCCGGTGGAATGGAGTTCTCGCAGGAATCCTTAATGGAAGATTACAAGGAAGTGGACGGAGTGCAGACGCCCATGAAGCTCTTGGTCAAGCGCGACGGCAAGAACTACCTCGATGCCGAGATCACCGAGGTCAAGTTCCTTGAAAAACTGGACGACAAGACGTTCGACAAGCCGTAACCATCGATTAAGCGCGAAGGCCCATCCGCGCCAAGGCGGGTGGGCCTTTTTGTTTGCATTCGGCTTGGCGGAAAATTATCCCGGAAGTACCAGCCGGTTCGTCGATTTGCGAAGCCGTGAAGTTTAGCCGCGACGCGAAGTCTTCGGAGCGGAGCGCGGTGCCCGCTGTGACCGGTCGCGCCCGCGCTCCGCTCCGAAGACTTCGCGTCGCGGCTAAACTATCTTTTCTCGACCAAGCCGGGCAAAGTCTTTAACACTTCCGCGATGCGCTCCTCGGTCAGTTCCCCATCCCGAAACGCGAAGTCGGCGACGACCTTTCGCTTGACGTACAGAATCACTGTCACGTCGGCGTCGCGCGCTAGCTTATAACTGGGTGGGCCGTCGGCGTCCTCGAAGATGCCGAGATCGATGCCGCGCAGGCCGTGCGTGCGGCCCCATTTCACGACTTTGTCTTCCAGGTCTTTCGATTCGTCGCTCAAGAACGTGATCCAGGAACGCAGCTCGGCAGCCTTGTGATCGGCCACGGCCTTGTCGATGCCGGCAGCCAGTTTACCCAGCGCACCGCTCGGAGTGCGTGCAAACACGATGACGGCAGGTCGGTCGGCGGTGTCGCAGATGTAGCAGAACGACTTGCCGCGCTCCTTGCCCGTGGCGAGGACGAACGAGTAGGGGCCGGGGCGCTGGCCTGCTTCGAGGCCGGAGCGGCATGGGTCGGCGGCGCGCGTGTGCACGGGCAAGAGAAGGAGAAGCGCGACGGCAACCGCCCGCGGCAGCGGAGGCGCTTTCAGGATCATAATGTTGAGCATGCGTGATTACTTCTCCGTGGTTTGCGCCGTCGAGTCCCCTTTGCGCATGCCGGCCAGCTCCGCGTCGAGCGCGCCGGAGTCGGCTCGGGTCCAGCATCGGTGGGCCAGCTTGGCGTACCGTTGCGCCTCGTCGCTGCGCGCCCGGCGTTCGCACAGGACTTGCATGCCGAGTGCCGCGCGGACGCTGCCGGGGTCGTGGGCCAACGCCTCAAGGAACGCTTCCTCGGCGACTTCTTCGTTTCCGGCGTGCAACGCAGCGGTGCCCCAGGCTTCCATGTAGTAAGCGCCGTTGCCCCAGGAGTGATGCCAAAAGTCGTTCTTGGATTTATCCACGGCCCGCGTCAGCAGCTTCAGGCCTGCGTCGGCCGCGCCGGTTTCACAGAGGAGCAATCCTTGCGTTTCCCACAGGCGGTACTCCAACGCGGCATCGGTCCTCTTCTCGGCGTAGGCGTGTTGCAGAACCTCGATCTCCGGCGCAGCGCGCGCCGCATCGCCCTGCTTAAGGTATAAGAGCGCCGCCATGTAGCTCGCCGTCACCTTGTCGGTCTTGCGCTGCTCGGCAATGAGCTTGAGCGCCTCGTCCCAGGCGCGCTCGGCCAGGTGAAGGCGGAACCAGACCAACTCCTGCTTATAGCCGCAGCGGGCAACCTCGGCCTTAATCGTGCGGGCTTCCTGGAAACGGCCGTCGTGAATGAGCGACAACGTCAGGATTTCCAGGTGGTGCGGATATTGATAATCCTCGCTTGGCTTAACGTTTAGTTCCTGGTGATAAGCGCGTTCCAACTCAATGGCGCGGGCCGAGCGATCGCCGGTCTTGTCCCAACGGCCCAAGCGCGTCGCCAAGTGTGCTTGCATGTGAAACGGATGCGGGATGCCGGGCGAGGACTTGATGTAGTTCTCGGCGTAAACCCAGCCCAATGCCGGCCGCTGGTATCCTTCGTAGAAGTGCACCAGTTCGTGGTTAGCGCCGGGGTGCAGCGGATTAACGCGCAACAGTGCCTTGTAATAGGGGACCGCTGACACGCCGCCGTCGCTTAATTGGGCGCGATAGAACCAGCCTTCTTCGTCGTCGTCGTAAAGAGTCAACAATTCATCGATGGTCTTGGCCGCCGATTTCTTGCGCTGGTCGGGCTTCACACCCGCGGCGATGCCCTTTTCTTGCAAGCGCGCGGTGATTAGAAAACTCTCCCGATGGCTTGCCTTGGGTAGCAATTTCTGAGCAATTAGCAGGGCCTCGTTGACTCCGCCTCGCTTGTGCTGGTCGAGCGCCCGGCTCAGGCCCCACCAGGCCATTGGGCAATCCGGGTCGTAGCGCGTCGCGGTCTCGAATGAGCGGCACGCTTCCATGTAGACGTACGAGTAGTAATACGCAAGCCCCTGATCGAAGAAGGCTTGGCATTCCGGTGAATTCGTGCTGATTCGATAGCTGAGCAGACAAAGGCCCGGATGCGGCTTGGCCGGCGTTTGGCCCGACCAGGGCATTTTCCCGTCGGGCTTGGGGAAGGAGATTTTGAATCCCGTCTGTGCGGAAGCGGCGGACAGGCTGAGAAACGTGAGGATCAGCGTGCCGGCCGCACGGTAGGACCATCTCATGAAGCGGAACCTCGGGGCATTCAGGCAGGTCAGCAAGCTCCATGTTAAAGTGGCGCAGGGAGGTATGCCAGACTAAAACAGGGATGATTGAACAACGGAAAGCCCACCCGCTGCGTCGGGTGGGTGGCCCGCCGCGGGCGCGCTTTGTTCTTGTTCTTCCTCGGGCGGAAAGGGCGACAAGACCCCTCTCCACAGCAGCGCCAGCAGCACCGCGGTCAGCACCAATCGGTAAAGGATGAACAAATAGGTCGAATGCGTTTTCAAATAACGAAGCAAGAACGCGATGGAAGCATAGCCAATCACGCCGGCGATCACCGTAGCCAGCACCAGATTAACCACACTCTCTTGTGATCCAAGCAACTTGTGCCGGTGGTCATAAAGCTCCTTCACAGCTGCCCCAAAAACGGCGGGCAACGACAGTAGGAACGAATAGCGCGCCGCGGTTGGGCGATTCAGACCCGCGAACAAACCTCCGGTGATCGTGACGCCGGACCGCGATGCTCCCGGAACCAGTGCGAACGCTTGCGCCACGCCAATGATCAGCGCGTCGAACCAACGCATGTCGGTCATGCTCTTCTGTTTGGCCTGAGCGGCGGTGCGCCGGTGAACGAGCCATTCGGCCAGGGCCAAGACGACAGCGAAACCGCCCATCGCGGCGCAAATGACATAGAGGGAGCGCCAATCGTGCTCGATGCGCTTCTTGAATAACAAACCGCCCACGACAACGGGCACCGTTCCCAGCGCGATCATCCAGCCGAGCCGAGCGTCGAGAGTCGCGAAAGGCTTCCGCTCGATTAGACCGCGCACAGTCCCGCGCGTGATGGCGAAAATGTCGGTGCGAAAGTAGATCAAGGCAGCGACCAGCGTGCCGGTTTGGATCACCGCGGTGAACGCCGCACCCGGATCGCGCCATTTGAGCAACTCAGGGACGATTCGGATATGCGCGGTGCTGCTCACCGGCAGGAACTCGGTTAGACCCTGAATGATTCCGATGATGATTGCTTGGAATGGAGTCATAATTGGCGCGGCGCATCCTTCCTTGGAACAATTGGCGCCCAGCGTTGGGCGAGCCAAAGGCACGTCAGTGCAATCGCCAATCCCGCCGCCCAGCCGCCGATTACGTCGGTGGCATAGTGATATCCCAAGTAGACCCTACTGAACCCAATCAGAAACGCTAGCAACAGACTGCCGGCAACCAGCCACCGACCAGCGCGCATTCCGTATCGAGCGGCCAGCAGGGCGGCCGTGACATACAAGGCGGTCGACTCCAGGGCATGCCCGCTCGGGTAACTGTAGGATTTGGGTCGGGGTGAGAATTCGTGAACCGGGTACGGTCGTTCGCGCTGAACAGCGTCTTTCACGCCGTTGCTCAGACCATGACCCGCCAAGAATGCAAGAATCACGAGCGCCGCCGGCAGAAAACGGCGACACGCGGCGAAGGCGCAAACGATCACAATCACCGCAACGCGCAAGACGAGCAGGTCCCCGAGGTGCGTGAAAAAGACCATTGCTTCGTTTAGTCCATGCGGGCCAAACCGCGGAACGATCTGATGATCCAGCGCGAAGGACACCCCTTTGTCAAAGCCGATGAGGAATTCCATAGAGGTTCCGCGTCCGCGGTTTGCTTTCGTTCATTAGAAGGCGTTAGAATTCAGTTGCCGGCGAGTCCTATCTCTTACCAGGAATCGAATCTTCGCGCCCAGATCGCCCGGCTGCCGGATTGACAGCCGGGCGGTTCACAGCGTATATTCTTTTGTACGAATCGCTAGCGACGTTTCCCTACCCCGCTCTCGCACATCTCTCTGGGCAGGGAGACCGTCTGTAAGGTTGCAAACCCCACGCCCATGGGGATTGTGCGTACTGGCAACGCAGGCCAGGGCGACGCATGGAAGGTCGCGGCACCCAGGAGGGACAGGTTAACTACCTGTTCACCGCAACCATGTCGGAACCGGCCGGCCATTCGGATGGCCTGCATGACATCCCGGAACGCACCCCGGCCGATGCCTCGTCCGCCGACGCCTCTTCGTTGGAAGAGAACAACGTTTCTGATCCGCTCGCGGCCCTGTTCGACGGATCAATCCCGCCGCCGACCGACGACGCCCCCACGATCATCTCCAAGCAGGCGCCGCGCGCCGTGCCCAACGAGGAGCTGCTGGCCGGAATCCTGCGCGGCAAGACGCTGGCTCATTTCGAACTCTTGGAAGCGGTCGGCGTTGGCGGTATGGCCGCGGTCTTACGCGCCCGCGATACGCAACTGGATCGCATCGTCGCGCTCAAGATTCTCCCGCCGGACATGGCGGCCGACGAAGAAAACGTCCGCCGCTTTCATCAGGAAGCGCGCAGCGCCGCCAAACTCGACCACGAAAACATCGCGCGGGTCTTCTTCTGCGGCGAGGATCAGAAGCTTCACTTTATCGCGTTTGAATACGTCGAAGGCGAGAACCTGCGCACGCGCATGGACCGCCTCGGCCGGCTGCCGGTCGCCGAAGCCGTTCATTACATGCTCCAGATCGCCACCGGCCTGGCCCACGCGGCGGCGCGCGGCGTCGTCCATCGTGACATCAAACCGTCAAACATCGTCATTGCTCCCAATGGCCGAGCCAAGCTGGTCGACATGGGACTGGCCCGGAGTCTGGAACCGCATCACGACGGCGGGTTGACGCAATCGGGCGTGACGCTTGGCACCTTCGATTACATCTCGCCCGAGCAGGCGATCGAGCCGCGCGAGGCCGATGTCCGTAGCGATATCTATTCCCTAGGTTGCACGTTCTATCACGCGCTGACCGGCCAACCGCCCGTGCCGGAAGGGACGGCCGCGAAGAAGTTGCATCACCATCAACAAGTGGCGCCGCTCGACCCGCGCCAGTTGAACCCGGAAATCCCCGACGAAGTCGCCGCTATCCTCGCGCGCATGATGGCCAAGGACCCCAAGGCACGCTACCAGCGTCCGGAACATCTCGTGCAGCATCTGCTTGGCGTGGCCCAGAAGTTGGGCGCGCCCGTCAACTTGCCCGAGGGCGTTCTCTACGTGGATGCGGCCCTGCCGGAACCGCCGCGTGTCCGCCCGTTGCTGCTGGCAGCCATCGGCGTCGCCGCCGTCGTGGCGCTGGTGCTCCTGTTTGGTTCCTCGTCCTGGAACCTCGGCGGGTCGGCAAACCCAGGCGAACGACCCGCGCCCGTGGCAAAGGAAGGGCAGGGCACCGGTACTCCCAACACCGCGGCAAACACCGAACCGCGAGACCAAAACACCAATCCTGCCGTGGCCGGCAGGGGCCCAACCACGCAAGAATTTGAATCCCCCACACTCAAGGAACTGGCCGACTTCCTGGCGAACAATGCCGACAAGGACGATTTCGATCTGGGGATCAGCGGCGACGTCTGGTTGACCGGCAACGACGGCGAAGCTGACGCCGACGGCGCGATCGGCGTACTCGCGCCGGGCAAAAAGCTAACGCTGCGCGCCGCCAAGGACGCGGCTCGGCCGCCGACTCTGCACATTGCTTATACCGGCGCCGGGCACTTCAAGACCGCCCGGTGGATGGGCCTCCTTCTGCGCGCCGAGGACATCACGCTGCGCGGTTGGCGCATTGTGATCGACGCCAAGTCCGCGGACACGCGCCTGGCCGGCCTAGTGGTCCAAACGAGCCGCCTGCACGTATCCGAGTGCGTCTTCATCCAGGTGAACCCCTCTTCCTCGGACGCGGAACGAACCACGTCCCTCCTGATCGACGGCACGCGTCCCGGCATGAGGCCCCAGGTGAATATCGACCGAAGCGTATTCCTTGGCGGCAAATCGATGGCGGGAAATACGGCAAGCGAGACGGAATTGCAGGAAGCCGCGTTGGGCGGCCAGGACGCGATCACAGTG
>Ga0207124_1055_pt1 | contig 17073 bp, 13 predicted proteins | sample Alteio_BWMinHeat_37_FD_153506 | JGI IMG/M metagenome (GOLD analysis project Ga0207124, IMG submission 153506) | Enriched cells from forest soil in Barre Woods Harvard Forest LTER site, Petersham, Massachusetts, United States -... | ecosystem: Environmental > Terrestrial > Soil > Temperate forest >... | reverse complement strand
TCTTGCACGCTCGGGACTCCATCTCGTGTTGTTTGTCGCACTATGGGAAATGTTGTTAAAACTCATCCCATTACCGTTTCTTCTAAAACAACTTATCCAATTGCTGCTCATCGTGATCTATTTTTTATTCAGCTGGTCGAGCATTTCATTTTTACGTGCTTTATGGATGTTTATTTTGTATAAATTATGTGCGCTGCTTGCATTGCGTTCGCATCTGTTGCATATACTGCTTCTTGTGGCGACTGGCGTCTTGCTACTCAACCCGCTGCAACTCTTTTTTCTCGACTTTCAGTTAAGCTTTCTTCTCACCTACGCACTTGCCTGGATAACCAGATTAAATTTTCCGCGTCGTTTGTAACTATTGCGTATTACATCTCTTTTTTCTTACGATCAGTGCATAAATAATCATTATTCATCACAAGGGGGAAGATGATGTTGGGAAGAAAATTGAGCGTGCGCATTGTCATTGTCATGTTTTTTTTGTTACTAGCAAGAAGCATGCATAGCAGAGATATAATTGCCTCATATGATCGCTTTGATATTGACAATTTGGAGTCCTACAACACCGATGCATCAAGCCAATGTATAACAAACTGCGACTATAACTTCGATCCAGAGCAAACCAAAAAAAAATCACCAAAAGGTTGGACCTTTATAGTATACATGGCTGCTGATAATGATTTGCGTGGTTTTGCTGCGCGCAACATAAAACAGATGGCAGCAATAGGCTCTAATGAGTTCATTAATATTGTTATTCAACTCGACATTCGTATTTCTGGTAATAAAAAAATTACGCGTCGTTATTTTATCGAAAAAGGTCGCGTCGTGCATGTGAATGATAATGACCCCGAATCGCAACAAATGGATAGCGGTGCGCCAGAGACATTAATTTCATGTTGCAAGTGGGCAATCACACAATATCCTGCACAAAATTATGCGCTGGTATTTTGGAATCATGGTACAGGAATTTTAGATCCAGACCGCGGACGCATTATCAATGCAACAGAACTTTTTAGTTTTAATCCCACCAATAATAAATACGAGCTCGACCGCAGCATCGGTTTTTTTGATTTTGTAAATGCTATTAATGCCGAAGAAGAACAAGAGGAGCGGGGTATTTGCTGGGACGATTCCACGGGAAATTATTTGAGCAATCAAGCGCTCGACTATGCGCTCAACAAAGTTATGCAAAACTATTTGCAAGGTCAAAAATTTGGTCTTATCGGCTTTGATGCATGCCTCATGTCGATGCTCGAAGTTGGCAATATCATAAAAAAATACGCACAGATCATGGTGGGTTGTTGGCGCAAGGAAAAGGTTCGCGCCTGTATAAAAAAATTGTTGATGAGCTGCAGTTAGCGACAGATCTATCGGTAAACATTCAAGAATTTTTTGATTATGGAATTTTCCTGATCGAGTTTCAACTTAATGATATCCAAGATTTTGAGCCTATAAAGCAGATAATTGCGCAGGAAATTGCTGCACTCATTGACGATGGTTGGAGTGAGCTTGAATTGCAGCGAGCACAAAAAAAAGTAGAAGCAGAATTTCTTGGATTATTTGAAAATACGCAACTACTTGCAAGCGCTATTGGCGAGAGTTATTTGGCGACAGGTGATGAGCAATTTATCGTGAATTATCTTGTTGGTGAGGCTAAAGATCAAACAAATAATATTAAAAACTTTTTGAGGCGTTATATTCGACCATCGGTCATGCATACTGGCTTGCTGTTGCCAATTACTCAACAAGAACAAAAATACTTTGATGTGTTGCAACAAAAATCAGATGAGATGGACAACAAAATTTTATCAGCAAAACAGCGCAATATGGTTATTGAAGGTGGCAGGTTTGTAGAAAAAGTAGTGCCTAAAAATCCCCCACCATTTTCTTATCCACAGGCGAAACATGCAAAACTCAGCAATGGCCTTACTGTTCTGCACCATCATGATGCGACATTGCCGACGATCGATTTGGTATTAGAGCTAAAAGCAAAATATTATTACGAACCGGAGTCATTGCAGGGCCTTAGTGCATGCGTAAGTCTATTGTTAGTTGAAGGCGTTAAAAATATGAGCGGCTACGAACTTGCGCTGCAGTTAGAATCATATGGTATGAGCTTACAAGTTGAACCAGGTGCGATTTCGTTAAGTATGCTCAAGGATGATCTAGTAAAAGGGCTTGAATTTTTGACAGCCATTTTGACGCAAGCAACATTTACCGAAGAAGCAATTGCCAAAATTAAAGAACAGATGCTCACCGATCTTGAAGTGTTTTGGGATGACCCTTCTGAATTTGTTTATCAATTGGCTCGAGAGAATGTTTACAGGCATCATCCTTACAGCAAAAATATCATGGGCACACGCGAATCAATTGAGCGTATCACCCGCGAGGACATAATTTCCTGGTATACAAAAATGCTTGTTCCTGGTGGAGCACGCATAGCAATTGTCGGTGACATTTCACAGTACGATATTCCACACCTATTCGAAAAAGCGCTTGACTCCTGGCGGGGGACAGAACCGGCTTCTTTGCAATTTTCTGTGCTGCAGCAATTGCATGATGGTAATCTGGTAAAATACATACAACGCGATCAAGTGGTACTCTTTTTTGCGGGTCTCTCTGTGTCTCGCATGGATGCGGATTTTGATAAATTGCTGTTATTTGAACAAATATTTTCTGGTGGCGTTTTGAATTCGATGAGTTCGCGCCTTTTTATGATTCGGGAAGAAACTGGATTATTTTATTCAATCAGAGGATCATTGCTCATGCATGCTGATGAACAGCCAGGAATGATCGCGATAAAAACAATCGTCTCGCAAGATAGACTCGCTGAAGCAATTGAGCGCATTAAGCATGTTATTGATACCGCTATTGATACCGTGACCCAAGCGGAATTTGACGAAGCAAAAAATGCGGTTATCAATTCGCTCGTTGATCATTTTTCAACGCACCAACAAATGGGAATGGCATTTTTATTCCAAGATCGATTTAATTTACCTGCAGATTATTTTGCACAGAGAGCTGGGAGCTTGAAAGCAATTAGTCTTAAGGATATGGTCGCCGCAGTTAAAAAGTATTTACGCAGTGACAAATTAATATGTATAAAAGTTGGTAGACTTAAAGATTAATGAGCTTTCAAAATAAGGAAATAGAATGAAAAATGTAAACTTGCTGATTTTGATAACAGCTCTGCAATGTGTTAATCTGCTTGCAGAGACTCAAAATGAGGCCAAAATTACAGAAACAGCTACAAAAGGTGATCATAAAATTATGGAAACGCAACTGCAGCAAAAAAATTTGGTTGAGAAAAAAGTGTTAAGCAATGGCATGACCGTGCTTGTCAAAGTTGTGCGTCAAATTCCAAAAGTATCTGTTCAATTATGGTATAAAGTGGGGTCCAAGGATGAACGTTCTGGTGAGCGGGGTATTGCTCACTTGATCGAACACATGATTTTTAAAGGTACCAACGCTCTGTCTGAATCAGATATTAATGTCATTAGCAAAAAACTCTCGGGCGTTATCAACGCATTCACATCGTATGATTTTACTGGTTATTTATTTAACTTCCCATCTCAGAACTTCAAAGAAGCATTCCCGATTATGGCTGACTGCATGGAGAATGTTTCATTCAAAGAAGATCATCTAAATTCTGAAATGAAAGCAGTAATTCAAGAACTCAAGATGAATCGGGACAATTATACACGCAGTGCCATTATGGAGCTTGTCGCTTCGATTTTTCCTGATCATCCATATCATCATCCCGTCATAGGTTACAAGCAAGATTTATGGACAGTACATGCCAATGACTTGCGCGCATTTTATAAAAAACACTATCTACCAAACAATGCAACGCTCGTAGTTGTTGGCGATGTTGAGCCAAATGATGTATTTGCATTGGCGCAAAAATATTTTGGTTCTATAAAACCGAACCCAAGCTATAAAAAGGAAGAATTCTATTTCAATCAAGATATTGTTGCCAAATCAGTAACTTTATATCGCGATGTTAAGCAACCAGTTGCTATCGATATGTTTGTAGTTCCGGGCGTTAAGTATAAAGATAGACATATATTTGATGTCCTTGCTTTAGTTTTGGGCATTGGCAAAGCGTCGCGTCTTTATAAATTATTGGTTGATGAATTGCAGCTTGCGACATCGTTTAGTGCGGGCTCGTGGGAATTGTTTGACTATAGTCTCTTCTATCTCAGTTATGAACCAAAGTCAGAAAACGAGATTCCAGAAATTGAACGAATAATTCATGAAGAGCTTGAAAAAATTGCTCACGAGGGCGTCCAAGAGCATGAACTAGTTCGTGCCGTTAAAAAAGCAAAAATGGATTATTTCAAGGGGCTGGAAAGTATTGAGCAGCAGGCAAATGACATGGGTTTGTACTATTTGGCTACAGGCGATGAAAATTATGCATTTAATTATCTCAATGAGCCTCTTGATGTGCTTCAAGAAAAAGTTAAAAATCTTGTGCGTGATTATTGTCGGCCAGCGGTGGAAAATACTGCACGCATCTTACCAATCGCCGAATCAGAAAAATCTTGGTGGCAACAATTGCAAGAAGCATCCGATAAAGAGGATGCTGCAATTTTAGCAGCTAGAAAGAGAACTTCTCCCGTTGAAAAACCGCGACAAGCGCAAAATGTCAAAGTAAATGAGGCAATAAAGTTTGATTATCCAAAAGCTGAAAAATTTGTTGCATCAAATGGTTTAAAAATATTGTATGCACATAATGATACGACACCAAGAATTGATCTTGCTATCGAATTGAAAGCTAGGAGCTATTACGACCCAGAGGATAAACAGGGGCTTTACAGTTTTGTTGCTCTCATGTTGCAAGAAGGCACCAAAAAATATACTGCAGAACAGCTTGCTGATGAGCTTGAATCACGCGGTATGACCTTCGGCGCTTCGCCCGGCATGATCACCTTGAGCATGTTAAGCTCTGATTTAGAAAAAGGTCTCGAGTTGTTGCAAGAAATTTTGGTTAATGCAACATTCCCTGAAGAATCGATAGAAAAAGTACGCACTCAAATTCTTGCTGAACTAAAACAATTCTGGGATAATCCAAAAGTTTTTTCTGGACAAATAATTCGAGAAGCTATTTATAAAAATCATCCATATCACAAAAATTCGTTAGGCACTAAAGAAGCGATTGAAAGCATAACGCGCGAGGATCTGGTAGATTTCTACAAGAAGTACATTTCTCCGCAAGGCGCCAATCTAGCGCTTGTTGGTGATATCAAAAAGTATGATATTAAAAAAGTTATTGGAAATAATATTAGTGCATGGCAGGGACCCGAAGTAAAAGAAATTCAATTCCCTTCGCTTGAACAACAAAAGCCACACGATGTTGATTATTTCATCAATCGCGACCAGGTTGTGCTTGCATTTGCAGGTCTTTCGGTTGACCGTAAAAATAAAGAGTATGATAAATTGACGCTCTTTGATCAGATATTTGGTGGCGGTGCTCTCAATTCGATGAACTCTCGTCTCTTTACTTTACGGGAGCAGTCTGGTCTATTTTACTCCATCATAGGTTCTCTCGTTGCAGGTGCGAGTGAGCAACCAGGCATGACGTTGGTAAAAACTTTAGTTTCACTTGATCGGTTACAAGAAGCTGAAAAGGCTATCAAAAACGCTATTGATCATGCTGCTGACACGGTGTCGCAAGAAGAATTTGAAGAAGCGCGCAACGCCATTACCAATTCATTGCTCAATAATTTTGAATCTAATGCGGCAATTGCGGGTAGTTTCTTGTTCTTAGAACGGTATAACTTCCCACAAGATTATTTTGACAAGCGTGCTCAGCAACTTGCGCAAGTAAAAAAAGATGACATGCAGCGTGTTGTTAAGAGTCTGTTAAACACTGATAAAATGGTCACATTTAAAATTGGACGCGTTGAAAAGAAGAAAGAATAACACATGAAAAAAATATTGTTTCTTTTAGTAAGCATTTTTGCAGGTAGCGCTTGGGCCATGGAAGATCAACAAATGCAAGATTCAGGAAGTAGGATTGTTAAAAAAACGAATGATTATCATGTAGCCGCCATTCCTGAAAAGAATGGAACTAAATTCTATTTAAAAGCGGAAAACGGCGCGATACTAAGCCATTTACGCTGTGTAACAAGGGTTACAAAAGATGGTAAAAAGAGAAAAAGATATCTAGATAAGATTGTTACAAATGTTGTTAATAGCAAAAGGGGACATACAACGCTCTTAGTAGAGACTGCCCTCAGAGACCAAATGCAACGAGAACGAATAGTTGATACTAATATTGTTTGTCTTAGTTCAGCGACAAACGCAGATAAGGATGAACTAGACGCTCATCTTGACAAGCAAGGGTTTACAACGATGTCCAGAGAAGAGAGTCTTGCCGATGATCTTGAAAACGTTGGACTTGAAGACGAAGAATAGATCATCAAATGGCAGCATTGATTCATCGCAAAACCGAATGATTGTTAAATCATGATTATGATAAAGAACTGGGCTCGATATTTATCGAGCCCAGATTTTTTTAGCTCGGACAACAACCAGTTGATGAGCATGAAGTAACGCCACAGTATTTTTGTCCAATGGCACATCCTAGACAATTAGTTGGTAATACTATGCTTGGTGACGCAAGGAGCACATTGCCATCTTTATAATTATTAACAGCAGATATATAGTAGGTGCCATTTGGCAAAGAACCTGTATTAAGCGACCATTGATCATTAGCCTGCGTAACAGTTCCAAGACTCGTCGTACCGCTGCCATTTTTAAAGAACACGGTAACAATAGAAGGATTTTGTGCAGTGCCGGTAATGGTTGTAGGGCCATTTATGGTAATAAGTCCCGTTGATGAGTTATTAATTGTTGTCGGAATGAGTGAATTGTTTGCAACTAAATAACGTCCCACTGCGTAAAAAAATTGATTTCCTCCCAACGTCGTAACTACAACGCCTGAGGAAACAATTTTACCATCAGATTGAATGGCAAGAGCATTTGCAGAAACACCTCCAAAATTAAATGGAAAATTTTGCAGCAGAAGTCCATTTACACCAAAAGTAGTGTCAGCTGCACCAGTAGATGTGTAGCGAATCAATGCAAACCACCAATTTGTGTTATCAAAATATTCTAAAGCAATCGCAATTTTTCCATCATTTTGTAAGACTACCCCTAAAGGAAATCCATCATTGGTGCCTACATTGGCTGCTATACCGGTACCATTAAAAGTTGCATCAGGTGATCCATTGGTATTGAATCGTGCTGTTATAATAATTTCATTGGCTGAGAATCCTGTTGTAACGATTTTACCATCAGGCTGAATAACTAGTGACCAAGCATACGGAGGAAAAATGGCAGGATTTGGTACAATACCAGTGCCGACTGTTACAATTCCAGTGCCTCCCCAAGAAGTGTCCAATGCACCCAATGTAGTGAAGCGCGCAGTGGCATAGAAAAATAATGCTCCGTTAAAAATACCGCCGGAAGTAATTATGTTTCCATCTGATTGAATTTGAACTGATAATGCTGCTGGCGGTGGAGAGCCAATGGCATTCGATAAAGGTGTGCCAGCTGTCGCAATGCCAGTCCCGCCTCCAAACGTGGTATCTATGGTACCATTGGGTAAATAGCGAACGATGTTGTAAGAACTATTTCCTAAATTATCAACAAGAGTTCCGGCAACAACAATCTTACCATCGGTTTGCAGCGCAGCTGAGTTTGCAGAACCCTGCATGTTGTTTATTATCCCTCCATTACCAAATGATGTGTCTAATTGACCATTTGCTAAATATCTAACAACAGCAAAGTTTGGATCGGCAGTTGCTTTTGGTTTTAAGCCACGTGTAGGCATTACAGCAGACAATGTTGCAGGACCATCAGTGCCGACAACAATTATTTTACCGTCTGGTTGTAAGGCAATTCCGTTGGCGAGTCCTATTCCTAAGGTAACTATGCCTCCATTAAATGATGTGTCTAATGAACCATTGGTGTTGTAGCGAATGGTCTGAAAGTTACCGTTAACATCCTGACCAGCAGTTACAATTTTGCCATCAGTTTGTACCGCGACTGCATATGCTGTTGGTAAGGGAGAAACAAAACCCGAAGGTGCTCCCGTGGTGACAATAGTTCCTCCATTAAAGGTGGGATCAAATGCACCATCATTAACACAGAGTGTTTTTACCGCGCATGCGAGGAGTAATAGTAATATCTTTTTCATGGTACTATCCTTTTTAGAAACAAAGAAAGGCGAAATAAATAGTACGTTATTTGCAATTCAGAAAACAATTATTTTATAATCAACGCATCATAAATAATTGTGTATAGAGAGGAATGTGATGAGGTATTTGAAGCACTATGCGGTATTTTTGTTGCCACTGTTATTAGCTCACTCGATCCAGGTTTTTTGTCACAGTAAAACTTTTTTTGTGCCACGTCAGATAACCTTTGATTCAACGTATGATCTCGCGCAATCAAATTACGATTTTTATCATCGCAATGCCAAAGATGAGATGTACGTCAACTTTTATGCTACACCTTTTTATCAGCAATCAACCAGAGCTGCGCAGTTGGCGCCTTATTTTTTACCCTATAATAAATGCGCTATCTCATTGCGAGAAGATGGTCTAGGTGACGTTGATCCGTTATGGCTGAATTTAATTTCACCAACCGGAAGCAGTTATAACTCGATTCTTACCTTGCGACCAGAGCGGCAAGTATTTGGTTCTGTTTTGCAGTTCTACCTTAATCTTCCTTTCTGTGAACATCAATTTTGGATGAGCGTCACATCGGCAGCACTATGCGCGCAGCATGCTATACGAGTTCGTGAATCAGCCCAATTTGTATCCCAAATTGCAACACAAGGTATCATTGCTAATTTTGCGAATGCTTGCCAAGCATTGAATAGTCCGTGCTGGTGTGCGGGAAAATTCGGCCCTTGTAAGTTAAGACGCGCTGGATTAGATGATATTCAGATTAAACTTGGCTACGACTACTTTTTCTGCGATCAATACCACGTAGGGGTTTATCTGGTTGGTGGAATCCCAACAGGATATCGACAAACTTCCGTCAATATTTTTGAACCAATTGTGGGAAGCAAGAATGGCAGTATAGGTGCTGGTGTTAATAGTGATTATACTTTTTTAAGTTGCGATGATCATTGCGTGAGCTGGATGTTCGATCTGAAATATCAATATGTTTTTAGAGCCAACGAACGTCGTTCATTTGACTTGCTCAGAAATGGTGATTGGTCTCGTTACCTGCAAGTTGTTTCTGCTGCTTCTCCGGCATTTCCACTACCAGCGATCAATCTGTTGACGACTGATGTTTTTGTAACGCCGGGAAGCACCATTAATTTTTGGACTGCACTCAACTATAATTATTGTTCATGCAACGTTGAAATTGGTTATAATCTCTGGTGGCGCCAACAAGAGAAGATTTGCCTGCATTGTCCATTTCCTAATACTTTTGCAATTTATGATTTGGTTGGTGGTTGCCATGGTATTCCGATTTCAGCGAGTACTGCCAATATTAGCGAGTCAATTGTTGGTCCAAACATAGTGCCAAGTGATACAATATTTACACCAGTAACTGCACAAAATATCAATGTTGATTCGGCGGCAGCGCCGGCAGCGCTGAGTAATAAAATTTATTTGGCGCTAGCTCGTGACATTGAAATTCAATCTATTATTACTTTTGTGGGCATTGGAGCTTCCTATGAAATAGGAAATTCTTATACTGCACTCAGCAATTGGGCACTATGGGGAAAAATAGGATTTAGTTATTAGTTGTTCATTACCACACCGCTGCATTGTAGGCTTTTACGATTGCCAACCCTTTTTTTACCAAAAATCCTTTTTTGTCCATAACAATAAATAGCGATTTTTCTTGCGGATCAAATTTGCGCCAATATTGTGAACGTTTGTCCAACTTAAATACTTTGTAACTTAATGCATGCAAGCGTTTTGCAAGTTGTCGTGTAATCGAGCCAAAGCCTTCGATTCTTTCCATGCAAGCATTTGGTGTTATGCCAATGGTCAAATAGCGGCAGCCTTCAATCCGTAATGTTTCAAGTATTGAAAGCACGAGAAATTCGGAGGTTGAAGTTGGTGCTTCTGGAACTAATAGGGTCATTTGTAAAATCCAGCCATCATAAGCATCAAGACGATTCAGAGCCACAATGCCAATTATCTTGCCATCACATTCTGCATAAAAATAGCGCTTATGTTGACGGTCATCAAAAATATTAAATGAGGTAAAAAAATGAATTTGTGGACCTTTACGGTTTGCAATCCAGCGTTGTGCAACTTCTTCCATTGCTTGTTCTGTAATGGCGTCATTGCTCTTATGTTCCTTTACCGTGATGCCGCGTTTTATTGAAAGTCGCCATTTGTTGCGCAAGACACCTGCGTGAATACCCGTGCGAGTTTTTGGATCTATCATGGGATCAATGAATGATTCTCTTCCCATTTCTATGGCATAGGAATAGCCATTTTGCATTGCCCAGTTAGTAAACTGCTCGGAAACTAATGTATAGGCGATGGTATAACCTTGTTTTGTGCAGAATTCTTTAAATGCACGCACGAGGTTTAGCATGTCTTGCTGCGAACACACCGGATCGCCAAAAACAACGGCGCATTTCAAGCGCAAACGATAGCCGATAATCCCATCAATAGTTGGTGTTTCAAAAATAGTGAATGTTGGATCTAGTAAAGCATTTGATGCCTGATTTCCCCATGCTTGAATCATGGCAGCTATTGATCGTTTTTCCTTGCCCCAGCCCGGCTTTGAGCTCTCTTTTATGAGTATATTGTCCATAGCAACCTCCTAAACATCAATTTTGGCTATCTACCGTTTTTATACCATGTAAATAGGGTAAAAAAACAAGAAAAGTTATTAAACAGTACTCGCAACCAGAAAAAAAGCTGAATTATTGAAATGAATGCCTTAAATACTCAAATATGCAAAGTTTTTCTTGTTTTTTCAATATTATATAATATAAAATTAAAGTAATGACAAAGTGTAAATATTTGGAGAATAATATGAATAAATTACCTATTTTTTTAAGCCTTACGATTATGACAGGTTCCGCGTTCGCCTGGAATGTTGCAATTACTAATAATACCAATGGTGCTATTTGGGTAAAAGATTTTAGTGCTGGCTATGCAGCTCTTAAAGTTTTTATTGCCTACGGGAAAGAGGTTAAGCCAGGACAAACGGAAACGCTTGATGTAGGAATTATGTGCAGCGGCTTGATAGAGGTTATGTCCCTCAGTGGAACTCTTGCCGGTCTTTTTGTTAGAATTCTCAATCCGGCAAAAACACAAGCATTGAACGAATGTACGAATATAATGGTTACAGCTCGAGAAGCTAAAGAAAGCCAGACCAATACATTTGGTAATCAGGTTGAATCGTATCGACTTGCTGTTGATGTTGAAGCTACTGTGGGTGGAAACCAACCTGTATATAAGACGTCTTCAGTTATAAGCAGTCAGGCCCGAAATAAAGTGATGCTTCCTTGTCAAAAAGTTACCAATATTTCTGAGGCAGAATTTGTTAAATAGTAAAAAATTCATGGAGAATAGTATGAAAAAAATAGTTGCATTGAGCTTTATATTCATGATGGGAAACCTACATGCGATCACGTATCATATTTATAATGACACCGCTCCAAAACCTGAATATGTAACTGGAGTTGAACAAGAAAGCCCTATTAAGGGTGGTAGGATAAAAATAATTGGTGCGGAGTATGGAAATTTAGCTAACTTTGAAAAAATATTAAATCCTGGCGAAAGTTTTGAATATACATTAAAAACAGCTGCGCTTTACCAGTTTGATGTTGAAGGTTTAGATGGCGATATTAAGGGTCTTAATATCAGAGCAATAAAAGACTTAACTCGAGCTGACGCGCTTGACATCGGAAATAATCAGGACTTTAGAGCAATCTTGGTCAGAGAAGAGGAACAAAATAGTCCTAAAAGCAAGAAAATCAAATTTTGGCTCGAATGTTTTTCTGATTTGGGTGCCAGAGAAGCTAAGGAAAATCTTGTAAAGAGTGACCAGCAAAAATATAAAATCATTACTTGTGAGTAATTTTTAAACATTAAGGTCTGACTAACTCAGGCCTTTTTTTATTGCTTCAGACAAAGCATGTGCCGATGCTTTCAATTTTTTTTGTTCTTGCTCATTCAATCGAATGGGCAATGTTTTTTCAATTCCTTTTTCACCCAAAACGACGGGTAAACTAAAACAAACGCCGAAATTTTCATGATAGGTGGAAAGCGGCAGCACGCGTTTCTGGTCAAAAATAATGCTCTCACACATCAAACTTACACATGAGGCAATACCATAAAAAGTTGAGCCTTTGCAGGCAATAATATCATAGGCCTTTTGTTGCGTTTCTTTTTCAATGCGTACCAATTCGTCAGCGGAAACACCGGTAAACTGTGTGAGCGGGATGCCTGCGACATGTGCCGACGACCATGCAACAAATTGTGAATCTCCATGCTCACCAAGCACATGTGCATCTATCGACTCTTGAGCAATTCCCAATTTTTGCGCCAAGGTGACGCGAAGCCGTAATGAATCGAGTAATGTACCTGTGCCAAAAATCTGATTTTTAGGTAACCCATTAAGTTGCTGTGCATAATAGGTGAGAGCATCAACGGGATTGGTAACTATAATAATAACGGCATCATTATTGAGTGGCTTGAGCGATGTAAATACCGATTTCATGATATTGGCATTAGTTTTCAACAATTCTGTGCGTGGTTGACCCGGTTTTTGTGGAATGCCTGCGCAGAATATGATTATGTTGGCATCTCGTGCGTCTTGCAGCGAACTGATGTGGATTGATGAGCTCATGGAAAAGGGCAAGGTGTCGGACAGATCGAGCATTTCACCTTTGCAGCGAATATCATTGATGTCAATTAATGCAATTTCTGCAGCAATATTTCTGAGCATGAGTGCGTAGGCGGTGGTAGAACCTACTGCGCCGGCACCAATGATGGCAATTTTAGAATGTTTCATATACAATCCTTAAAATATTTCGAAGATTTTCTGTGAGGTGGTGTATGAATCTAGTTTTAGTCTATATAACGTGTCCTTCGCAAGATTTGGCTCTCAGCATTACTAAGGAGTTGCTCGCAAGGAGATTAATCGCTTGTGCAAATTTTATGCCGGTAACCACTATCTGTAGATGGGAAGGAGCAGTTGAAGAATCAAAGGAAGTTATACTCTTGTGTAAGACGCGTGCTGAGTTATGTGATAAAATAACGAGTGAAGTTGAGAAGCTGCATCCGTATAAGATTCCTGCAATTCTCACGATTCCAATTTCAGCTAACCACGCATTTGCACAATGGGTTAAGGATGAAACAACACAATCTTAGCGACGCTCAAATTTCAGCGATTTCTTCCGTTAATGCGCACTTATTTACGCAAGCACTATCCATTAATGGCATTACTGATGATGTAATAAAACAATTTCAAGAAACAATCTATAATTATTATCGCTTATTTCGTCGCGATTTTGCGTGGCGCCAAACTACTAACCCCTATCACATAGTAGTTTCAGAAATTATGCTGCAACAAACGCAAACAAGCCGCGTGCAAGGCAAATATGAGAACTTCATCACACAATTTCCTGATTTTGCAACACTGGCCTCAGCACAAATGCGCGATCTGCTTGCCGCATGGCAAGGACTTGGTTACAACCGCCGTGCACTTGCATTGCAAAAAATTGCACAACGCGTGATGCACGAATTTGACGGCAAACTGCCAGATGATCCAGAAATCTTGCAAACATTCTCTGGCATCGGCCCAAACACTGCAGGTTCTATTTGTGCCTTTGCTTTTAATTGTCCAATCACTTTTATAGAAACAAATATCCGTTCTATTTTTATTCATTTCTTTTTTCAAGGACAAACTGAAGTCCACGACAAAATGTTGTTGCCATTGGTTGCAAAAACGGTTGATCGGCACAATGCGCGTGAATGGTATTATGCGCTCATGGATTATGGTGTTGCGCTGAAAAAAATGTACCCAAACCCCAGCCGCAAAAGTGTACATCATGCAACACAGTCAAAATTTGAAGGCTCCGATAGACAAATTAGGGGTGCTATTTTGAGATTGTTGACTAAGCATGTGCTGATCACAGAGCAAGATCTTTTATGTGCATTTCCTTCTGATGAGCAGCGTGTTATAGACATAGCTCACGATCTGGCTAAAGATGGGTTTATCAGACTTGAGAAAGGACATGTTAGTCTAAAATGATTGATATTTCATTCATTTAGAGATTTTTTTAATATTCCATAATACATTGATCGGTAACGCTGATAATTTTGCAGCAAACGGCACATGCTGCGATCCTGTATAAAGCACAATACCTTGCACAAATTTACGGCCCGCCGATTCTTGTAAAAATTTAAGTCCCTTAAAATCGTTTGCCCCAATGGTACTGCTATTTTTCACTTCTATGCCCACCAAATTGCCGGCAGCATCTTCTAGTATAATGTCCACTTCAATACCAGTTGTTGTTCGTGCATGATATAGCTTTGCACGCACCTGATTCCAGGTAAGTTGTTTATCAAGTTCACTAATGACAAAATTTTCCAAAACTGGGCCAGAAATAATGTTATCGAGTGGTAACTTTTCCAAATCGACTCCAAGAGAAAAAAGTAATAATCCAGTATCAATAAAGGTGATTTTTGAGGACCTTACCAGTCGCTTGCCTAGATTTGAACTCCAGGCCGAATGAAATTTAATAAGAAAAATAGTTTCTAATAAAATGAGATATCTGTTAAGTGTGCTTCCGGCAATGCCGCTTGTTCGCGCTAATTCGGAAACATTTAGTAACGAGCTTGTTCTAGTAGCAAGCAAATTTAATAGTCTTGGAAATTCGGCAAATCCAGTTATCTGAGAAAGGTCTTGAATATCCCGTTGTAGTAGAGTTGTTACATAAGAATTAAACCATGATTCGCGATCAGCAAAATCGAATCCTTGAACTGGTGGATAACCACCAATAGCTATTTTCTTATAGAGATCTGCACGAGAAAGTGTCTGCGCAGGTAATGGTATTTGTTTGCTAAAAACGATATCAATAAAATTTTCATGACTATTACTTAATTCACCTTGAGAAAGAGGAAATAAATCGAAAATTTCCATTCTTCCGGCTAGGGAATCACCAAGACGTGGAATCAGTAGAGGATTTGCCGAACCTGTTAAGGCATATCTGCCAGGAGTACGATTCTCGTCGACGTCGTGCTTAATAGCCAAAAATAATTCGGGCACTCGTTGAACTTCATCTAAAAGGACTGGTTTGTTAAGTCCTGCAATAAATCCCATAGGGTCATTTTTGGCTGCTGAAAGAAAGTTAATATCATCAAAGGTGACATAGGAATAACCCCTAATTTTGCTTATTTCTTTCATCAAGGTAGTTTTGCCTGATTGTCGTGGGCCAGTTAGTAAAACAACGGGGCTTCGGGTTAACGCCTTTTCAAGCTTTTTTTGAAGATTTCTTTTGAACATTTTTTGTCCTTTACAGGTTTGGGGTGAAAATTTCACCATCTCGTGGTGGATTTTCCACCATGTTGTGGTTAATTTTACATCATTAATGGGGAAAATAGCTAGAATTTAATAAAAAATTGAGCATTTTCTTCTCCCACCCCTGATTGTTAGAGTAAATTCTTAAAGACATTCTTATTGACAAATTGAATATATATGATAAAATTATAATAACCTGATTTTTCCCTATAAATCAGTAAAAAATATAGTTTTTTTAGGAGGTTATTATGAAACGTATTTTAGTATCAATTTTGGCTTTTGCAGGCCTAACGGCTAGTTTTGAGCTTGGCGCGATGAGTGAAGAAGCAATTAAATGGCCAGAAAAAGTAGTTTTAAAGGTTTATAAAAACACAAGTTATAAAAAAGAAGACTTGTTGGAAACAGTTGAACTAGGCAAGGATACTGATAATTACTTCTGGGGATCGCCAAAAGAACTGCTGCGCCATAGTGATTTTTTGCGCAGCTACATTTCCTTTAACGCAAAAGATGAAGCTAAAGAATTAGAATTGAAAGTTAGCTTTCCTGCTATATCATCGATCACCATGATTGAATTACTAGGACCTTTACAGTCGATTGAATTAGATGTCCAGGAACATGGTGCATACAAAAGGCTTATCGGACAATTAAAAGAGATCGAACACGAAAAATTGTTTGATTTTATCAAGATTGCAGAGCATTTTCAGATTCCAAATCTTATGAATGGTATTATTGAGGTGCTGGCAGAAATGCTTTATACCGATAATGGTTTACAGCAAGTCCTTTTAGGGAAATGCGCAAAATTACCTGAAGATATTCAAAAACTTATTATAAAAAAATGTCCCAGATTAAATGAGTTCATTATAGAAATCCCATCAGGAACTTTACAATACGAACCTTACTTAGACCGAGCGGAAAAAGAAAAACAGCAACGAGAATCTAGGGATCCACACCCTATATATCCAAAAATTGTGGATGTTATAGAATTAACAAATAATAGACTTGCTTCCTATAATAGGGACGGAATAGTGCAAATATGGGATATGAAGGATGGTGCCTGTATCTGGCATTTGAAAACCAATAAAAAAGTGTGCGTAATTAGAGAACTCACTGATGATTTACTAGCAGCAGGTTTAGAAGATGGTGGTATCATGATATGGGATTTAGTGAATGGGACTTGTATCAAATCTATTTCTACCGGTTGTAATTGGGAATCGAGTTTTGGCCAAAAATTTTTAGCAAAGCTGCACGGTGGTACTTTCGCGGTATGCTCACCATTTTATGATAAAACAATTGAAATCTACAATGCGAAAGATGGTGCGCATATAAAAACTTTTGCTTTGGCGGGCCATAAGGGTTATGTTAAGGATCTAAAAGTACTAAAAGATGGTACCCTAGCATCATTCTCATATGAAACCATTAAAATATGGCAAGCGGAAAGCGGAACATGCATTAATACTCTGCGGATTGAAGGAATTAGAGATTTTATAGAACTAAAAGATGGTACCTTAGCAGTATTCTCACAACGTGGACTCGAGTTGTGGGATAAAA
>Ga0207124_1052_pt1 | contig 17300 bp, 18 predicted proteins | sample Alteio_BWMinHeat_37_FD_153506 | JGI IMG/M metagenome (GOLD analysis project Ga0207124, IMG submission 153506) | Enriched cells from forest soil in Barre Woods Harvard Forest LTER site, Petersham, Massachusetts, United States -... | ecosystem: Environmental > Terrestrial > Soil > Temperate forest >... | reverse complement strand
CTTCAAACCATTATCTAAAGTAAACTTTTCGAATTTCAACATATATATCTTCCTATAAAAGCCCAAATATAGCTAATTAGTGCTACCTGCCACTCTATACTAATAGTGCATGTATAAGCTCTTTTACATGGATTTAACTACTACTTTGTATCTTTACATATCCTCTTTATATAAAATAATACATTATGGTAACAGTACATCCTCAATATATAACAGATACCGCAGGTAAACAGTTGGTGGTGTTATCAATTAGTGAGTTCAACAGCATTATGGAAGAATTGGAAGAGATTGAAGACGTGCGTCTATACGATGAGATAAAAAAAAATGATACCGGTGAGCGCATACCAATGGACGAAGCATTTAAGGTTATAGAAGCCAACAGAAAGAAAAAATAAATAATGGCTTATTCTTTAAATTTTAGCAGGCAGGCATTAAAAGAATTAGAGAGGATACCCGAACCATTCTACTCCAAAATAAAACAAGCCATTAGGGCCCTTACAGTAAACCCACGCCCACATGGATATATAAAATTAAAGAACCGTGATGGTTACCGCATAAGGGTTGGGAATTACCGTATCATCTATGATATTTTTGATACCGAGTTAATTGTAGACATCATTACTATAGGAGACAGAAAAGATGTGTATGACTAATTATATAGCTAATTGGCTTTCTATTTACCTTTCAATTCGCCTATATACTTATAAGCCTGCTCCATAGTCACACCATACTTCGCTTCCCTGTCCATTAACCAGAAACGCACAAATACTATATTTCCTTCTTTGTCTATTAATATATTGGTTGGAAAGCCGTTGCGGTAGTTCATATTATAGGCAATATCCTGGTTGGCAACAGTAGCAATCGGGTAGTTCAAACCAAATTGTTTTATAAACGCCGGCAAGGTCTCTTTTTTATCATAGGTTATTGCTACAAACTGAAAGTCCGGGTCATTTTTCAAGCTATCATAGAGCCGGTTTAGCTTATCAAATTCATTGCGGCAACCGGGGCATGCCTCAAACCAAAAGTTGAGCCAGGTTATTTTCCCTTTTAATGATTCATTATTTATTTTTTTGCCATCCAATGTAGTTGCCTCGAACTGTAAATATGGTTTACCCACGTGGCTGGTTTGCAATGAGTCCCAGTTTGTTTTTGGCTGGGCATATAGCTGTATGCTTAAAAAAAGGAGAATTATGGTTATAAGCCTTTTCATACTTATCTTTCAGTAATAAATTTACACGCTTATACCTTATGAAGCCACTATTTTATATACTCTTATTATTTGCCTGCTTTCCTATAGTGGCAAAAGCCCGGCAATCTAACTGTTTCTATCATCATAACGGCCGGTATAAAATAATAGACTCTGCGCACAATAGCATGATCTTAATAGAACGCAAAGACTCTGCAGAAACTCAATATTTATTCAAAAACGGCGATACGAGTCAATATGATATGAAGCTCGTTTTTAAAGTAGAATGGCTGAATGACTGCACCTATAAACAATACCTGGTTTATAATATTATTCATACCCGCAAAGGCGACAAAAGTTTGCCAACCGAAGGCAGAATACTTGTGAATAAGATCATGGATGCTGATAATAATTCATACCTGGTCTACACAACCTTTTCCAATAAAAAAAATCTGAAATACGCTAACAGGTTGTGGAAATTGAAGTAGCTTTTTTCATTTTACATTTTTAATTTTGTATCAATTATGGCAGACCAATTTTCTACTGACAAAGCACCCAAACCTGTAGGTTTATATCCGCACGCACGCAAAGTGGGCAATTTATTATTCCTTTCAGGTGTAGGGCCGCGCAAGCCGGGCACAGATGAGATACCCGGCCTAACGACCGATAATCACGGCAACTATACAGCATATGATTTTGAACAGCAATGCAGAAGTGTATTTGACAATGTGCGTGTGATACTGGAAGAAAGCGGCAGCAATTGGGACAAGTTGGTAGACGTAACTGTGTATTTAGTGAATATGAAACGTGATTTTCATACTTACAATAAGATATACGCAGAATATTTTAAGACCAATCAGCCCTGCCGTACTACCATAGGTGTAGACAGCTTGCCAACTGCTATAGCTATTGAGTTGAAATGTATTGCAGTGACAGATTAATGCGTTTCATTTGAGGATTTCTCTTTCTTATGGAATTGGTATGATACACCAAACAACACACTGAATAAATTAGCTTTCACATATGGATCGCTTGTTCCTGTATCATATACATGATGAACATCCGCAATTTTTGAAAACATATAATTATAGGAAGCGCTGATGGTAAACATCACGTATTTAGATAGTGGTATTTGTTTTTGCATTGTAAACCCTAATCTAAAAATAGCTTTATTAACCTTGCTATTGTTATTATAAACAGTATCAGAATAAGTGGGTGGGGTACCTAAGCCAGGTTCCCAAACCGCAAATCCTTCTTTTACAGATTCCGAAGCTGCTACCAGGATACCCAATGCAGGTACAAGATAAAAATGAACATGCATGTGCTTACCAACTGCCACTCCAAATGTTGGGGCAACAAACAGATAATCGCTATTATGATTGACACCTATAGACCCTTTTCTATAATCGTCATTAGCATATGCTTCATCAAAACTGTATTTATTGTAAGCTACCATTCCTCCTATAAAATATCTTGAAGAAAGGCGTTTTTCATACGACAAAGAAAAAGAGTTCGTTTTTGTCGTATTCGCGTGATCATTTGTGCAGATAGCGAGTCCTCCCTGCACACCAATGGTTTGCTGTGCATAACAATTGATTGAGAAAAAGCAGGATACTAAAATGAGATAGTGTAGGCGCATATAAATATACTCAACAAACAATATGCCAGTTATTGAATGAACTTAGTCCTGTCCAAAGCTTTTTTGCGCAGCAACGCACTGACTCTATACCTGTCATCATGATACTCATGATACAAACTGTCTATCAGCGCCACACATTTATCAGCTGTCCAATCATCTGCCCATTGCAGCAACCCCTTAGGGTAGTTCACCCCTTTGGTCATAGCCAGTTCTATATCTGCTGCTGATGCAATGTTCAAATACAATGCTTCTACCGCTTCGTTTATCAGCATACAAACAATGCGCTCCACTATTTTATTCCCAAGCGCTATGTCTTTATTAGGTGCAGGCATTGCAGCGCCTTCAGTATAATTATAAAATCCTCTTCCCGACTTACGCCCCAGCCAACCCGCTTCCAGCAAGCGCTTTTGCGAGAAAGATGGTTTATAGCGCGGATCATAAAAGAAAGATTGGAATACTGTTTCTGTCACCACATAGTTCACATCGTGGCCTATATAGTCCATCAGTGTAAATGGCCCCATCTTAAAACCACCCAACTCAGTCATGGCCCAATCAATCGTTGCCATATCAGCAATACCTTCTTCGCAGATGCGTATAGCCTCGCTATAAAAAGGCCTTGCCACACGGTTCACAATAAAGCCTGGTGTATCTTTTGCTACAACCGGCAGCTTGCCCCATTGTTGCATTAACGCCTTGCAATTCTCAACAATGTTGTTACCTGTTTGTACAGCAGGTATTACTTCTACCAATGCCATCAGTGGTGGCGGATTGAAAAAATGTATACCCACCACACGTTCTGGTTTACTACAAGCTGCGGCTATAGAAGTAATAGATAAAGAAGAAGTATTGCTTGCCAGCACACAGGTTGCACTCACCGTTTTTTCAAGAGAAGCAAACACTGCTTTCTTTACATCCAGGTTCTCTACTATCGCCTCTATTATCAATCCGCAATGAGAGAATGCCTGTATATCGCTTGCAAAAGAAAAACGCTGCAATACTTCAGCAGCATTGGTCATCTTTCCTTTCTCCTGCAATTTATTCAGGGTATTGGCAAGGTTGGCCTTTGCCTTATCCAGCGCCATGGTATTATTATCGTAGATCACTACCCGGTGTCCTGCAGTAGCAGCCACCTGCGCTATACCCGAGCCCATAGCACCCGAGCCTACAATACCAATTATGGTGTTCTTATCAAACATGGCACGAAAGTAAAAATAAACAGGAATACATTATATAATCCCGCTCATGAAAGCTACTGCAACTGTAAAGTAGATGACGATACCGGTAACGTCTACCAATGTAGCTACAAACGGTGCCGAAGAGGTTGCCGGATCCAGCCTCAGCGATTTAAGCACTACCGGTATCATAGAGCCGCTCAGTGTTCCCCACATAATAGTACCTATCAGCGAGAAGAAGATAGTAGCGGCAACTAATATCCAATGCGTATGGTATATATCGTTTTGAGATGGCGGATCCCATCCCGAATAATGCCATACTGTAATGCGTATAACACCTATTGTTCCCAATATTAAACCAAGTGTAAGACCTGCTAATATTTCCCGGCGCATTACATACCACCAGTCTTTAATGGTTAATTCTTTGAGGGCCATAGCACGAATGACCAATGTTGCTGCCTGTGAACCGCTATTACCTCCGCTTGAAATAATGAGCGGAACAAAAATAGAAAGGAAAGCAAATCTTTCTAATGCCCCCTGGAAATGCGTCATAGCCGTAGCAGTAAGCATCTCACTCAGGAAGAGAATGATGAGCCAGCCCGAGCGTTTTTGTATCAGCGTGAAAAATTTTGTTTTTACATACGGAAGATCCAGCGATTCCATACCACCAAACTGTTGCATTTCCTTCGTATCCTTTTCTTCCGCCACATCTATCACATCATCTACCGTCACCACACCAAGCAATACATTATTGGCATTCGTCACCGGCAAGGCTATTCTATCGTATTCTTTAAACTTATCAATGGCCTCTTCCGCTTTATCATTCAGGTTCAGTTTCACATAGAACCCGTCCATGATGTCCGCCACTTTTTTATTTGGATCATTCAGCACCAGCCTGCGCACCGGGAAGTCATCCACCAGCTTACCATCTTTATCTACCACAAATATCACGTTGGCCACTTCTGAATCCTGGTGATAACGGCGCAGGTGCTCCATGGCTTCTGCAATGGTCATCTCTTTACGTATAGCCGTAAAGTTAGTGCTCATCAGCCGCGCTACACTCTCTTCAGGATAACCCAGCAGGTCAAACGTGGTCTTCTTATTCTTATCATTCAGGTAAGTGAGGTAATCGGGTACCTCCCATTCTTTCAGCGATTCAAAAAAGGTAAGCCGGTCGTTTGAGTCAAGATTATTTAGTATATATGATGCCTGCACCCTTGTCAGGTTGTCCATGATACGGCCTTGCGTCACATGGTCCAGGAACGGGAATATCTTTACTTGTAATTTTTCGGGGATAGCTAAGAAGGCTTTTACCGCATCTTCTATAGGCAGCTCTTCAAAGAGTTTGGCTACCTCAGTAGGATAGTCTTCATCCTTGCTGTGATGCAGCAGTTCGCTCAGATCTCCTTCCAGTATCTTGTCTTTCAGGTCTAAAAGGGCCATTATCCATACTTTTTTAAAATTTGGTGAACAATTTGGATAAGGACGAGACTCAGAGCATCGTTCTTAAATTTTTGCCTTCTTTTGAAAGGCATGCAAAGGTAATTTTTTTTGCTAAAAATCTTTCAAACTTACGCCATTAGAAAATTATTAAGAATATAGTAATGATGACACTTTGGTTTAACCTTTATATAATACCGCCAAAGCAAGCTTATTTATAATTTTACATGATATATTACAGAATTACCAATACTAATTAGTTTTTTAAAATATAATTCTTAATTTTAATCCCCCCGATTACAATTAACCTTTAAAAAAATATAATATGTTTTCAAAGGAGAAAGAAAAGGCAAAGAGTAAGTTTTCTTTTGCGGCGGATTCTATCAGCACAGTAGCCACCAGCATGAAAGTAGTGGGCGATGTAGAAGCTGATCATGACATGCGTATAGACGGGCATGTAGTAGGCAATATTTATTGCAAAGCAAGAGTGGTTTTAGGCGAATCTGGCCGTATAGAAGGAGACCTGCATGCAGTAAACGCCGACATATTTGGCGTGATAAACGGCAGTGTGCTAACAGACGATACCCTCTGCATGAAATCAAAAAGCACTGTAAACGGAAATATAACGGTAGGCAAACTGAACATAGAGCCCAATGCCAATTTTAACGGCAAATGCACCATGTCTTCAGATGCCAATTCTAAAACCTTATATGTCAATCAAAACACCATGGTGTTGCAGGAAAACTAAAACAAAAATTTTTCATTAAATAAACACCTGCTTTCCGGCAGGTTTTTTTATTATAGTAATAATGATACAGAAGTTAGTAGTTAAGATAACAATGTTCGATAGGCCAAATAGATGGTTCCCTTAGGCTTACAATAAATTATTTATAGAAAGAGCCGAGGGTCAAGGCAGATCCTTAATGCAGGGTTCCCTTAAGCTCACAATTAATTATTTATAGAAAGAGCCGAGGGTCGAGGCAGATGCTTAATGCATGGTTCCCTTAGGCTCACAATAAATTATTTATAGAAAGAGCCGAGGGACAGGGCAGATGCTTAATGCATGGTCCCCTTAGGCTCACAATTAATTATTTATAGAAAGAGCCGAGGCTCAAGGCAGATGCTTAATGCATGGTTCCCTTTAGGGACAGGGCAGATGCTTAATGCACGGCTACCCTTAGGCTCATAATTAATTATTTATAGAACGAGCCGAGGGACAGGTCAGATGCTTAATGCATGGTTCCCTTTAGGGTCAGGGTATTAATAGAAACTTATCCGCATCATTCAAAAAAGGAAAATGCGAGCGTGTATGCTGCAAATGCTCTTTATCCAGTGTTACTGTATGTACGGCTTCTACATCCGCCTGCTGCCATATGGTTTCTCCCAAAGGCCCGAATACACTGCTGTACCCGCTATAGGATATATCATTACCATCCACACCTACCCTGTTCACACCCACCACATAGCTCATATTCTCAATAGCGCGCGCCTGTAGCAGTGTTTTCCATGCCAGTATGCGGCGGTCGGGCCAGTTGGCTGCGTAGATCAGCACATCATACTCCTCACCCTGGTTTCTTGCCCAAACAGGAAACCGCAGGTCATAACACACCATCAGGCATATGCGCCAGCCCTTCACCTGCGCTATCAGTCTTTTATCTCCGGGGCTGTAATGTTTATTCTCATCAGCATAACCAAAAAGATGCCGCTTATCATAATGCCCGGTTTCTCCGTTAGGAAGCACCCACAGCATACGGTTGTAATATTTCCCATCTGCTGCTATTATCAGGCTGCCCGTTAGTATGCAATTATGCTTTGCGGCAATAGCTTTCATCCATGACACCGATGCGCCATCCATAGTCTCAGCCAGTTTTTCTGCTGCCATACTAAAGCCTGTACTAAACATTTCGGGTAGTACCACTACTTCTTTTTTTTCTTGTATGCCTGCTATCAGTTGTTCGTAATGTGCCAGGTTGGCCTCCTTATCCTCCCATTTCATATGGGTTTGCAACAGGCTTATATTCAATTTTTCGGATGGCATAATTTTATGAATAGATGATTGTTTTAAATACCTTATTTACTCTGAATTAATATTTTTAAATTACAAGTCTTGTAAGATCAAAATTACATTTTAAAATACAGGTTTAAATGGGCAAACCAATTTGATATGAGAAAAACGCTTTTTATTTTAATGCTGTTATCGCCACTTGCGGCATATTGCAATTACGGTACGCAACTTTCGGGCAAATGGAAAGAGGTGAACCGCTGGGCGCCCGATAACAAACCCCTAACCTATAAGGATACCATCCACATCGAATTTCTTAAGGGTGGTACCTATATCTGGCAAAAACAAAACAGCTATCTGTATCGCGGCACCTACAAGATCACTGACAAAGACCTGGATATGGGTACTAAATTTTTTACTATTGTTTCCCACACACCCGACAAACTAATACTAAAAGACGAAACAGGCCAATACGAATTTGCGCCCGATCGCTCCGTTGCTGCTACCAATCCTATCCCTTCAGAACCCACACCTAAACCTGTAAGTAGCATCAACCCTATGGTTGGCCACTGGTCTAAATACAAAAGCACCAGTGCTACACCCCTCAGCCAGGTAGACTATACACGCCAGCTAAAGATGATAGATATAACAGGTGGCAGCTCAGACGGCAAGCTCGGCTATCTCTACGCCGCCAAAGATGCTGATAATGCCCCATCCTGGTATATAGAAAGCTTTTCGGACCAAACGCTGTATTGCAATGGTAAAGACAAGCGCACTTTCAAAGTAATAAAGTGCGAGAATAACGACCTGGTATTGCAGGAAGGTGATATGACCTATTTCTTCAGGCAGTTTAAATAATAGCAAAGATCAACCTCATAAAAAGCAAACCCACAATAATATTGTGGGTTTGCTTTTTTAATTATTACTTGAATTCTTAATTTCAATCCCAGGTAAAGTTATAAGAGCCAATAATTGAAACGGAACTAACTAATGGGAGCTCATCGCAACGATCATTGATATTTTCCGTAAATTTTTTAAATGCAGGTAAGCTGCCTAATTCTTTACTGACTTGTTCATTCTCATGATGAGCAATATGAACAAAGGTAACACCATCTTCGAGTTTGACGGTAGTGTATCGAAGACCTTCAATTTGTTTCTCATGCAATTGTTTATAAACCTCTTTAACGAGTTGTTCGTTCTCTGCAACTTTGTTTGCTTTTATCCTATAGCGGACTAATACCTTTTTCATTTTATTGATTTAATTGTTAGTGAGTAAATAATTTAGTTCAGCATTTCTTTCATGCCAAATGCAGTTAGATAACTTTCGTATTGCTCCTTAACAGTTTTATTTGCTATTTCAGCAAAGCTTCCGGTTGCCGGGTCAACAACCGTTCTTAAAGGTCGTTTGCCTTTAGGCGTATCAATTAACTTTACTATTGCATCGGCAACCAATTGAGGATTTGGTTTTAAGTTTTCAAACATTTGCTTAAACCCTCCTATGATCTGTTCGGGAACTTTTGCCAAGTCGCCATATCCGGCAACTACTGTAGTATCTGAACCTGTTGCGACTTTCTCCCAAACTTCGGTGGGAAACGGACCAGGTTGAATCATCACCACATCTACACCCAAAGGTCTTACTTCGTAATGTAAGCCCTCTGTTAACCCTTCGATTGCGAACTTAGCACCATTGTAAACTGTTGTAAAAGGAAAAGAGAAACGACCTCCAACGCTTGAAATATTTACAATTAAGCCTTCGCCTTGCTTACGCATATAAGGCAAAGCTGCTCTAATCATTCTCCAGGGTCCTGTTACAGCTACATTGAGCATTCTATCCAGATCATCTTCGGTAAATGATTCTGCAATTCCGACCGCGGAGATTCCTGCGTTATTTACTACCACATCAATTCTGCCTTCTTTTTTAATGATAGTAGCAATTGCATCTGTTACCTGTTTTCCATTGGTAACATCTACCTCTAACACCTCAATGTTTTCTTGCCGAACCAATGCCTTTGCTTTTTCAGCATTACGGCCTTTTGTTTCACGCATTGTAGCATATACTTTGTGTCCTAAAGTTGCACAAGTGTTAGCTGTGAGCCAACCAAAACCGCTATTTGTTCCCGTAATTAAAATGACTTTTTTTTCCATGTTGTTTTTTTTGAACAATTTTAATTTGTTTGAATTTTATGACACAAATGTATGTGCAATAACACACCCTGATGGTGTGTAAATCAGACATTTTAGGGTGTTGTTTAGGACAATCAGGTATTTTACCTTTACCAAAAAATAAAATGAAACAACTTGCGATCCTTTTACCTAATAGAGCAACCGCATCAAGCAGTTTAATTTTAGCTATTGAAGTGATCGAAAAGGCCAATGAGTACTTTATTGAAAGAGGGAAAGCTGCTGTTTTTAAAACTACTTTGATAGGTGATGCAAAAGGAAATATTGTAAAGCATGGTTCTTTTTCGATACACCAGGACAGGAGTTTTGACGAAGTGATGAAAACAGATGTGATTATTGTGCCGTCCCTCGGTGACAACATTGAGACATCACTAAAACAGAATAAAAGAATGATTGATTGGGTAATAAGTCAATATAAAGAAGGTTCTGAAGTGGCGAGTTTATGTACCGGTGCGTTTATACTTGCATCTGCCGGATTATTGAATGGGAAACAATGTTCAACGCATTGGCGTGCTGCCGAAGTTTTTAAAAGGTTGTACCCGGAAGTCAATCTTACAATTGAAAAAATAATTACCGAGGAACATGGAGTTTATACTTCAGGTGGCGCTATTTCCTCCATGAATTTAATGCTGCATATTATTGAAAAATATTATGATAGAGAAACTGCAATTTATTGTGCTAAGATTTCTGGAGTTGATCTGGACAGGAATAATCAGTCGGATTTTTTAATTTTCTCGGGACAAAAAAATCATAAAGATGATGAGATAAAAAAAGCACAATTATTTATTGAAAAAAATATTGGCAATAAAATTTTTGTAGAGGACCTCTCTGCGAAGTTTTCTATTGACAGGCGAAACTTTGATAGAAGATTTAAGAAGGCTACAGGAAATAGTCCGTTTGAATATATGCAACGAATAAAAGTAGAGGCCGCCAAAAAAAGTTTTGAATCAACAAGGAAGAATGTTAATGAAGTAATGTATGATGTTGGCTATTCTGATTTGAAGGCGTTCAGAAATATTTTCAAGAAAATTACCGGGTTGTCTCCATTAGAGTATCGCAATAAATATAATAAAGAATCTGTAGTTTCTTAGTTTTGCGTTATGTTACAATAGGTTCGCTGGCCAAGAATTTCGTAAGTTTTTTACTACGAAATTTTAGCGTTAGCCTTCAGGATGCGAAGGCAAGTTTGAGGCGTGGATGTGCCTATTTATACATATCGCTGATTATGGAACGAATATGAAAGGTTGGCCTGTTTAATCGTATTTGTTATGTCTGAAATAGAAAGCATATATCCCAACATAAGGATAACTCACCCAATTTGCATGGATGTTGTATTTAATGAAGATGGAACCGTTAGTTGTTCAAATCCTTATCGGTACGATTCTCTCCGTTAAGTCTTTTAACTTCTGCTTCTAATATCGGAGCCATTTCTTTTATAAACTCATCACAGCAACCAAATATTCTAAAGGTTGGCATTATGCCGCCTACTACTACGGATTGTCCGTGAACCTTGCATTTATACTTTTCAAGTGCTTTTGAAAGTGTTTGATTAGCGTCACCCATATCATTTTACATTTAGTTCGCAAATCAAATGTAATAAACTAACCCTCACCGCAAGGTGGGGGATTGGTTTGTTATTGCGTATTCATACGCTTGACATTGCAATATGAAAAGGGTAGGTTTGGGGGATGAAAATATTAATTTTACTATTTGCATTACAGTGTGTTATAATAAATTCATTTAGTCAATCGTTTAGTAAAGAAAGAATAACTCACTTAAGAAAATCCGTTGTCAGAATTTCTATTAAAAATGACAAGGGAATAACAATATCATCCGGCACCGGATTTTTTGTAAAGGAGGGCTATATTTTGACATGCTTTCATGTAATAATTCCAGCAATTTTTGATGACAATAATTTGGTTCGTAAAAAAATCTTGAATATATATATTGAATTAACAGACGGCAGGAAATTTGAAGCGAATATTTCAAAAAAAATAATTAGCAAACCATCGGATGCGCAGCGTTATGATTATTGTATATTATTTGCAGATATACCGAATAGGGAACACGAATGGTTAAAAATTGGAGATTTCAACAATGCACCAGAGGGTGCAGAAATATATACTTCTGGCTATCCATTAGGTATAAATGAACAATGTATTGCGAAGGGGTTATTGTCGACAAAATTCAATGATACTATTATAAAAAGAGATGAGGCGTGGATGGACATTACGCTTAATAGAGGCAATTCTGGAGGTCCAATAATTATGATTGGTACATCGATAGATGAAGATGAGGTCATAGGTATTGTTGATCATGGCTTAACACCCGGCGGGAAAGCTATGGAGGATATGGAAAAATATTTTACTAAACAAAATAAATCGCCCGCCGGAATATATGAAAGTGGCGTCCGTGCGTCGGACGTATTTGAAATATTTTCAAATGTACTATCTAATTGTTCATTAGGAGTTAATGCATGCGTTTCAATAAATTATTGCAAAAGTGTTTTGTATTAAATTTAATGTTTTGAAAGGAGGGTATCGTTAGATGCAATCTTGCGTTGCAATAATTGAAACGACTCTAACGATTTAATATATTTAGTGGTATCTACGATATATTCTTTATATTCTGATTTTGCTTCATTAATGTCTAATGCGGTATTTTTTTGCATAGAGCATGAACAGAAAATAATAATTGTATAAAATATGGCGGGAATAAACCCCGCTTGGCGGTCTTGCGACCGCCCATATTTCCTTTCTTATTATTAGGTGTTCCCATGTCGCAGAAAACATCACAGAGTCTTAGCCCACAGTTACCAATCACACATATAGTCAAATTATTAACGTGTGTGAGCTATTTGTTCTATAATTAGATTTTATGATTAGTTGGGTCTGTTTCCAGGAAACGTCCTAATACCGCTATCATTGATACTATATTTGATGTTGCACCACTATTCCGCTGCAAATTCCATTGAGTAATTGAGCCATCGCGCAATTGAGTAATTTTAAAGTCCAATCGGGACGACCTGTTTATAGAAAAAATTACCACACACACTCCAGCTCCATAGGAGCGACCTGTAGTATCTATCCACATTTTACCCTCAAATTCCATTGAGTAATTGAGCCATCACGCAATTGAGTAATTTTAAAGTCCCATCGGGACGACCTGTTTATAGAAAAAATTACCCCACACACTCAAGCTCCGTAGGAGCGACCTGTAGTATCTATCCACATTTTACACTCAAATTCCATTGAGTAATTGAGCCATCACGCAATTGAGTAATTTTAAAGTCCCATCGGGACGACCTGTTTATAGAAAAAATCACCCACACACTCAAGCTCCGTAGGAGCGACCTGTAGTATCTATCCACATTTTTCAATCACATTTCTTCTTACCCCTTATCCCTTACTCCTTATGCCTTAAAAACAAATGTTGCTATCTTTTTTTGCACAAAATTTATTGTCAAACTACCTTTGCTCCGGTAAGGAAGGCCTCTCAACCCTTTGGGATTTGTGATTTTAAATTTGGATTTTCCCTACCTGAAGTTCTTTATTTTATTGGTCAGCTTTTTGTCCCCTCTCCTTGGGAGAGGGTTAGGGAGAGGTTCTTGTATGAGTAAAAAATGTTATTACCTAATATTACCCATTTATTACCCGGTGTTACCTGCAATTACCTTTTTATTACTTGCAATTACCCGGTTATTTCCGGTTATTACCTTGCAAAAAAAATAATAACAGCCACAGACAATACTTTCAGCAACCGCTATCCACATTTAGCCACTTTTTTCTAAAAACAGTCCCAATAGCCATCGGGATGCGGTCAGGGCTTCATTCTCAACAAAAAATATTGCTTGGTAGCACTATCCCTTGTAGCAGGGTTTAAGAATTGCGGCGTGAGTTCACTTACCTTAAAGAATTTCCCCTGCTTTACGGTATCAAACAGGAACCCCCTGTCCTTCAGTTCGTAGCTACCGCTGTCACCGGTCAATACATATTTTGCCGCAGGAAATTGCAGCAATGGTTTGTCACTGTTTGTTATGAGCCCCTGCGCATAAAAAGGCAATGCATCTATCGGGTCATCCAAACGATAGACGAGCAATTGGTCTGTGGAAATATGATGTTGGTGCAAGTATTTGCCCACTGTATTGCCCACCTGGTATTTCAGTAGCCAGTAATAAAAATGATGTGTGATAAATATATTGCAAAGCATTATGGCGCCGGCGCTTATCCATAACAGCTTGCCTTTTATTTGTTTTGCAATAGCAATGTATAGCCAAAGCAACATACAAAGGCCCAAAGCTATATACATAGTAATGCCGGCAGGAAATACAAAACAGAGTGTAAGTGTAGTGCCGGTAAATAATACCAGGGCTACAAACAACTGCACCGGCTTCATTACCTTATACAATAGGCTATACCTGCCCTCAAAAAAGTCTTTCAGCAATCCAGCCACCATAATAGCTGCCAGCGGAAAAGCCACGAAAATATAATGTGGCAATTGGTAATGAGACAAGCCCAGAGCGCAGTAAGACAAGATAAAACCGCCGGTAGACACCCACTCCTGTCGGGGTTGTAACCGCAAACTTTGCTTAAACACATTTACTACATTGATGACAAGCGCCACAAGAAATAGCAATATCCAGGGCAGAAAAGACCAAAGCATATTACTGAGCAAAAAATCAAAACCTGCACCGTTCTCCCATGCGTTCTCCCCTGTTATCCTGCCGAAGCTTTGTTCCCAGAAAAAGAACCGCAGACCGGATACATGAGTGGTGGCATTTACATGTTTTTCAGGATGTAGATCAAATTGCTGGTACAGGCCAATGCTCATAGGTATGAGCAGCACAGCAATAGTAATAATTGCAAGCAGATATTGCGGTTTGATAAAATAATTCCACTTGCGTTTCAGCACCCAGTCTGCTGCAAAGCAAAACACAGGTACCATCAGCGCTATAGGCCCTTTGGTCATCATACCAAAAGCAATGCTTACAGTACCTAACAGCAATTGGTATAGTTTGCCGCTCAGCTCCCATTCTTTTATCAGCCATATGGCAGTTATCACGCAGCTCATCAATATGGTATCGCAACGCACATCGTTCGTCATCAGGAAAAGTCCCTGGCAACTCCCCAGTATCAGCGCTGCCATTTGCCCCGTTTCTTCATTATACAGTAGCCTGGTGAGCCTGTACACTGCATACAGTGCCAGTAGCGCAAAGAGGATAGAAGGGAATTTATATCCGAGATCATTTACGCCAAACACCTTCATGCTTGTGGCGCTCACCCAAAAAAGAAAAGGTGGTTTATCAAGATAATCAACGCCACGGTCGTATAATTGCAGGTAGTTATTACTGTGCGTCATCTCCCGGCTCATCTCCGCATATTGAGAGGCGTCTATATCCATAGTATCGATACGTATGGCTGAGAAATACAGTACTGCAAGTAATATAAAAACCCAAAAAGGAATTTTTGGCATTCAGAAGTTTTTCAAACGCAAAAATAATCGCAATTTTAACCAATGCTTCAATTAGACCATTATTCTTTTGACCTTGCCTTCCAATATCCTTTTACTATATCTAAAGGCACCAAAACACACCAGCCCACATTAGTGGTCTCTTTAGGAATGGGCAACCTGAAAGGCTATGGCGAAGCACCCGCTATCAATTATTATAATGTAACGGTACCCGATATGAGGGAAAGATTAGATGCAAAGCGGGCTGTAATAGAACGATATGCACTTACTGACCCGCACCGCTTTTGGCATTTTTTGCACCATTTGTTTCCCGGGCAAAATTTTTTGATAGCTGCATTGGATATAGCAGGTTGGGACCTTTTTGCACAAATGCGCAGAATGCCATTGTACCAATTATTGGGGCAGAAATGGCAAAACATACCACTCACCGATTATACAATAGGCATGGATAGTGCGGAAGAGATGATAAGAAAGATACAAGCACACCCCTGGCCTATATATAAAATAAAAGTAGGGCGGCCCGATGATATAGAGATACTACGCACCGCAAGAGCACATACCAACGCAAAACTAAGAGTAGATGCTAACGAGGGCTGGACATTTGAAGAAGCTAAAGCTTTGTTACCTGAATTGCAAAAGCTGGATGTAAGCCTGGTAGAGCAACCCCTTCCTCGAACAGCTATAGAAGAGATGAAGGAACTAAAGGCGCTATCAGCTATACCTTTATTTGCAGACGAAAGCTGCCAAACCGAAGAAGATGTGAAAAAATGTGCGGATGGCTTTCATGGTATCAATATCAAGCTTACAAAGTGCGGGGGCATTACCCCCGCCATACGCATGATACAGGAAGCCAAAAAACTGGGGTTGAAACTAATGGTAGGCTCTATGAATGAATGTACGATCGGCTCTGCAGCCATTGCTAATTTATTACCTGTGCTCGATGAAGTAGATATGGACGGCCCGCTGCTACTAAAAGAAGATGTGGCAGAAGGTTTGAAATATGATAATGGTGTAGTACAATTGAGTGGCGCAGCAGGATTGGGCATTAAGTTCTGGGGCGAAAAAAGAGAAAAATGAAAAAGGTTATTTCATTAATAGCATGTATCGTCATTGCAATTGTATTGTTGCAATACCGCGCCATGTATTCAGATATGCAGGCAAGCAACCCGCCACTTAAAGTAACGCAGTGGGACGCTTTTGGCTACTACATCTACCTCCCTTCGCACTATATATATAAAGACGCTACGCACCTCAACTGGCTTACTGATGTAGATAAGAAATACCTGGTAACAGGTGGCAATGGCTGGCAGGCAGAAAAACAGGATAATGGCAAATATGTATTTAAATACCTGGGTGGCGTTGCTATTTTAGAAACACCTTTCTTTCTTATGGGTGATTGGTATGCAAAACACAAGGGTTATCCAGCCGATGGTTTTTCACCACCCTATCAATATGCACTTGGCTTTGGCGTCATATTATATTGCATCCTTGCTATTTTCCTGCTGCGCAAAATATTACTGCTATATTTCAGCGACCTTACTACAGCTATCTCGTTGTTGTTGCTATGCCTTGCTACCAATTTCATACAATATGCTGCTATAGATAACGGGCAGAGCCATGCTTATATTTTCCCACTCTATGTGTTGGTTGTATACACAACGCTGAAATGGCATCAACAGCCTAAACTCATTTGGGCTATACTAACAGGCTATATCATTGGCCTTGCTACTATCAGCCGTCCCACAGAAGCTATTATGTTTTTCATTCCACTGATGTGGAATACGCAAACCAAAGAAGCATCTAAGCAGAAATGGGAATTAGTAAAGCAACATAAAACCCATATTGTATTTGCCGCGCTATTCGGCTTGTTAGGTATACTGCCTCAGCTTATTTACTGGAAAACTGTAACCGGTTCTTTATTATATGATGTAGGCAGCAAATGGGAATTTTTAAACCCTCACTTTCGTGTACTGTTTGGTTTTGAAAAAGGCTGGTTCATTTATACACCTGTCACCTTGCTCTTTATCATTGGCATGTTCTTTATTAAAAACTATCCTTTCCGCAGATCGGTACTTTGGTTTTGCTTATTGAATATCTATATCATCATTGCCTGGGACGACTGGCGTTATGGAGGTAGTTATTCAACAAGGGCATTGGTGCAGAGTTACCCCTTATTCGCATTACCGCTGGGGGCTGTGATAGAGCGCATCA
>Ga0207124_1049_pt2 | contig 17358 bp, 15 predicted proteins | sample Alteio_BWMinHeat_37_FD_153506 | JGI IMG/M metagenome (GOLD analysis project Ga0207124, IMG submission 153506) | Enriched cells from forest soil in Barre Woods Harvard Forest LTER site, Petersham, Massachusetts, United States -... | ecosystem: Environmental > Terrestrial > Soil > Temperate forest >... | reverse complement strand
TCCGCGTTCCATAAAGGCGTCGATAACGACGGCCGGGTCGGAGGTTGCTGTGATGGCGGGACCACCAACGTCGGCAATGTCGACGACGGCGGCGTCGGCTTGCGCGTCGGTGTCAACGCCGTGCATGGCCGGAAGTTCTTGGCTGGCTTTTTTCAGTGCCTGAAGAAGTTGTTCGGGGTTGCCGGTAAGTCCTTGGACAATCTTGAGCCCATGGGTAGTGATGATCATCAGTGCCAGCACTTGGCCAGAGTCGAGACTGCTGGCCAAATACTTTACCAGTTCGCGGCGCCCGGTGGACTGATCAAGATAAGGCGTATTGACTGTGTCGAGAACGATCACGGTTACGGCCCGCGGCGTCTGCTCCGAAAGTGTTAAGTTGGTGAATTCTCCGGGCTTTGGCGTAACGACCGGAAGCTTTGTGTTGGTTGAAACGATCTCTTCGAAGGTCGCGACTTTCTGTTCCTTCCCATTTTCCAAGATGCGAAAGTTTTCCTTGGTCAAGCCGTGAACATGGCTGCCGGCCTTGTCAGTGACCACGATTGGAACCTGAACCAGAATTGTCTCGGTGTGGAATTCGATTTTTCCTTCATCATCGGCGCTATGGGATGGCACACTCCCGGGAAAACTGTTGTTGGAACTCCCAAACGGAGGTTGACTAGGAGGGAGCGGGGTAGGATTGCTCGCCGCAGCGCGCCCGCCACCACCACCCTTGGTTTGTGCCGACGCTGATACGAAAAACAAAATCGAGGCAGAAAGTAGAAATGAAATTGAGCGGATCAACATACGTCCTCCGGCGCTGACTGGGGATTGTAGTCCTCTCCAAAGCTGTTTTGCAGATCTAGTTCACAGTCAGCGGTGCCGTAACGCTGCCAATCTTACCCGTGACGTTGTCGCGAATAACCACGCGCACGGTGTATTGTCCGGGCGCAAGTTCTATCGCGTTCTTCATGCCGATTCCGTTGTTGCGGAGGACCGCCATTTGTGTGTCCGGTACGGCCGTCGTGATCGTCTTGCCTATTGTGAATGGAGGCTGGCCTTTCTTACCGTGGTCATCAAAAACGGCAGCAGCGAAGTCAAAATTGAGATGATTCTGCCCCTCGCTGCCTTCAAGGGAAACGCTGTTCGGCGGAAGCTGGATTTGGAACTCCGCTTTCTTTTTCGCGCCATCGCCGGACGTGCCTAACCACGTGAGGGTCAACGGCACCCCCGTTCCTTCAATCGGAGACGTGAGGGCATAGCTTAAATCCGAGGTGCGGGTGCGTTCGAGGTGAATCGTCGCATTGGTGACGAAGAACCCTTTGCGGGCGCGGATTTCAGTATCCTTCTTGTCGACCTTAACTTTGAGCTGCCGCCAGCCGGCGTGATTGTTGCTCTTGTCGAGATAGTAGCCGACAAGATAATAGGAAGAGGCATCGTCTGCGGCACGCTTGAAACTTGATGCGAGATCGTTGGTGTTGTAGAAAGCTTTTCCACCAGTCATATCCGCGAATTCGTTGAGCGTATCGATGGACGACTGTTGCAGCCAGGAACGGTTGCTGATCTGTTGTGCCAGGGCTGGGCCGGTGCGAACGCGCGACTGGCTGGCATCGCCGGTAGGAGCAGTGTTTATCAAGCCGCGCACGTCCACCGGATAGACAGAAATCTGTGCGGCAGTCAGGGCCTGCATGGTGCGCTCGTAGAGTGCGGAAAGATATCCGCCAGGAACGGCTGCCGGATTAGAGATAGTGAAAGGAAATCCGCCGGTTGCCCAAATCAACGACTTGCGGCCGGGGATTCCAGAGAGCGACCAGGCGATCCCGAGGAACGCGTTCATGGTGGTCTCGATGGCGTTTTGTTGTTGGAATTGGGAGTAAATGGCGTCTCCGCGTTCTACGAAGGCATCGATTGCGGCGGTGGGATCGGATCCGGCTGAGACCGACGGAACGTCAGGAATATTTCCAGTGGCAGCATCGGCCTGCGCGTCAATGTCGACGCCGTGCATAGCGGAAAGTTCTCCGCTGGCATTTTTCAATACCTGCATCAATTGTGCTGAGTCGCCGGTCAGGCCCTGGACAATCTGTAGACCGTGACTGGTGATGATCATCAGGGCGAGCACTTGTCCTGAGTCGAGGCTGCTGGAAAGATACTTCACCAGTTCGCGGCGACCGGTGGTCTGGTCGAGATACGGCGTGTTTACAGTATCGAGAGCGATCACTGTGACGGTGCGGGGCTGCTGCTCGGACAAAGTCAAATTGCTGAACTCGCCAGGTTTTCGATCTACCACCGGAAGCTTGGTTTTAGTGGCGACGATCTCTTCGAATGTAGAGAGCTTCTGTTCTTTGCCATTTTCGAAGATATGGAAGTCTTCCTTGGTCAAGCCGTGGAGGTGGTTGCCGGATTTGTCAGTGATGACGATGGGAACCTGAATCAGAATCGTCTCGGTGCGAAATTCGATTTTTCCTTCGTCGTTCGCGGTGGTGATGGGAACCGAGCCCGGAATATTGCTATTGGAACTTCCGGGGGTAGGAGTGTTCGTGTGAGCGGGCGCAGTTGTTGCAGAACCAGGACCGCGTCCACCTCCGCCGCCGCGGGTTTGACCGAATGTTAGAACGGAAGACAGAAAGAGGCAGGCCAAGACTAGAGCGGAAGCGCGAGTGAACATACATCCTCCAGCATTGACAACGGATTGTAGTTGGAGCGAGTTCAAGGGCGTCCGCTCCTGAAAAACGGCCTCCGCCGATAAACGATTACTGAAGATACGCGTCCGCGGTCAGTCCGCAGACTCTTCCATTGTCTGATCTCTCCGCCTCCAAGCAGAGAGCGACGACGACCCAAGCGCTAGCACGCCCAAAGCGGGAGGGAGGGCCCTTTTTGAATCAGTCACGTAAGGGGTCGAATCCGCCTGTTGATCCGTGTCTGACGTCTGCCCCGCAAAAATGGGCTTTCTTACCTCGGTTTCGTATGCATAACCTGTTAAGGTCGCCTTCAGAGGAACATCGTAAGAGCTAACTGTCAGTCGTGCCCATCCATAATGGATTTGGTCGTTGATCTTGAACGCGAATCCCAGGTAGTTGTCCACGACACCCGCCCATTTGCCGCCTGAGCCGAAGTCGCTTCCAAAATAGGTGTCCATCCAAGCCATGAGTTTGCCCGTGAATTTGTGGCGTCCGTCAATTGGCTGCCCTCCCGCCAAGGCCGATGCGTTTCCGTGATAACCGATGACTCCATTTCCGGGGGTCGGACGCACGGATATTCTCGAAAAGCCTCCCGATTCGCGCGCGCTTCTGTGCCAGGTGGCGGAGAGGAAAAAATCCGCTATTCCGTCATGATTGAGGTCGAGCGCATAATTCTGCGAATTGAAGCGCCCAGAGAGAACAACATCGGTGGGGGTGTAAACGATCTCTCCATTCGCAGGCGGGGCCAACGCTAGCAGTCCAACGCCGGCTGCTCCAGCTGCAATGGAATACATGTTAAGCAGATTGCTGAAGCCTTTAGAAAACTGTTCACCGACAGAAGGGCTTACACTGCGTTTCATAGGTCTGCCTTTCGACAAAATAGTGTGCTATCGAAACTGATGCTTGTCAAACCAAACACGGGTCAGAGGTGGGCGGGTTTCGTCAAAGTGGCGACGATTTGCAAGCGCAGGCTATCACTGGTTATTTGGGACTCACTCAAAGCCCTATTCCGCCCGAGCCGCGCACCAACCCCCGTTTGTCTTTTCTCCCCTTGGGGGCGTATATTAGAAAACTGAGAACTGTTGTGTAGTACCGGCATTTGGCGAAGCACACAGTGGGCGCAAGCCCACTTTTTCGTTGCGGAGGAATCTGCCCGGTGAGCTGGACTGTAAGTTATTGGATGCATGGCACTTGAGCTTGATCGAGTACGAGAGATTGCGGAGCGGGTAGCCGTCTCCAGCGGGCTAGAGGTGGTCGAAGTTGAGTTTCGCGGGAGTGGCAAAGCCCGCATGCTGCGCGTGTTTTTGGATAAGCCGGGAGCCGCTGGCGGCGATCCTCTGGCAGGAGTGACGCACGGAGATTGCGCCAACTTCAGCCGCGAGTTCGGCACTATCCTGGATGTCGAGGATGCGATCTCGGGAAGCTACACGCTGGAAGTTTCGTCCCCTGGGTTAGACCGGAAGCTTACGAAGCCGAGGGAGTTTGAGCGCTTCGTAGGGAGCCGGGTGAAGCTGACGACGAGGAATCCGGTAAACAATAACCGGTACTTCGAGGGACGGCTCGAAAGTTTTCGTGACGGGCGCTTGACGCTGGATTTAAGCGTGGCCAGTCACAAATCGCGCAGAAAGATGGGCGCGACGGCAGATCAGGGCGAGAAGTTTGAGATTGAGTTCGCCAATGTGGAGAAGGCGAATCTGGTTCCGGAAATATAAGAGCTGGCTTCCGGTTTCCGGCGTGCGGAGACGCAGTTCGAGGTGGTGTTGGTGTTCCGGAAGTCGAGAGCCGGAAGCCGATTTATAACGGATTATTTTATGGCTAGTGAGCTCTACAACACGATCGACGCGTTGAGCCGCGAAAAGGGAATTGATCCACAAATTGTGGTGACCGCGGTGGAAGATGCCATTGTGATGGCGACGCGCAAGTACTACAAGTCGCAGGAAAATCTGCGTGCCGAGTTGGATAAAGAGACCGGCAAGATCAATGCTTATGCGGTGAAGACCGTCGTGGAGACGCCGGAGCAGGTGGAAGACCCGTTGCTGCAAATCACGCTGGAAGATGCGCGCAAGACGAATCCCAGCCTGGAAATTGGCGGCGAATTGCGGATTCCGAAGGTTACCGAAGGAATTCTCGGGCGCATTGCGGCGCAACTGGCAAAGCAGGTGATTTTTCAGAAGGTGCGCGAAGCGGAGCGCGACACGGTCTACAACGAGTACATCGGGCGCGTTGGCGAAGTAGTGAACGCGACGGTGAAGCGGGTGGAAGGTCCGGACGTGATCTTCGACATCGGCAAGGCGGAAGCGCGCATGCCGCGCAAGGAGCAGTCACGGCTGGAATCGTTCGCGATTGGCGAGCGAGTACGGGTGGTGATTGCGCGAGTAGAAAAAGCTTCGAAGGGTCCGGGGGTGGTGGTGTCGCGCGCGGTGCCGGATCTGGTGCAACATCTCTTCCAAACCGAAGTTCCGGAAATTTACGATGGCACGGTGGTGATCCGGGCCATTGCGCGAGAAGCCGGCGAGCGCACGAAAATCGCAGTCATGTCCAAGGACAAGGACGTGGACGCGGTGGGCGCTTGCGTGGGCATGAAAGGGATGCGTGTGCAGTCGATCATCCGTGAATTGCACGGAGAGAAGATCGACATCATTGAGTATCACGAAGACGCGGTTACTTTTGCTGAAAAGGCTTTGCAGCCGGCGAAAGTAAGCAAGGTTACTGTCGTCGATTCTGGCGGCAAGCATCTGGAAGTGGTGGTTGACGACAGCCAACTCTCGCTTGCCATTGGCAAGAAGGGTCAGAATGTTCGGCTCGCGGCGAAGCTGCTGGGCTGGAAGATCGACATCAAGAGCGAGGAAGAAAAGCGTCAGGAAGTCGAGCAGCAGATGTCCGCGATGGTCACTCAGACGGCCACGCCGCTCGAAACCGTGCCTGGGCTGGGCGATGGACTGGTCGAGAAGTTGAGTGCCGCCGGTATTACTACAGTGGAAGCTCTGGCGGATATGACGCCGGAGCAGCTTGAGGCGATCGAGGGCATCGGCCCGAAGACAGTGGAAAAAATCAGTCTGGCGGTGAATAATTATTTTGCCAGCCTGGAAGGTGGCGCGGTGGAAGGTGCGCCTGAGGGCGAGGCCGCTGCGGAAGGCGAAAGCCCGGCAGAAACCGCTCAGACCGGCACGGACGATGGAACTGCCGAGATTGCTGCGGTTGCGGAAGAGCCAACCGCAGGTGAAGAAGTTGCTGTGCCCGAAGAAGGCACGGACGAGGCGGACATGCTTGCCTCGGGTGAAAATGAAAAGCCGGAAGAGTCCGGTGAACAGGCTGCTCCGGAAGCGGAATCCGCCTCTGGGACTAGAGAATAATCATGGCACGCTGGCATAAGTTCGATGGCGTGGGACCGAAGAAAAGGACTCCGTGAGGTCGCAATGAAGACCTAACTACAACACGGAGAAACGAAAGGCCGGATGAGTAAGGTTCGAATTAACGATCTAGCCAGGGAACTGGAAGTAAAGAGCAGAGCCATTCTGGATACGCTACCGTTGGTCGGGGTGACCGAGAAGAAGACGCATTCCAGTTCTCTGGAGGAGCATGAAGCGGAGAAGGTGCGTGTGTACATCCGTTCCGCCGCGGAAGGCTCGTCCTCGGCAAGTAAGTCCAGCGCTCGCTCGTCCCGCGGCGAAGAAGAAATCAAAACCAAGATTGATCTGTCGCACATCTCGCGTCCTGGGGATGTGCTAAAGGCGATCACGCAACAGAAGGAAGCGGTCGCGCCACCGGCTGCCCCGCGTCCAGCGCCACCACCAGTGGCGCATGCCCCCGTCGCAACGCCTCCGGTGGAGAAATCTGCGGGCGCACCTCCGGCTGCAGTAAGTCATCCCACAACGGTTGCACCTTCGGTAGTGAAGCCCGCGATCGTTGCTCCAGCAGCTGTACCTACGCCTCCGGTTGTAACTGCGCGACCGGTCGTTGCGCCTCCGGTTACAACCGCACCTACCGCGTCTTCGCCAGTGGCTGCGCCTCCGGTGCGCCCTGCGACGCCGGGCGCAATACCGGCTTCTTCTGCGCCAGCGCCTCCTGTGGTTTCGGCGAGCGCTGCGCCAGTTCCGCCGGTTGCGGCAAAGCCGGTAGTTCCGCCATCACCCGCGCCGCGAATGATCGTGCCGCAGACCGGGCCACGCCCGGTATACAAAGCTCCAGTGCGTCCGTCTGCGCCTCCGCCCCCGGTGCAGCCTGGAGTTCCAATTGGCGGTGCCATGCGTGCCGCTCCGGGTCGTCCTGTGCCCGGTCAACCGATTTTCCAACGCCGTCCGCCCGTGCAGGGTGGGGGAGGGCCTGGAGGTCCACCGCGTCCACCGCTTCGTCCGGGTGAGCGTCGTCCCATGCATCCTACGCGGCAAGCTCCGGCTGGAGCACGGCCGTTAGGGGTAGGTCCAGCGCTTCCACCTCCCGGCACGACTCGTCCGGGCAGCCGTCCTGGAGGTCCAGCGCGACGACCAGGGCAGCGCTACGTTCCGCGCGGGGTGAAGGAAGGCCCGATGAAGGGCTACACGCCGCCGCCGCGCATGGTGGTGTCGAACGAGCCCCAACCGATCACTCGCAGCATCACGATCACTGAAGGTATCAGCGTAAAGGATCTCGCTGAGAAGCTGGACATCCGCGCCAAGGATTTGATTTCTCGTCTGCTATCGAAGGGCGTCTTCGCGACTATTAACCAGACGCTTGATGCGGAACTGGCCAGTGAAATGGCGCGCTTCTTCGGCGCGGACACGAACGTGATCACGTTCGAGGAGCAGACGGCAAAAGAAATCGATGCGGCTGCTGCTGGCGAAGAGTCCGCCCCCGAAACCGGAGTTCGTCCGCCCGTGGTTACGATCATGGGTCACGTCGATCACGGCAAGACCACGCTGCTCGACTCCATTCGCATTACGAATGTGGCGGGAGGCGAAGCGGGTGGAATCACGCAACACATCGGTGCGTACAAAGTACGGATCACCGACAAGGAATCACCCGCGTACGGCCGTGAGATTGTTTTCCTCGATACGCCCGGTCACGAAGCGTTCACCCGCATGCGATCCCGCGGCGCGAAAGCCACTGACATCGTCGTGCTGGTTGTGGCCGCCGACGATGGCGTGATGCCCCAGACTCTGGAAGCCATCGATCATGCGCACGCTGCTGAAGTTCCCATCATCGTTGCGGTGAACAAGATCGACAAGCCCGATGCCCTGCCAGACCGGGTGAAGAAGCAGCTTGCCGATCGCGGGCTGATGCCGGAAGAGTGGGGCGGAAAGACTGTATTCGTCGATGTCTCCGCAAAAAAGAAGACGAATCTGAATCTACTGATGGAAATGATTTGCCTGGTGGCCGACCTAGGCGAGTTGAAGGCTACTCCCGAACGCGCGGCGACTGGCGTGGTGCTTGAGGCCAAGCTGGATCGCGGCCGCGGTCCAGTAGCCACCGTGCTCGTGCAGAACGGAACTTTAAACGCCGGCGACAATTTTGTGGTGGGCAATGTGTACGGCAAGGTACGCGCCATGTTTGACGATCGCGGCGCGCAGTTGAAGACGGCTCCGCCTTCCACTCCGGTGGAAATTATCGGTATGGAAGCGCTGCCCCAGGCGGGAGATCAGTTCGTGGTGGTGGCCGATCGCGATAAAGCACGGGGCATTTCCGAATACCGCGAACAGAAATCGCGTGAAGCGGCGCTGGCCAAGAGTTCGCGCGTGTCGCTGGAAGGGCTGGCTGAGCAAATCAAGTCCGCTGGCACGAAGGAATTGAACGTCATTCTCAAAGGTGACGTACAGGGTTCGGTGGAAGTAATCACCGATCTGCTGACGAAGCTCTCGAACGAAAAGGTCCGCCTCAAGCTGTTGCGGTCAGGCGTGGGTGCGATTACGGAAACCGACGTTCTGCTGGCCTCTGCTTCGAACGCGATCATCATCGGGTTCAACGTGCGGCCGGAACGCAAGGCGCAGGAGATTGCCGAGCAGGAAAAAGTCGACATCCGCCTGCACTCGATCATTTACGAATTGCAGGACGAGATTAAGCGCGCCATGAGCGGCTTGCTTGAGCCAACCTACAAGGAACACTATCAGGGCCGTGCGGAAGTGCTCAATGTCTTCCGCATCCCGAAAGTTGGGACCGTGGCCGGTTGTCGCGTCAGCGACGGCCTGATCAAACGCGACTCCGAAGTTCGCCTGCTGCGCGACAACGTGCAGGTGTTCAAGGGCAAGGTGGGATCTCTGCGGCGTTTCAAAGACGACGCCAAAGAAGTGACGAATGGCATGGAGTGCGGCATCTCGATTTCCAACTACGGCGACATCAAGGTCGGAGATACGATCGAGGCATTTGCTACCGAAAGAATTGCCGCGGAAGTAATTGCTTAAGGGCAGTGGCCAGTGATTAGTGACCTGTTAAACCTGTGTCTTCGCGGATCATGGTTTTACTGACCACTGGACACTGATCACTGGCCACTGTTTCATGATCGCTTTTCTCACCCTCGAACTCCATATCGAAGCGGCGCAATCGCTCAAGGATAAACGGCAGGTGGTGCGTAGCCTGAAAGACCGTCTGCGCGCCAGTTTCAACGTCTCCGTCGCCGAACTCGAGGCCAGTCCGGTGTGGAATCGGGCTACGATTGGCGTGGTTAGCATTTCCGATTCGCGCGACTATCTCGATGGACTTATGAAAAACGTGGAGCGACAGGCCACGCGCATCGCAAACAACCACGGCGCGGACGTAGCTGACTCGTTCGTAGAATATCTGTAGCTAGGGGCCGTCTTGGGTCGTTCGCCAAGCAACTTTGAGAACCGACCGATTTTGCTAAACGATCAACGACGAACGGCGGACGACTAAAGGCGAGTCATCCCGCTATCATCTTGTTACCTCTGTACTTACCCTACCCCCTCTTTTGTGCGCGACAATAGCACTGGAAGGCCAACACAGGCGGTCGATTTTCTGATATTCTCATGCGTTTTACTTCGAGGTGAAAGGTGGAAAAGCGCGCGGTCAAATATCATCGCGGGCGATTAGGCGAGGCCTTGCGCGAGGAAATAGAAACCCTGGTAGAAGGCGAGTTGGCCGATCCACGCATCGGACTGGTTAGGGTGACGGCTGTGCATGTGGCCGACGATGGTCGTTCGGCGCAGGTTCTGGTCGATGTTGATGGCGACGATCAAGAAGCGGAGCGAAGTCTCGAAGGTTTGCTGGCGGCCAAAGAGTATATCCGGCACGAACTGGTGGAGCGATTGCGGCGCAGACGGGCGCCAGAATTGTATTTCAGGCTGGACCGTTCGGAGCGCGAGAAAGCGCGTGTAGAGGAGTTGCTGGCGCGGGCCAAGAAAAGAACGAAGCAAGGTTCGAAGTCGGCCGAGAAAAAGGCATAACGATGTTGCAGGATGTTCTCCATCAAATCGAGCAGCGTGACCGGTTCGTGCTTACTTCGCACGCCCGGCCCGATGGCGATGCCATCGGATCGGTGCTGGCCTTCTGCCAGATTCTGCGCGCCATGGGCAAGCTAGCCGACGTGGTACTGCACGATGGTGTCCCGCGGATTTATCGCGCGCTTCCGTTCGCTGACCAGGTGCTGCAGGCTGATCGTGTCGGCGGAAACTATGAAGCGGCGATTATTCTGGAGTGCGACAGCATCCACCGCACTCGCTTGGAAGGCCTGGAAGACCGCTTTTTGATCAGCATCGACCACCACGTAAGTGGACGTCCGTTCGCGCACGTGAACTGGATCGACCCCCATGCTGTGGCGACGGGAGAGATGGTGTTTCGTCTGGCGCGAGAAGCAGGGACTCCGTTCTCTCCGGATATTGCGACTTGTCTTTACACCGCGCTCATGACTGATACTGGCTCCTTCATGTTTCAGGGCACGAACGAGCATACGTTCGCTCTGGCCCGTGAGCTGGTGCTGGCTGGAGCCGATCCTTCGCACTGTGCGCGGAGTATTTATTTTGCCCACTCCGTCGCGAAGATGAGGTTGCTTGGTGAAGCTCTGCGCAACCTGAATACCGAAGGCCACATCGGTTGGACGTGGGTGACGCAGGAGCAAATGGAGCGCTGGGGTGCGAAAGAGGAAGACTGCGAAGGCCTGGTGAATTACGTTCTTTCCATTGGAGAAGTTGAAGTCGCAGCATTTTTCCGCGAGCTTCCCGAGGGACGTTTTAGAGTGAGTCTCCGCAGCAAAGGCAAGCTTGACGTCGCAAAGGTGGCCGAACACTTTGGCGGAGGTGGCCATGAATGCGCCAGCGGTTGTTCGCTAGAAGGCCCACTGCCTCAAGCCGTGCGGCAGATACTGGAAAGCTTGCGCCGCGGCTCCTCCATACAATAGCTGCATACAACTAAGCCTAAGTACAATTACATCGACCGACAAATCACACGGAATGTCTGCGGCTTCAGAAATCCCAATCTCATGACGAACCGTACTCGCACCGACTCGCTGTTACTCGCGGGATTCTGCGCGTTTCTGTTTTTCTATGGGCTGGGACAATTCGGCCTGATAGGAGCGGACGAGCCGCGCTACGCACAGGTGGCACGCGAGATGTTAGAACGTCATGACTGGGTCACGCCTGTGCTCGGCGGCCAGCCATGGCTCGAAAAGCCGCCACTCTACTACTGGCAGGCCATGCTGGCTTACAGCGTCTTTGGTGTGAGTGACTGGGCTGCGAGGCTGCCCTCGGCGATCGATGCTACTTTTCTGGTGCTGGCGGTGTACTTCTTTTTACGCCGCTTCCGGCCAGGATTCGCACTTGACGGAGCGTTGATTGGGGCGTCCTGTACGGGAGTCATCGGCTACGCTCATGCGGCTTCCATGGACATGGCGCTGGCTGCGGCGTTCAACGCCGGAATGCTGGCTTGGTGGGCATGGCGCGAAACGGGCGAGAGGATTTTCCTTGCGGTGTTTTATGGCTGCATGGCTTTGGGAATGCTCGCGAAAGGTCCGGTAGCTCCCTTCCTCGCAATGCTTGTGATCGTTTGCTACGCGGCCGCCGCTCGCGAATTGCGATTGGTCATGCGAACGCTCTGGTTACCGGGAATTCTTTTGTTCTGCGTCATCGCACTGCCTTGGTATTTGGCAGTGCAGGCGCGCAATCCGGAGTTTTTTCGTCAGTTCATCGTCGAACATAATCTCGGGAGGTTCTCGAAAAATCTTTATCATCACACCGAACCATTCTGGTATTACCTTCCGGTAACTGCTCTGGCGTTGCTTCCATGGACAGTTTTCGGGATTACTGCTTTAACTCAGGCAGCGCGGGCGTGGTGGGCTTCAAGAAAATCGAACGACGCGGCAAGCGCTTCGGAATATCAACTTAGCGTCTTCGCTTCCTGTTGGCTGGTAGTGCCGGTGATATTTTTCTCAATTTCTCAATCGAAGCTTCCCGGCTACATTCTTCCAGCGATTCCGGCGGGCGCGCTGTTGCTCACGGATTACATGAGGCACCACCTGGAGCAAAATGATATCGAGCCCGTGGCTACGGGGCTCGTTATTCTTCATGCGCTGTTCGCTGCGGCTCCGATTATTCCAGCGCTGCTGATTGCCTATCTAATTACGCAGCACCGTCTTCCTGGAGGACAGCCGATGATCGTCGCGCTCGGCATCGCATTTGTGTTGTGCGCCGGAATTGCGCTGACGCTGGTGCGCAAGACGGGTCTGCGGATGCTGCGGTTTGTCACTCTCATTCCCGTCGTGCTCACGGTTGGGGCAGTCCTGAAAGTGGGCTCCGCAGCTTTGGATCAGACACTGTCGGCGCGCCCCGTGGCAAAGGAAATCACCGCCGTGGAAATGCATCCGCTTCCGCTCGCGGTGTTTCACATTCGCCGAGAATTGGAATACGGTCTCACGTTTTATCGCAACCGGCTCACTCTCAACTACGATTGGGGAGTTGTTCCGGCGCAGGAGCATCTGCTGGTCGCTCCGGAAAACTCTCAGGTAGAAGTTGCCAGGATGGTAGCGGGCCGCCGCGTCTCTTATCTTGGACACTATGCAGCCCAGCATGTGGATTATTTTTGGGTTGCCGCCGCGCCACTTTCGCCATAACTGGATGTTGCCGTCGTTTGTTCCGGCGGTTGCCTAAGGTCTTATAAACGCACTAAACTCGGAGTTCTGCCGCCGCGAAGTAGGCCGTTATTTATTGGCTAAATTTCGCAGGAGCCCCGTGGAGATTCTCGACCTTCGACATTTTTCTTCCGTGGATCTGCGTCCTCTGCTCGACGATGAGGCTCGAGTCTGGGGCAATCTCCTTTCGTGGGATTACAGCGGATCGGCGGAAATGATTCTGCGCTATGTGGACGCCAAAATTCTTCCCGGTTACGCCGCCATCGAACGCGGCCGTATTTTCGGCTACACCTTCTTCGTGTATGAGGGCAGCAAAGGTGTGGTCGGAGATTTGTTCGTGACGAACGGCAATCGCCTGCCCAATCCACGCGACGTGGAACTAAAGTTACTGACGCATGTTATCGAGACCTTGCAGCAATCACCCGGAATCCATCGGGTTGAAGCCCAGTTGCTGGCGCATGAAGCGGGAAGCGTTGCCCGGCCATTTCTCGATCAGGGATTTCAGCGCCACCCGCGTCTGTTCATGGTGCTCGGGATTGGCAACGCTCCGTCTCCCGCGCCGCTAGTTCATCCGGACGTTGAGATCCGCCGCTGGACTGAAGCGGATTACCAGCCCGCAGCCGCGGTTATAACCGCGGCATATCGCGGCCACGTCGATGCCCAGATTAATGACCAGTACCACACGCTCGCGGGCTCGTTGCGCTTCCTGAATAACATTGTGCGTTTTCCGGGATGCGGATTGTTCGACGTGGAATCCTCGTTCGCCGCTGTCGATCGCAAAGGCAGGAATCTAATCGGATTAATTCTATGTTCGCGCGTGCGCGGCGATGTTGGCCATGTGACACAGGTGTGTGTGCTGCCCGAATATCGCTCTCACGGAATCGGCGAATCACTTCTGGCGGCTACCGCGGGCAACTTGCGAAGGCGGGGATTTTCCATGTTGTCATTGACTGTGACAGAAGCCAACGCCCGCGCCGTAGCTCTCTACCGTCGGCTGAATTTTGAATCGCAACGAGTGTTCGACGCTTTTGTGTGGCAGGGATGAGGAACCGCTTCTAGCTTCTGGCTGCTACCTCTGGCAAGAGATCTGAAACTGGTAAGCTCCGACTGGTTGGCTAGAGGCTAGTAGCTAGCTATCTTCGGATCAGCCACATCGCCCATCCGGCGGCCAAAGCGCCGCCTAGGAACATCACAAAACAATACAGCCCGTAGCGGATCATGTCGCGGCTGGTTTCTCGGTGCGTGATGCCGAAGACGACGGAGGCGAAGAGCGCAAACACAAAAGCCGCGCTGAAGTGTGTGAGTTGGACGGTCATTGTTTCTTCCCGATGGCGATGTGGTAGGCATCTGCCACCGCAATGAAGTTCAGGAGTCCGGCGACGATCATAAACTTGGTTCCGTAGTCAGCGATCGCAAATGCAATCGCACCCTGGCCGCCGTTCATAGCGAGGGTCGCAATATACATTCCGCCCGCGCCCAAGTCCCCGATGAATCCCAGGATATCGAGAATGTCACCGCCGTTCGGCTTGTAGATGTGGCCCTGCATCATCAGGCCAAGCGCGAACAGACTTCCGATGGAAATGAGAAGAAGTATGCCGCGAATCCAGCGCCGCTGAATGAGATGTCCAGCGCCGGGAATGAGCCAGCCTATTGCGGGGGCGATCACCGCCATCGTGCTGGCAGGCTGGGCCGGTTCAACCGCTTTTGTTTTCGCTGTCGTGGAATTTGCCATCAGATGATTACGATCTCGCGTTGAATGTTGCCCGTAACTTCGGCCGATTTCGGCCGCACCAGCATGTTGACCTCGCTGCGCACGCCGAACTCCGGCAAATAAATGCCCGGCTCGATGGAGAAACAGGAATTCGGAAGAATCCGGCGTTCGTCGTGAATTTCCAGATCGTCCATGTTAGCTCCATTGGAATGGACGTCGGTGCCAATGGAATGTCCAGTGCGATGTATGAAATAGTCGCCGAAGCCTTTTTGCTTGATGTGATTGCGTGTGGCACGATCTACTTCCCAGCCCGCGATGCCCCGTCCGGCGCCGATTGCATCGGTCACAGTCTTTACGCCGGCGTCACGGGCGTCGCGTACAACTTCGAAAACCTCGCGCATGCGGCCCGACGGCGCCGAGCCTACAAAGCCCATCCAAGTGATGTCGTAGTAAACCGCATCCGGAATATCTTTCTTGCCCCAGACGTCGAGCAGCACCAGGTCACCTTCGCGAATGGGAACGGGATGGTCCGCACGCGGCTCATAGTGCGGATTGCCGGCATTGGCATTTACGGCGACGATTGGAGGATCGTCGGTGAGCAGATTCTCGCGGTGGAAGGCTTCCATGAACCACTGCTGGATTTCATGCTCCTTGGTTCCGCCATTGCGGGTGCGCTGACCGATTTCCTTGAATGCGGCGGCCACGATTGAATCCACGCTGTCGCGGGCCGCGAAATGCGTCTTGATCTGATCTTCGGTCCAGGTGGCTTCGAACTGTGCGACAAGGTCGGCGGAACTCACCACGTTCTTTCCCAAACCGCGCAGCAACTCGATCGTTCCGCCATCCACCAACGAAATGGTGAAAACGATATTATTCGGCGAATACTGCATCGCGAGATCGCGGTAAGGCGCGAGCATCGTCTTCAAACTGTCGAAAAGTTCCTGCCATCCGGAATATTGGCGCTTGCTGCCTGGCAGCGAATCGAGATGGCCAGCCTCGATTTTGTGCACGAGCTTAACCGGTTCGCCCTGAGCCGGTATCAGATAAAACCAGCGCCGCGTAACCATCAGATTTGCCGGCAGATCAAGCACCCGGTAGGCGATGGGATCGCGATGGTGATGGTCATAGAAAAGCCACGCATCGATGTTGCGTTCTTGCAGCGCAGATTGTATGGCGGCCAGGTTCATGGGCAAACCTCTATTGTAAACAATGGAATTGATTTGAGCGAATCCGGTAGGCTAGTGCAGAATCCTAACCGGGACCTTTCTGGGGTGGTTCATGGCTTATCAAGAGGCTACACTTCGCCCGGAATCTGTCAGCACCGAAGCCGTTGCAGTCAAGCGCCCACGCATCGAATCTATCGACGTGGTTCGCGGCATCGTCATGATCCTCATGGCGCTCGACCATTCGCGGGACTTCTTCGGCAATTCCGGAGTGAATCCCACCGACCTCGCCACCACGACAATGCCGCTTTTCTTCACACGCTGGATTACGCATTTCTGTGCGCCGGCCTTCTTCCTGCTTACTGGCACCGGTGCATATCTCTCGCTGCGCAAGAAATCAAAACATGAGCTGTCGCGTTTCCTTTTTACTCGCGGCCTCTGGCTGATCTTTCTGGAACTGGTAGTAACGCGCGGTTTCGGTTGGCAGTTTAACTTCGACTACCGGGTTACGATGCTCTTCATTCTATGGGCGCTGGGCTGGGCGATGATCGTGCTTTCCGTCCTGGTGTACCTGCCAACTTCGGTGGTCACCGCCTTCGGCGTGGTCATGATCGCGACCCACAACCTGCTCGACTCCGTCCAGTCCTCGAACCCGCTTTGGACTATCCTGCACTCCCCTAATTTTCTTGTAAGAACTCCTCAGAACATCGTTCGGGTGCCTTACGTGCTCATTCCGTGGGTTGGAGTTACCGCGGCGGGTTACGGCCTTGGCCAGGTGTTCCGCTGGGAGCCGGCCCGCAGAAAGAGTTTCTTGTTGCGTCTCGGGATCGCCCTCAGCACGGCTTTTGTTGTCCTTCGAGCCATCAATCTCTACGGCAATCCAGTGCCATGGAGCACGCAGCGGTCGGCCGCCTTCACGGTGCTTTCGTTTCTGAATACCAACAAGTATCCGCCGTCGCTGCTTTTTCTTCTGATGACGCTGGGCCCGGCAATGCTGTTTCTATGGGCGGTCGACGGCGGCACTCCGCGGTTTCTACGTCCCGCGCTTACCATCGGTAAAGTGCCCATGTTTTATTACCTCCTGCACATTCCGCTCATCCATCTGATCGCTGTGATCGTGTGTTATGCCCGCTACGGGCAGGTGCACTGGATGTTCGAATCAAATACGATCGCGCAGTTTCCCGTTACTCCGCCGCCCGGATGGGGATATTCATTGCCCATCGTTTATTTGATTTGGGCCTTCGTCGTGGTTACGCTTTATCCGCTGTGCCGGTGGTTTGCTGGTCTGAAGCAGCGTCGTGGCGATGCATGGCTGAGCTATTTCTGAAACCGTAGCGTTCAAGAACGGAATAAAGTTCAGGCCATTATTTTTCGTTTCGTGTTCGCTGGCAGGGTCTCGCAAGCTGTGCGCAATACTAGACGCGGAGCTTGCTCTCTAATCTTCATCAGATAAGGAACCGTCCGCTTAGCGTCGAACTTCGCCGTCTCCCGGAGCAGCCAGCCCAATCCCTTCCGCACCATGTCGTCTTCGTCGGACAGTAGCGAGTCGGAGAGCTGCGTGATTTCAAGGAAGAACATCTTCGCGCGCGATCCCCGAATCAGCGCCACGCATGCCGCTCGCCGGTGCCAGCGTTTCGGTGATTTCGCCCAGCGAAAAACTACTTTCGCCCTCGCCGGTTTGGCTGCCATCATTGGAGCGATTAAATCATGCACCAGCGCATCGTGGTCGGCCCAACTACTGATGCGGTCGGCCAGACACCGGCAGAGGTCGCGGCTCAAATT
>Ga0207124_1050_pt1 | contig 17705 bp, 16 predicted proteins | sample Alteio_BWMinHeat_37_FD_153506 | JGI IMG/M metagenome (GOLD analysis project Ga0207124, IMG submission 153506) | Enriched cells from forest soil in Barre Woods Harvard Forest LTER site, Petersham, Massachusetts, United States -... | ecosystem: Environmental > Terrestrial > Soil > Temperate forest >... | reverse complement strand
ACGTGGAGCTCTACACAAACTAGCTGAGAAGAAAGCCCTAGCTGAAAGATGTGATTTAATGCTAGTCATGTCAAAAACGTTGCTAAGACATCTTCGAGAATATCTAGATGAGGATAGAGAGTATTCAGGTATATTAAGGGTTGTGTGCTACGATAAGAAAGGTAGAGGTATCTTAGGTTATTCTAAAGTTACAGAGACTGCTGGGGACCCTCAAGAGTTGGTAGTATCACACCCTGGCGATAAATCTTATGCATCTTTTCATACCCATCCGAAGATATGTTACCAACTTAGAGGGTGCTATCTAGGATGGCCCAGTGCTCAAGATATGAGAGCTACCTTGACCTATTATAAATTAGGGGAACTACTAAATTTCGTAGTTACTGTTGAAGGGGTCTATATGTTAATGTTGTCACGAGCTTTCCAGAAGATAGTCGATACTTATGGGTGTGTATCTGATATGGGTAACGCTATAGTCTCTTATTTCGAGAAGATAGAGAAGCTACGGACCAAGGGGTATGCTAATGAAAAAGAGAAGGCTTTACAACTCAAGGAGTATGTGAAGATGCTGGCAGAGTACTCTATAAAAGATATGGGTATAGAATGTCTAAAATCAATAGATCAAACTATAAAAGTATTCAAGGGTGACTTTATTAGCTGGGAACGTATAGAAAAGATGGACGAGGTGATTTTGAAGATATCATATATTAAAAACGATAATATAAAATGCCCGCTACAAGTTGATGTAACAGAATATACAATAGGTGAAGAGAGGTGTGATAGGATGGAGGCTGAATTCTACTGATCACCTGAAAGGCGACGAAAGTTTTCGTTCGGGAAAAATTGGTTAAGTTATACGATCGGTAGTATTAGCACGTCTATGCCTGACGTTACCCCTCGGCTCAGGAAGCGAATCGTTGATGCACTAGTCCAGTGTGGCATGACCAAAAAAGATGCTACGATATGTGAAAAATCTATATATGCCAACTTTCCTTCCGACTATTGTATCGTAGCATATGAGAAGATAGGCCAACTGAAATCTGGTACCCCTAGCCAACATGTACTCCAAGATATCAAAAAGAAGATCAAAGGGTGGGGATCGCATGTATATAACCCTATCAAGAACACCTATGAGAACAGGATCTTCCAAGACAATACTAAGATCAAGCCTGTCAAAGGGATGTACAAATGCAAGAATAAAGAGTGCGGATCGGACGAATTCTATATTTGGAATGAAACGAGGCGCTCTGGAGACGAGGGGCAAGCTACTATCAGACAATGTTCAAAATGCGGCAAACGGGGGAGAGAGAACTAATCATTTAGAGTAATTATTTAGGTTATAAATTGAAACTATAAGATTACTAAATGAATATCTTTTGCGAGTTAAAAAGATATTGAGGTATTATACGTATGCGAAAGGCATCTAACTTTGACATGGTACTATACCACGGAAATTGTGCCGATGGTATGTCCAGCTCCTGGGTATTTTGGAGGGAAGATGTAGATGATAGGTTACTATACGGAAAGTGTCTGAGGGACCAAGCACCCCCTGACGTACATAACCTTAGGGTCGTAATCCTAGACTTTTGCTATAGCTTGGAAGAGACTATAAAGATGGCGGAACAAGCCAAGAAGATAGTCATCATAGACCATCATGAAACTAGTAAGAAGTTACTAGGCAAGGTACCGAAAAATGTGGAGATGATCATCGATACCTCTAAGAGTGGCTCTCAGTTAGCATGGGACTATATGTATGGATCGTTACCCCCATGGTTTGTCAACGTCATAGCGGCCCATGATTTGTGGAGGTGGAATGAACACCCTGAGTACAAGTATCTCAGCGATGTACTATATAGACGAGGTTACTACTCATGGCCCAAACTAGAGGAGCTATATGGAGATACCATGGAGCACGGCGAAGAGTATGTTATAAAGAAGATAATAGAACAAAGTAAGAAAAAGATACAAGCCGCCGCAAATAATTCTGATCCCGAAGACGAGCTAGTTAAGCGTGCTATCAAAAATGCTAAGCACAATTCGTTCCTTACAAAGTATACATCTCCATCTGGTAAAGAGTATACTGTGAGGTTAGTTACCTGTGATAGGAAGATAAGGTCTGAGGTAGGGAATAGCTTATGCATGGATTGTGATTTTGCTGTTGTCTGGCAATACGATCTACTTACTAACCAATGGTGGTGCGCATGTCGATCTCGAGCGGACGGAGGGGTCGATCTTACCAAAGTAGTAGAAGAGCATGGAGGTGGAGGACATGTATCAGCTGCATCATTTGTAATATATGGTGACAAAGGTGAGGATCTACAGACCTACTTTACTATCATTGAGGTACCACCACATCGCGAAAAGGATGCCATAAAGTATGGGAAGTAGAGATGTTTTGGCTAGTAATAAAGCCAAAACAGATTACTAGTTATGAGGTCATTCGCGAATAGTCAGGATGAGGAATGTGCCCTTCGATAAACTGCATAATAAGCATCAAAGTCTGGCTCCGATCATAGCGCATAAGATGGATACCTCCTTTTTGTCCATTAAGATTGAAGTCAACTGAGTCCATGTTATTTCGTTCATCCATGTTTATGGATATGTAACTTTTTTCACTAGGTGTCCATTTTAGAGTAATATCTCCGTAATAGACGCGAATATCAACATTCTCCAAGAAGATATTGGTATCTTGATATCTTCTTGGATCTAATCGCCCTTCGTCAAAGATATTCTTTAGGAGACGATCTACCACAACGACAACTTCATCATTGACACCTTGTTCGTACATAGTATTAGCATTGGATAGGACACCATCATAAAGACCACGAAGCGCTCGAAACAACGGATGCATGCGATATATTAAATTATCGTCGAATAGTATTTCAGTTTTACCATCATTCGTCGCGGAAAGTATGGAATATTCTAAATCAGAAGGATTACCTTTTGTAAAGTTAATGGAGGTTGTGATAGGTATATTTGCTATACTATTTTTAGTAGCGATCTATCTATATTTACGAGATGGAACAGAGACCTTCACTATCCACAAGGTCATACCCGAACCATGCATGGCCCCGATCTGCCAAGTTGATGATTACCTCTTACCACACTCCGCTCTATTTGTAGTATCTGGTTTCAACTACCAAGACAATCCAAAGATATACAGGGATGACAAACTAATAATCCCCCTCAAATTTGCCAGAGATTATGTAGATATGCTCTACTTTTATACTGTCGAGTCCCCGCTAGATATATGCAAACATGAATGGATAGTCGAGACATCTAACTTTGTAGAGCCTGTTGTTATAAATGGTAGGACAGCTCAAACCCTTAGTGTCACATTATTAGAACGTGCATCGGGCAAGAACAAATGGTCTGTGAAATGTCCCTAATACAAGGGGCTTAGCATGAAGTAAAAATCGTATGACCATGATACATTTGAATTTGTTGTAGAATTAGTAATAGACAGATCTACTTGTTCTCCAGATGCAAGGATAAATGCAAATTTGTGATATTCAATCATATACTCTTCAGGGGGTGTTTTTACTACAAACCCTACGATCCTTTTTCCAATAAGTTTATCTAATTCGCATTCTATTTTCAGCTCCTGTAGAGGATCATGTTCTAAGCATTTTGAATTTCCACATGTGGTATGCTCGAAACAACAACCCTCTGGATCTGAGAAACACTTTCCAGTATCCATGTCTTCCTTTTCTCTTGGATCGTCCTTAATCCACCAAATAGTAATCGCGTGATCGTCACAATCTAAAGATATATACTTGGCATCAATATCGATACTCCGAACTATATACTCATACCTGGTCCAGTCCATGGTATCTTTGATCTTACATCCTGTCTTTTCAGCGGTATAATCAAAAAGTTCTACGTCTGGGATAGTCAAAGGTTGATTAACAGCTACACCATGATGTTGGTACGCGGCCATTCTGTTTATACCACACCTAATATTTAACTTCATAGATAAAGGTATAGGGGTATCTATATAATGGAACGATGCCAAAAACGACCACGTGATTTAGACGTGATAGAGCGAGAAGCTAAAAGGGCCAGGAAAGAGATACCTCTACCTTACAAAATAGAAGCTAGAGATGTAGTATGGAAATCAAGAAATATCCAGAATAGACCATGTAAGACGCTGTCTGATTTGCTGTATATGGCATGGAATAGCAAAGACTATAAGTTGTGGCGTCTAATACCTACGCTGTCACATTTTCATACTCTGGTAGGTTTAGATAATATTAAAGAGTGGGTGTGTGGTATAGTGTGTTACTCTTTGGCAGACACCCATGGAGCCAAAGACATATATAGGGTTTTGATTACAGGGGATAGTAAAGGATATATATCGAAGCTCGTGGGTAGATTATATAGCGATCTAGGTGTATATCACGGGCTTATTTTCACCTCAATGGACACCTTCTCAGAGCCAGAGATCTTATGGAAGTTTGACATCAAGTATACCTATCGACAACTCTACGAGATATTTGTGAAGATATTAGCTAGTAGAGGTTGGACCACATCGTTAGACACCGCAAGAGGTACCAAGCTATTCCTCGATAACTCTGATATTTTGTGCAGTACATCTAATGTTGATCTATTTATCCAGCTATGTATCATGTGTCACGCCAAAAGGTTAGTTACTATTAGAGATGTTGTAGATGATATATACCCAGCTCTAGAGATATATAAGAAGAATAGAAAAGGATCTAATATACTTTGGTCTTAATGATACTTGTGATTTATGGTATATTACCATAAATTGAATAGGCATAAACTTCACTAACATCTACCAGCCTTATCAGCAAATGACCAATTCTCCCATGGGTCCTGAGAGGGCGCTTTCTGTTCGGAAGTAGCTTCTTTAGGTGGTTCTGATGCTTGACTTTTAGATTTGTTTTCCACCGGAAGAATATCAGCTGGTAGAGGTACAACAAATGGTACATCCCATTTATCTAGTTTGACATAATCATGGCATGCCTTGTGTACCAATGGAAAATAATTAGCGATCGCACCTAGATCAAGTTTTCTCTTAGTTTTCTTGCCCTCGTCAAACATACCAGCAAGTGTCTCCCACAACGAAAAACATTGGCAGTAAAATGCACATCGGACTGGATTGTCTGGGTACGCGGTTTTTAGGCTACCCCAATATGCAGCTTCGCCCTTTACATATGCATACCATATAGCGCGTGATGTATTAGATGTACGATTCCATTGATCTTTCTTGGTCGAACTCGCCATGCGTTTGTGAGAGTATACGTGTTCATATATTTCATTTTTTGAAATTAAAGGAATTCTAATCGAATGGAATACTTACATAGTATATTTGAATTATATAGTGAGATGGAAGGGATGGCAGATATGGTAGGTAAGGCCCTGTTCTTAGCGAGTGGTCAAGCGTCCATTGGTAGCGTACTACTATCATCGGCATATAGTGTTAAGAACTTTTCCAAGGATCAGCGAACACTACAGTCCGCGGCTACAGCGCTCAGGGCATATATCATAATGTCAGGTATATGGACGGTAGCATCTATGTTAACACTATATGCTAGCAATGGATGTATGGGTGCTGCTGTCGGTCTGGCGTTGAATTTGGCAATGATACTCTGGATAATTTTGACCTATTACGTTGCATTCAATGAAGCTGTTGTAGAGTTCCAATTGAAGTTCCCACATGTCATGCATACCTTTGAATATGGATTTATTTTAGCTGTGTTGGTGTGTATACTATATTTTATGTATTGCCGTGGTTAGGTACTACTCATAATCTCTGATACACTTACCTACCGGGAATCTAGGTACACCTTCATGAGAGTATTGTTGGAACCTTACAGTTAGCAACTTACCAATATACTCATCTGAATTATCGAAATATTCCAACCTTCGCTCTCTCGTACCTTTTGGTTTGGCTGTGAATTTTACTAGTTCTCCATCGTCTGTAGTTTTCTCACACACCCATCGAAACTGATCACGTTCTACACCAGGGTCAACTACTACATCTACTATAGGAAACTCCTCTTCAATGAAATACTTGTGCTTCCTCATTCGTAACGATTTCTTGTCAGATTCATAACATAGATCCCTCGCACGAATTACCACCCCTTCATACCCTTCTTGTGCATATTCATCATGTATCTCTACAATCTCTTCTACATAGTACACAGTCTTGGCAGGTACTAATTTAATATGTGGGCACTCTTTGGCAACATTGGATGCGAATATCTTCCTCATTATTTCGAACCGCTCGTCTTGATCTAGTTTACCTGTTGGGTCGGCGATATCAAATATATAGAATGATAGCTCTTCTTCTAATGGGTGAGGCTCATTCCGTACTGGTCGAATAGCACCAGAGATAACATCGAACTTTTGGTCTTCGTCTAGCTCTGGTTCACCTGGTGTATATGTATACTTTTTCTTCTTCTCGTCATAATCTGCTACCCCATGGATAGTCTCAGCATACATCTCACCATCAAGTATAATGTTGGGGAATACATGGAATATCTTTAGTAGCTCTCGACGAATATGTTGTAACCATAGCTGTTGTTTTCCATGGCGAGATAATAGTACTATGCCTTGCGGGGTATTTTCAGCAAGGCATCTAATACCATCCAGCTTGGGTTGTACATATACCCCTTGATCAAAGTCAAAATATTTTAGTACCTTTGGCTCCTCAGCCCATACTTGGCAGTGCATGGGACGTATAGAGCTCTCAAAGTTAGGTATTAGCCCATTGTCCTTGGTCTCTGTCTTCTGGATCTTACTCTTTTTCTGCCCTCTGATAGCAGCTGCCACATTAGCATTGGTCCCTCCTTGCGCGCCCTTTTCAGACCTTACCTTTGCCATCATCTCTTCCCCCTCTGCATCGATAGGGAAGTACGATTTATCTAACTGCTTGACCCAGTCACGTTCGGCCTCGCGTTTAGCCTGCTCTGTTGCTGTAGTGGCATTACTATTACCTTTATTTACCCCTTTGTAGGTACGGGTATTAGTTATAAGGTTACCACCCAACTCACCATAACTCTTATATACGGTACCATCCAAGGTCCATATCTTCCACATCCGTAACTTTTTGTTCTTATCGAACCCTACTAACATGGGCAAAGTATAGGTAGCTTCATCGACAAAGTTCATAACCAACCTATCTTTCTCATATGCTGTTACTTTGCCATCAGGGGATATATCAACCACTATCTCCTTGGTAGTATTAAGTCCATCAATCGCATCCTTTACTAAAGGCATATGTTTCTTAGGTATTGTACTTAGATCACCATCGACAACTGCATAACTCTCCATCGATAGTAAGCACACTACACACTTTTAACTAATATACCTAGTTCCAATTTTTCCGGGTATCCTTTCCACGATGTAATAGCAATGGGGTGGATGGATTGGGTATTATATATGTGTCATATAGAGACCATCTTTATATTAAGTGTTACGGCGTGGCTCATTTATACTATCTTCTTCCGTAAGGGTAACAAGAGTACATTTACGCATCTGGAGGAGATGGCACAGTACATAGTTGATGCTTCAGGTGTACCTAAGTCGGAAGAGAAAAAACACCATCCAAAGTTCAATAAACACGAGGAACGATGTAGAGAGATATTCCAGGATATATTTGACGTTGAGTTCAAAACCATACGCCCTAAATGGTTGGAGAACCCAGCCACAAAGAAACCATTGGAGTTAGATGGCTATAACCCAGATATTATGACCCCGTTAGGTAGAGGGTTGGCATTTGAATATGATGGGGTACAACATGCTAAGTATACCCCGCGGTTCCATCAAAAGGAGATGGACTTTGCATACCAGCTCAAAAAAGACTCTTGGAAGGATGCGGTGTGTAGGAAGCGAAGGTTGATGTTGATACGTATCCCTAACTTTGTAGCATACCATGACCTTGAGCGATACATAAAACAGTCTTTGAGAAGAAATGGTATGGGTCGATATATTAAGTAAGTTCAAAGAAGTACTTCTGTGAAGTTAGAAGAATTACTTCCGAGAAGTTAGTGCTATTGTTTAATGTCGCGATCAGATAAAGTACTAGAAGAACCAAGAGCGGTTAGTGAAACTTCGGTGGGACCTTCGAAATCTTCACCACAACTTGGGGTCCAACGAAGGGAGAGGCATAAATCTTCAGAGCCTCACACTAGAGAGCCATCATACGGGGATGGATATAAATCTTACAGCGACGAATATATAAAAAAGTTAGCATATCCTGGCGAACCTATATTCTCAGACAACTTCCACAAAGAACACGAACCAAAGATAACACATGAGATGCTAGGATGTATACTTAGCGGGGCCATTGGTAAGGTAAAGAGGGGGGATATATGGAGGAGGTTAGTCGCTTGCAAAGACCACAGATATATCTATTATTCAAAAGATCTTCATAGTATATCGCAACTTAATGGGGATGATATTATATGTTTCATGGAGAAAGCTGTAACAAAAGAGTTCAATGTAATGTTTATGTCATATGTTGTAGTACGAACGTCGACCTTACCGCGAACACAGTCGGCTCCTCTACCCTCTAGTCCAAATTTAACCGATCCATCCCAGACACACTTTGAGAACAAGTATCTGTTCTGGGTTGTTCATTTCTCAGACACAAAATTCCAATCATTATCAGATACACAACGTACGAGCTTTGATATCCATAAAACAGCATATCTGACAGGGCTATTCCAACGATATCAGTGTTTCATCTACGAGACCCATGTATCTACTATTTGGAAATCGTACGGTTTGAACGAGGATGAATTTGAAATGAAGGCAGATGACCAGATAAAATCAGCTACAGCAGAGATTGAGAGTAATGATACCTCTCCTAGAACATCGAGCTCCGATTCGTCACCAAGGATTATGATATCTCCGCGTTCGGACTCTTTGTCGCCGAGGGTAATATTCCTAGGTAAGAAGAAGAAACAGAAGAAATTTGGTTACTTAGCTCTAAGTCCAAGGGAGGATAAGAAGGATAAAAAGGGGGTTGAAGAGAAAAAGGAAGAAAAACATCTAAGAGAAACAGTACAAAAATTCGCACTATCACCCAGAACACCTACGGACCTTGGCACTATATCTCTTAATCTACCCCCTGAGATCATAGATGCTCTACATACAGGGTCGCTGTCTATGTCTATCTCTTTTAGTTCAGAGAAAACAGGTGCGGATTCTGAAGGATCTTCTCCAAAAATAACACAAAAACCTGATATTCCTGCAAAAAGAGCACGCTCCTACTCGGTAGAGCCAGATAACCTTAGTGTTAATGAGCGTAGAAAGGTTTGGGCAAATACGAAACGATAAAAACTTATACCTGAAAGGTCGACTATGTTCGTAGTCAGATTACTTTACTGGGTGGTAAAGTAAATATTCGTTCGCCTCGGGCGACGAAAAATTCGTCAGGAGGTTCGAGAGATTACTTGCCCTTCTCGGCCTTGTACTGAGCGATCCTATCAGAATAATCTGTATATAGTCTGGGTACGGGTAGTATATCTAGTATAATAGTTACTACCAGCCCACTATCATATAACACACCCTTGCTCTTAGTAAGGATATGTATCTCCTTCCCTTCTTGTAACGTTCGTCTAAAGGTTTCAACACTGGGTTTACGTAGCTCTCGTTCCTCATAATCGGCTATAGACGATATAGCTTTTACAGCATCTGCCTCAGACCCAAAGAGTGCATAAGGTGATTTATCATACCTCACGAGATACTGCTTCTTATTATCATCGATAGAGATCGCCATCACTAATAGGTGTCAACTTACTCTTATACTATTTTATATGGGTTACTATGTTTAAAGATGGTACTAAATCTAAAAACCATTATCCCTCATATCTTTTTGCATCTCCTTTATCTTCTTACTTAACTCCCTTCGTTCCCTCCTATTTAAAGGTTTACCATCACCCCCGACTGTAAATTCTATCTTTGGCGGCTTAACTAGTTGCCACCCGCTTTTAATTAACTCATCTTTTACGAATATTGCTTCAGCTAAATCTTTGTATATCGCTTGCATTCTTTCTGCATGGTCGCTAAGATCCATATTGAACACACCCACTATATTGTTATCTTGAGACATGTTACAGATCCATGTTAATTTTCCATTAGTTTCCGGACAATACAGACCAAATGGTAGGGAGCCATCCTCTCTATTTAGAGTATTCTCTATAGTTATACCATCAGGACCTAACTCCCCCTCTTTATACGTAGCCATTAGCTATGTATAATATTCTTTTAATTCGAAGTACTGCTACTTTGGGGAACTCTTTTGGAAAGTCAACTTCACGGAAGTACTTCTTCGAAGTTATCTGGAGGTATTTGAAATGAAAATAATATAAGTATATGTTACCTCATAGTAGTATGTCAGGTTATATAATAAACACCCCCGTGGTATTCCCAAGCGGTGGAAGTGTGACCTATCAAGCAACGTCAAACCAACAAGTATTCGGAACTGGCAATACTACCACCTTATCAGTATCAGCACCTGCATCTTCTGTTACATATACCCTACCAGATGCAGGAGGTAACGCTAATATCATACTAGATACAGCCGGAGCACTTACAATTACTAATACACCTAGCGCCCCTCAGATTCTATCGGCGTCTTCAGCTACCCAAGCAGCATGGGTCAATGCATCTAGTGTAGCTATTACTACTATAAATGGAACAGCCAATCAGATCACCGCTAATACTGTAAGTGGGACTACTACACTATCTATACCAGCTACATTTATAGCCCCTGGCACAATACAAGATACGACAGGTATGAAGTACTCAACTACAAATTCTATCACAGCTGCCGGCGCTACCCAGGCCACAGCCACGGTACTAACTACCTCCTATAACGTTGTAACAACAGTAGCTGCCAGTACTGGTGTAGCTCTTCCAACTGGTACCGCTGGTCTAAGGGTAGTTGTGGTGAACAGAGGTGCCAATACCTTGAACGTATACCCTGCTAATGGTTCGGGGGCATCTATCGATGGAGCTGCTGCTAATACGGCTGTTACATTACCTGTAAATGCGAGCGCTACCTACCAAGCTGTATCTGCCACTCAATGGTATACTGTAGATATTCCGTTGACAGCTGGTACCGCCACAAGTGTTACTTATAACAATGGCAGTGTATCCGTCAACAATACAGGTGTGACATCTATCGCTGGAACTGCCAACCAAGTTACTGCTTCCGCTGCTACTGGTTCTGTGACACTATCTACCCCTGCAACATTTATAGCCCCGGGTACCATACAAGATACAACAGGTATGAAGTACTCAACTACTAATTCGATCACAGCTGCTGGTGCTACCCAGGCCACTGCTACGGTACTAACTACATCTTTCAACGTCGTGACTACTGTGGCTGCCAGTACTGGTGTTGCATTACCCAGTGCTACAGCAGGTTTGATAGTAACTGTAGTAAATAGGGGTGCCAATACACTAAACGTATATCCTGCAAATGGCTCTGGAGCATCCATTGACGGGGCCGCTGCAAATGCTGCAGTTACCCTAGTTGCTAATGCTGTAGCTACTTATCAAGCTGTAAGTGCAACTCAATGGTATACTGTAGACATCCCTGTAACTGCTGGTGCTGGTATAACTGTGACTTACAATAACGGAAACGTCTCTATTGCTAGCTCCGGTGTTACATCTATTACAGGTACTGCCAACCAGATTACCGCGTCAGCATCGACAGGATCTGTGACACTATCTACTCCTGCTACGTTTATAGCACCCGGAACCATTCAAGATACAACAGGTATGAAGTATTCAACTACCAACTCTATCACAGCTGCTGGTGCTACACAAGCTACTGCTACGGTACTAACTACTTCCTATAACGTTGTAACCACAGTTGCGGCCAGTACTGGTGTCGCTCTACCTGCTGCAAGTGCCGGGTTGATAGTAACAGTGGTGAACAGAGGCGCCAATACTTTGAACGTATACCCTGCTAATGGTTCAGGGGCGTCGATTGATGGTGCTGCCGCCAACGCTGCTGTCACTCTAGTTTCGAATGCGGTGGCTACCTACCAAGCTGTTACAACAACTCAATGGTATACTGTAGACATCCCCGTAACTGCTGGTGCTGGTATAACTGTAACATACAACAACGGAAATGTGTCCATTGCAAGCTCTGGTGTAACATCTATCACTGGAACAGCCAACCAGATTACAGCGTCTGCCTCAACCGGTGCAGTTACTTTATCAACACCTGCCACATTTATAGCACCTGGCACAATCCAGGATACGACAGGTATGAAGTACTCAACTACAAATACTATTTCCGCCGCTGGTGCCACCCAGGCGACAGCTACGGCACTAACGACTTCATTCAACGTCGTGACTACTGTTGCATCCAATACAGGTGTGGCACTACCAACTGCCACTGCCGGTCTAAGGGTGGTTGTAGTGAACAGAGGTGCTAATACCCTCAACGTATATCCGGCAAATGGTTCAGGTGCGGCCATAGATGGAGCGGCTGCTAATGCTGCTGTTCTATTACCAGCCAATGCATCTGCTACATATGAAGCGGTAACAGCTACCCAATGGTATACTGTAGATGCTCCATTGATCGCAGGCACATCTACTACTGTTACATATGGCAATGGTACTGTAGCTGTCAATAATACAGGTGCCACATCTATCACAGGCACTGCTAACCAAATCACAGCTTCAGCCTCAACAGGAGCAGTGACACTATCTACCCCTGCAACTTTCATAGCCCCTGGAACCATACAAGACACAACAGGCATGAAGTACTCGACTACAAATACTATTTCAGCTGCTGGTGCCACCCAAGCTACGGCTACCGTTTTAACCACCTCTTTCAACGTCGTAACTACAGTAGCTTCAAGTACTGGTGTGGCTCTTCCAACTGGTACCGCTGGTCTAAGGGTAGTTGTAGTGAACAGAGGTGCTAATACCCTAAATGTATATCCTGCTAATGGTTCAGGTGCATCCATAGACGGAGCCGCCGCTAATGCTGCTGTTACTTTGTCTGTCAATGCGGTAGCTACATATCAAGCTGTATCTGCTACACAATGGTATACTGTAGACGAGCCTCTAACTGCCGGTGCTGGTATTACAGTAACTTATAACAACGGAAATATCTCTATTGCAAGCTCTGGTGTAACATCTATTACTGGTACAGCCAATCAAATTACTGCTTCAGCCTCGACCGGCGCTGTTACTTTGTCCACACCCGCGACTTTCATAGCACCTGGAACCATACAGGATACAACAGGTATGAAATATTCGGCTACCAACTCTATTACAGCCGCCGGTGCAACTCAAGCTACTGCCACAGCACTAACTACCTCTTTCAACGTCGTAACTACTGTAGCCGCCAGTACTGGTGTTGCTCTACCTACAGCTACAGCAGGGTTACGAGTCGTTGTTGTCAATAAAGGTGCTAATACACTAAACGTATATCCTGCTAACGGTTCCGGTGCTTCTATTGATGGTGCTGCTGCTAATGCCGCTGTCACTCTAGCTGTAAATGCAACCTCCACCTATCAAGCTATTACCGCCACCCAATGGTATACTGTAGACCCTGAGATAGTAGCTGGTACCAATATTGTTGTAACGTATGGAAATGGTAATACATCTGTGGCTACTACAACTACCCCCACATTTGTCTCGGAGACCTTGACCGCTACAACTAACCAACTTGTCCTAGGTACTACTAACACAACTACTATAAGCGCTACGGCACCAGCAGCATCTGTTACGTACACTCTGGCTGATGCTGGTGGTAATGCGAATATCCCACTTGCTACCAATACAGCTACAGTTGGATTTGTTTTGACAGCCACTGGGGCGAACTCTATAGCCACATGGCAGAATCCTGTAGTTACAGGTATAAATAAAACACTATATCTTGGTACTGGCAATAGTGGCGGTTCTGCCGTATTTACACCGCCTGCAAGTACTACACAAATGTATCTAACATTGGTAGGTGGTGGTGGTGCTGGTGGTGGTTCACCTACGGCGATAGGTGGCGGTGGTGGCGCTGCACATGCCATAAATAAACTACCTCTGCCACTTACACCAAATGTCAATCCATCAGCGATAACTATAGGTGCTGGTGGTCTAGGTGCTGTATCTACTGGTACAACAACAGCACCTGGCAATTCATCATTCTTGTTTAATTGCACTATCTACAATACTGGTACAGCGGCTGCAACAGCTAGCACAACTATCACAGGTACTGGCACGGCATGGTCTGCTAATGTTGCAGGGGGTACATTTACATCCGGCGCCACAACTGTACAGATCTCATCATGGACATCAGCCACCTCTATTACTGTGGCTAGCGCCGTAACGGTATCTGGATCTTACAACATCTATTACAACAGCGATACCATGTCTAGCTCTGGTACCGTTGCTCAAGCTACAACTACTATCACAGGTACCAGCACATCATTCAACTCATCAATGGTCAACGGAATTATAGTATACAGTACAGCAGTGATAGCTAATATTACCGCTTTTACTAGTGCGACCTCTCTCACCGCGTCTCAATCCCAAACTGTAGCTGGCGGCACAACATATAATTTATACTATGGAACCCCACAAATCGATACTGGTAACGCGGGTGTTGCGACTGTAGGTACTGGGGGAGTCTCATCAACAACTGTAACAGGGTCAGGCACATCATTTACATCTGCCTTTATAGATGGAAGTTTGATCGCCGCTGGTGTTATGACGAAGATAGTAAATGTTGTAAGTTCGACATCTTTGACTGTAAGCCCTGCTGTATCTATAGCAAATGGATCTACCTATAAATTATACTATTCTAACTCCCAAACCATTAACTATATAGCATATGGTGGTGGTACAGGTTTTACATCTGGTGCTGGTGGAGGGGGTGGTGGCGCCGGTGGTGCTGATACTACAGGAAGCGGTGGCCCTGCTGCTACTGTATGGCCCCAACTTGGACCTACTGGTGGGGCTGGTGGTGCGGCCAGTAACATAGGTGCCCCTGGATCTGTTGCTGGGTTCAGTGTCTCTGGTGGAGGTGGCGGCGGCTCTACTAAACAAGGTGCTAACTCGTCTGGTGGTATAGGTGGTGCATCTGGTGCAAATATTGGTGGTGGTGGTGCCGGCGGGTTTAGAGGGAATGGTGGTGGTGGTGGCATATCATTCGTTGGAAGTACAAATACTATACTCATAGGTACTGGAGCTGGTTCTACTGGTGCCAACCCCTCGACATTTACGGCATTGACGGGGGCTGAAACTAATATATTCGTATCTCAATTCGATTACATATATGTTGGTGTAAACATACCATTTTCAGGTATCAGCTATGCGGATACTACAAACGCATCTTCCACTATATCACCAGCCTTCCAATATTCTCTGGCAGGATCAACATGGACCACTATCTCTTCGGCAAACGATGTGAACGATGGAACAGTTGGGTTCACAATTGGTTCGGGCGGTCCATTTTTCCTCACCTTCCGCGGTCCGCCATACCTTTCAGCAACTAGCCCGTGGACACAGCAGCTAGTAAATGGTACCTCTGCTTATTGGTTTAGGATCCAGCGTACTGCTGTAACCGTTACGACTAAACCAAAGGCTACCACAGGCAATCTTTTGGTCGTGGGGGGTATCAATGGTGGATACAGTGCTGGAGCTAACACTGGCGCTGGTGGTGGAGGTGGACTATCTGAGGGTGGTGAAGGTACCGTTGCAGTGTCAGGTGGTGATGGTGGTAGTGGTTTCTGCGAGTTATGGTACGAATAAATTCCAAGAAGTAAAAGTAGGGGTGTTAGATAATGGCGACCACGTTAGCTGTAGGTACTGGCACTCTATCAAATATCACATCTGGTACCAATAATTTAGCTGTAGGGAACAATACAGCTCTAAATATTACAACCGGCTCTGGCAATATCTATTTAGGTAATTCACTGGGTTCGGTAAATGAATCGAATACACTAAGGATCGGTACTATTATAACAGGGAATACCTCTACCAACGTATTAAATGCTCTGACTATAACAAATATAACACTTACGAATACTACTAATCAGATGGTTCTAGGCACTACAAATACAACAACTATCAACTCTGTTGCACCTGCATCCTCTCAAACAGTTATAATCCCCGATCAATCAGCCAACCTTGGTGCATCAAGTACGGTTGTATTAACATCGAATACTATTACATATATGAAGACTGGTACCTATACCGTAACTATTGGTGATGGTACCAATAACTTTACCCTATCTAGCTCTACAGCATGGTTTAGTGTCATAGGAGATACAGTTAATTTCTGGTTGAATGCATCATGGACTAGCAAAGGAAGTGCGACGGCTGGTTTGCCTGTTGTGATAAGCCTTCCATTTACACCTTTTAGTGGAGGGACTAATTTCCGTGGACAAGCGGCTATAACTTATGCGGTAAACGTAACTTATACAGGTACATTGGCACCCTTATATAACGGTACCGCTGCCTCAATGTTATTAGTTGGTATAGTTAGCGCTGGTACACCTACTGTAATTACAGTAGCTGGTATGGGTGCAACAGGACAACTTATAATCGGTGGTGCTTATAGGACATCATAGTCACCTACTTTCTTTTTCTTCTCTAAGATTAGAAGAAAAAATATTCTATCACCTGAAAGGCGACGAAATTTTTCGTTCATAACCTCTCTTCGATAAACCCTTCTATGGTACGTTCTATGCTATCTAAATATTCGTCTATACCTTCTTTGGCCTTTAGTAGATCTATATTAACATCATATATAGCTGCCCTAGTCTGAGTATATACTTTATCTACCTCCCCACCCCCACTAGTATGAGACTTCTTGATAGTTTCAGTCTTGTCCAATATAGCAGACAGACTAAGTATATGTTCCTTTAGTGTTTCTTCTTTTTGGTTGTACAACCCCAACTCTGTATTAACCTTCTTCACTAGATCTTGGACAATGATAGTTATATTCTCTATCTTACCTATCCTAATCATCTTATCATTCTCTTCCATTATATCATACATAGTCACAATCTCTGTCTCAAGATCTGTCTCCTCTGGCAAATCAACACCCTTCATCTTCTTATACAGATCAGGTAAAGAGATACTTATATAGATTATACCTCTCGGACTATCTATCTCACTAATATTAGGGGGTATAGCGTTATCTTTCCTATAGTTTAGCGATGTTTTCAACGCTTTGGATCTATCAACTGTATATTCCATCTCCTCTGATTCACTCTCTTCGGAAAGATCATCAACAAACTCGAGCTCGACGATCTGTTCTGGTGATGCATCGGGTACTATGATTTTTTCGGTATCCGGCATCTCTACATCGTCTATATCCTCTGACAAATTTGGTAGTACTATCTTCTCACCATGTTTCTCTATAACTTGGGTAGCGCTACTTATTAGATCGCTAAGTTCATCTGTCTCTTTTAACTGTTCCTCAACTTCACCATCACCTATAATATGTTGTAGGATATCTCCATTATTACGATAGATGTACACTATCTTATTAGTTATGGACACCAAATCACAGACCAAGATCGAACCACGTATACCATTGATATAATCTATCTGATCTTCTGACACACGGCAACTAGTAGCACTAGAGACCTTGATAGTTTTATAGGTGTCCATATCATATACTAACTTATACTTTTGAGGTACATGTACCAAGAATGTTCTTTGGAGCCTTGGAGACCTTATCTCTATAAGTTGGATATGAT